>Ga0182027_10004004_pt1 | contig 23044 bp, 24 predicted proteins | sample 712E1DmetaG_FD_121300 | JGI IMG/M metagenome (GOLD analysis project Ga0182027, IMG submission 121300) | Permafrost microbial communities from Stordalen Mire, Sweden - 712E1D metaG (Illumina Assembly) | ecosystem: Environmental > Terrestrial > Soil > Wetlands > Permafrost | place: Sweden... | reverse complement strand
CTTCGCCCCGACGTCGGGCAGGATGAAATTCATCCGTGGTCCCCTAAACTGACACACAACCGCATCCCTCAAACGACCGAGGGTCGGTTAGACACCCGACAGGGCGACCACAAGGTTCCTAGGCATACACCAAAGAGCGTTCTTCAAAACAGCGCTGATGTTTTAGCAGCGAGAAAGCGATTTCGCACAGATGTCTGGCGCAAGCCACAATGGCGATTTTTGATCCGCGGCGCTTCTTGATGCGGTCAAAGCGCAGACGCAAGGAGGGCATCGTGCGAATAGCACTCCAAGCCGCTTCAATGAAGACCCATTTAAGCCAATGATTGCCGCCGGGACCCGTATCTCCGCGATGCGTGATGCCTCCGCTGGAAGAAACCGAAGGGACCAGTCCGCAGTAGGCGGCCAGATGGGCCGCATCTTGAAAGCGGTGCACATCGCCGATTTCCAGGGCAGCGATCGGAGCAAAGGTGTCGCCAAATCCTGGCAAACTTTTGAGCAACGAGACTTCGGGACGATGTGCCGTGCTGGCTTGGGCAATGGCTTGAACATCCCGGATCGCTTCTTTGTAAGTCCCCAACAGACGCAGCTGTGATTCCAGGATTCGTTGGGCAGGTCCTGGAAGTTCTAGCGCGCTCAAGAAAGTATGTCCCGCTGTGCCGAAGAGATCACTGAGCTCTGGGAGAGTCACATGATAATGGTCCAGGAGACGCCGGATGCGATTCTTCAGGCGAGTTTGCATGCGTACCAGCCAGATACGCTCGCGCCAGAGCTGTTTCTGCAGTCGAGTCATGGGATCGCCCACGTGAACTTTCGGAATCCAGCCCACGCGCAACAAGCGTGCCAGCGTCAAAGCATCCCGACGATCGGTCTTACAGCGAGTTTCAGCAATCAGTCGGACCTGCAGAGGGTTTGCGAGGACGATGTTGACGCCAAGTTTTTGAAATGTGTCGTAGATCCACCCCCAGCTGGGGCCTGCTTCGACCACAGCCAGCGGGGATGGTTCGAGACGACTGAGAAGATCCTGTACGGCTTCGAGAGTATTCGGCATGCGCATTTCCAAAACAACAGCGTCATCGGAATCAATGACAGCCACTTGTGTGAATTTACGATGATGGTCCAGTCCGATATAATGCATTTGAGGCGCCTCCTTGTTAGTGTGGGACTATCCAGTCGCCACGATTCTACAGGAGACGCCTCTTTTCATATCAACTGACACGGACAAAGAAATTATCGGGGTCTTTGTGCCAGAGCAACAGGCAGGCGCCCCCAACTCCGCAGGCGCTGAAGAACCCAGTCGGATATTAATGGCGGACTCGTGATGTCATCTTCCACAAAACGGCGATAGCGTTCGCGTTGAAATCCGTCCTCCGGTGGAAAATGATCCAACAGGAAGGCCGGATCCGCTATGGGATCGTGCAAGCCATTGATGAGGGAATGATAATTACTCCAAGGGTAATCTTCCGGCTTGGCGACCATTCCTGCTTTGACGGGATTCAAATGAATATATCGGCTCACAACTTTATAGTAAGTATCCGTTTCAACAGGGATACTATGAAAGCGGCTTTCAAAGAAATGGCCTCCTTGGCTGTATTTTCGATTGAATGATTTGGCCAAACGGCTCCCGAAGTATTGCATTAATCGCGATAAAGAAGCCTCTCCCAAGCGCAGTAATAGATGGAAGTGGTTTGTCATTAGACCGTATTGCTGCACCTGAAAGTCATAATGTCGTCGGGTTTGCTTGAGCCAATCCAAAAACTCCCAGCGGTCCTCATCGTCATGAAAGAATGCCTGCTTTTTTACACCGCGATTGATCACGTGGTACACCAATCCAGGAATATCGATCCGAAGGGGTCGAGGCATCAGATATCTCCCAGACAATAAGTCCTAACTTGCTCTGGCACAAATGGTTGCATAGGTTCTTTATCCGTGTCAGACACGAAAAAGACGCGAAAAAGACGAAAAAGAAGAAAAAGAAAACTGGGCCGTTCATCGGTCTCACGCGAGGGTTTCGTTACCATGAGGAGAGCTGTTTTGGATTTGTTCCCTGATGACATCGCGGGCATGTTTGTAACGCTCGCTGGGGCCTTCGATTTGAAAGAGGCGGTCAAGCAGAGGTTCCGAAAACCGGGCAAAGCCGTTTTCAATCCACTCGCGAAGATCGCGGTAAAGCAGGTTTGGTTTGTTGCCATGATCGGCGAGATCCTGAAGGACGAAATCCGGCATAGTGGCATTACAGCAAGAACAGCTGAAGTCTTCAGTTGAAGGATTGATTTTGGTGAACATGATTGTGGCTCCTTTCAAGAATATTTCACGGCTGACAGCGTAATGGGCCATGCACAACGAGCAACGGGGCCTTCATGAGAGTCCATTTTTCTCTTTGTGACCCATTGCCCATTGCTCGTTGTCCATAGCGCCGTTTGTCGTTCACAGTTGGCCCGCTGTTTTGAAGCTGTAGCATCCATTTTCCGCGATGATGAGGTGGTCGAGCAATTCAATCCCCATGATCTGGCCGGCCTGGGCGATACGCCTGGTCAAGCGGATATCTTCATCTGACGGGCTGGGATTACCGGAGGGGTGGTTATGCACCAGGATGACGCCGGCGGCGGCTTTACCGATGGCGGGAGCGAAGATTTCCCGTGGATGCGCCAGGGAGGCGGTGAGCGTCCCGATCGAGATGGTCTCCTTGGTGATCAGCTGATGTCGGGCATTCAGGAAGAAGGCGACCAGGTATTCTTTTTTCTTGTCCCGTATTTCGATCGCCTGGGCCGCGACGTCTGAGACTGACTTGAGAACGGGGAGAGACGTCCCCGCTCCCTGGTCCGCCCTTCGGACCAGCTCCGCCGCCGCGAGAAGAGCGGCCGCACGGCTGGCGCCCACGCCGCGGACAGCGCCGAGGCTCGCCATCGGCATGGCCAGCAACTGAGGCATCGAATATTTTCCCAGGATGTCACGCGCCACCTCCAGGACTCCGTGGCCTTTGAAGCCCGTACGGAGGACGAGCGCCAGAAGTTCCTCCGCTTTCATCGCCTGCGCCCCGAGCCTGGCCAGGCGTTCGCGCGGGCGCTCCACCATCGCCATGTCGCGGATCAAGAGGGATTCCATATCTCTTAGAGTACGGAGACCGGCAAAATATTCATTTTTCTTTTGGCATAATCACTCAAGGGAGGCCACTCATGTTCAAACTGTCCAAGTCGGGTTTATGGCTGGCGCCGCTCGTCGCCCTGACGTCCATCCCGGTCTGCGCCGCCGAAGAGGATCCGATGGCCTGTGTGGGAGAAATAGAGCGGGTATGCGTGCAGCTGGAAGATAAGCTTGAAACCTGCCTGGCGGATCGCGGCCATCAGCTTTCCACGGCCTGCCGTGACCAGCTTAAAGGCGCGATGGCCATGATGGCGGATCCGTCCGGCCCTGCGGCCTGCATTCCCGATGTCCAACGGCTTTGCCCCGACCTAAAACCGAAAGCCCTGGCGGCCTGCATGTCCGAGAAGCAGGCGAATTTCTCGGCGGACTGCCAGCACTACCTTCAACGCAACCGCTCCGGAACCCCGTCTGAATGAACGATCCGAAACCGGAGAAACCTTCATGGAAACGGATCGCCGTCCTGGCGCTGTGGCTGGGACTGGCGCTGCCGGTGGGCCTTTGGAAACTGTATCACGACACGACATTAAACCCTTCGACCAAATGGCGCATCCTTATATACTTATGCGTGATGCCGACGCTGGCCTATATCACCTTCAGCGTCTGGCTGACCAGCTCGTCGCTTCAAAAGATTCTGCCTTAGGGAGGAAAAGATGCCGGCCATTACCCTGACGGACGTCGAAGCCCGCATTCTCGGATCGCTCGTGGAAAAATCCTACACGACACCGGACCAATACCCGCTTTCCCTGAACGCGCTGACCAATGCCTGCAACCAGAAATCCAGCCGGGATCCGGTCATGCATCTGGAGGAGGCCTCCATTGCCCGGGCGCTCGCCACGCTGCAGGAGAAAAATCTTGTCGGGCGCCGCAGTGAGCCGGGCAGCCGGGTCACCAAGTTCATGCATCACGTGGAGAACCTGATCGGGGGCGGAACGGCGCAGGAAATCGGGACGATCTGTGTTCTTCTTCTTCGGGGTCCCCAGACGCCCGGCGAAATCAAGACACGCACAGACCGGATCTGCGAATTTGCCAGCACGGCGGAGGTTGAAGCGCTGCTCCTGGAACTGGCAGGGCGAGCGGACGGACCCTTCGTCGCAAGACTGTCCCGCCAGACCGGTCAGAAGGAAGCACGTTACACGCATTTATTTTGTGGGAGGAAACCGGTCCCCCCGGCGGCCAAACCCTCTTCGCCAAGCCCCGTCGTGCCCCTCGAAAAGCGTGTCGAGGCCCTGGAATCCGCCGTCCGGGATCTTCAACACCGGCTGAGGAAGGAAAATCAAACCGCATGATCCAGACCCTGGGCATGGTGAGCGCGATCGCCATGCCGTTTTTCGATATCCCGCTCATCTGGCGCGTGATGCAGCGCAAATCGTCCCAGGACATCAGCCTCGTCTGGACGTTCGGGATCTGGGTCTGTATTCTGGGAATGCTGCCGTCGAGCTGGGTTTCTCCCGACCCTATTTTGAAGGCGTTCGGCGTGGTGAACGCGGTGCTTTTTACGGCCGTCGTCGTCGCTGTCGTCTGGTATCATCCGTCCGTCCGCCGGCGAAGATCCTAGCGGTGGGCAATTTTAAGCAGAAGAATCGTGTCGATCACCGACCAGGCCAGCGACACGAAAAAGATGATGTCGAGCAGGATAAAAAAGTTCGTCGATAAAAATTCCCGCGCGGAATTATAAGACTCTTCGATCCGCCCTAATTTCGTGTCCACCGTTTTGGAGAGATCTTCGATCGTAAAGACTTTCCGGATGGACGCGTAAAGCGTGCGCAGATGCCAGTCGGCGTCGATCCGCGGCATGGTCGGGCCCACCGAATACAGGGACTCCACGATGGCGAGCTTGTCGCGGCCGAAGTCCATCGCTTCCACGGAGAAGCGCTGATACTGGCTGGGGATCAGCCAGAATTTGTAGTAGGGCGGAAGGTGCTCGAGGGCATGCTGGGCATCATCCAGCTCGCGGTCGAGCAGGAAGTTGTAGGACTTCAGGCTCCAGTACTGGGAGTAGGCCACTTTGATCAGGTTGAGCATCGTGCTCGCCTCGCGGGAATAGACGACGGCGCCGAACCGTTCAACCAGGATCATCTCGTCCTCATAATAACCGTAATTCTGGAGCTTGCCGCGTTCCAGAACGAATTCCGAGAGATCCTCGTAGCGCGGTTCGCCCGCCACGATGCCGTAGAGTTCCTTCCGGTGCCGCCGGATAAACGCCTCGGACACATGGATGGGCTCCGACGCGTCACGTTGAAGCGTCTCACCGATCACGAACACCGGGAAGAGATCCATTTCCTCCAGCCGCTTTTCATACCGGTAGTCAGCGTATTTCGAGGCGCGCTGGATGACTCCATCCACATGGCTCTGGCAGTACTTGAGGATGGGCTGTTTTCCGACCTGGATGTTCTCTGTAAAACAGGAGATCCTGGCGGCTTCCGGGAGGTCCGCATCCAGATCGAAGGCGATCTCGATGGTGCCCACACCGAACTTGTAGATCTGCGTGGACACCGTCCCCTCGGCAAACGCCTGCGCATCGAAGCGGACCTCGGCGTTTTTGCGTGAGGACACCTGCTTGAACATGTCCTCCGCGTCGTGCCCGGCAAAATCGAGCTCGAGGCCGAGATCGAAGGGGAACAGGATGTGAGCCCGCATGCGCATAGACAGAGCATACCTGGATTCGTTGCCGCTTTCAATTCTTGATTGAAAACGCTTTAATATCGTCCATGAAGGGGAAGGCATTCCCGCTCTGGCGTATTGCGGCGCTCTGCGCGGTGGAAGCGTTCGTTCTGGCCGGCATCTGGTGGGGCATCCGGCAGGAGATTGCTGCGGTCAACCGGACCGTCGATGAAGTGTCTGATCTGCGCGATCCCTCTCCGTTCCGGGCGGCGCTTCTGAGCCAGCTGGGGAACATTCACGTCGCTCTGGAAGGCTATCTCCGAAGTCCCGATGCTTCTCTGGAAAAGCAGATGGTCGAAAGCCGCAAAGACTTTGAAATGCTTCTCCCGGAGTTTACCCTCCAGAATCCCAAGCTTTTCCCCCCGATGGCCAATGACGAGATCAAACGGGCTTTCACGCTCTTCAAGGAAACGATCGACCACACGCTCGAAGCCAACAACCACCGCATGGACGGCCGGACGGCCCTCGAGAAGAACTTTTCCCGGATCCTCTTTCTGATCGATCACGACATCCGTCCGATCATCCGCAAAAATCAGGCCGATGGAACGGAGCGTGGCGAGGCGATCCTGAATATCGAAAACCAGATGCGCGCCTGGCAGCAGAATCTCGCCCAGGCCTGGACACAGCCCTCCGAAGCGGCCTTCGCTCTGACCTATGAAAATGAAAACCGCGGAGAAACCTATCTCGAGCTTTATGCCAACATGGACCTTCTGCCGCGGGAGCGTAAGGTCCTTCATGAAATCCGGACCCTGTGGCAGACGAATAACGACCTGGCCCGGGAAAGCTTTGTGAACGAAAATCTGGTGGGCCAGGCGGAAAAGACCATGGACACGCAGCGCCTGCAGATCGTCGGAGTCTTGAACAAATTCCTGCCGGCCCTTCCGCCGGCGGAGATGGAAACCAGAAAACAGTCGCTCATGACCACCATGCGCCTGCATATGGCGGGAGCCGGAGGGATCACGCTCCTCGGTTTGATCACTCTGACCGTTGTCGTTATCAGAGTGTACCGCGTTCTGCATGCGCGTGTGCCCATGGCGGACGGCATCTACCGCGCGCCGGCCGCCGCACCCCGCTCGGCGGAGGCCAGGATCCAGATGGACCTGAAAGGGCAGATCACCGAGTGGAGCCCGGGCGCCGAAGGTTTGTACGGCTATGCCCCTGCGGAGATTCTCGGGAAATCGATCAGCCGGATTTTTGAGTCCGAATCCGAGATCGCGCGCCTGGGCCATGAACTTCAAAAGGCCAAACGCGCCACCTTTGACACCTCCCATAAAACAAAGGGGGGGGCCGCCATCCTCGTCCGGATTGAATTTCATCCCGTCGAAGGCGCCTCCGGGCATGCCTCCGCCATCAGCCTGATCTGCACGCGCCGTTAATGCTGATCCTTCTGCTGGTCATCGCTCTTCTGGGCCTCGACACGGAAACGGCGCGTTCGGAAGACACGAATCGAAACGACCGTCGCACCCAGGCCTTTGATGCCTTCAACCGCGGAGAAGCCCTATCGTGGGACCAACTGGAAGTTGTCGCGACGGAAGCAGGCGTCAGCCGGGAGAAGCTTGCGGAAATTAGGCTCAAGGACCGCGCTGAGCGGCTGATCCGGAAATATCGTCTGCCGCTCGAGATCTCGGGATTTTCGGACGGGATGGATCCGGATGAAGAATTCCGGCTTTTCAGAGGCCGCAGGACCGGGTATGGAGCTCTTCTTTTTAACGCCGCGTTCTGGTCCCGAAACCTGCCACGCGATGACAATGACGATTTTCTCACCTATCTTCTCTTTCGAGCGCAGGCGTATTATGTCTATCGGAGCCATTATGATTCCGAACACTGCGCCTGGATCGTGGAGGAGGAGTCCCCGTCAATGCAGGTGCTTAAAACGGCGCTGTCGGGGTCGCAGGCAGACTGGTCTGTCGATGACAGCGCTCCCGCGGGTCGTGACCTGGAGTTCCGGCACTCCATCGATCCGTCAGGAAACGCGGCGAAAACCTTGAAAGGCCTCATCGAGTACGCGCTCCGAGCGGTGGCCCAGAAAGCCGCGGACGACTGGGCCAAAGAGCGTTATCAGCAGCATCTCGGAATCACATCGCCTGTCGTGACCGAGCGGATCCGCCAGAGAGAACATGCCCTGGCGGACGACTTTAACCGCGCTCGCAGCGCCATGACCCGCTCCGAACGGCTGTCTTTCCAGAAACTCCTGAATTCTCCCTTTCTCTATGCGCGCACAAAGGGCGGGCCCGCCTCCGATCCTACATACGACCCTCATGTGACGGGTTCCCGATGATCCCCCGGTCGATTCTTTTTATCTGCACGGGCAATACCTGCCGGAGCGCGATGGCGGAGGCCCTGCTCAAAGATATCCTGGCGAAAGAAGGGATCAAGGACGTGGAGGTCTTCTCCCGGGGCATCGGGGTCTGGGACCCTCAGCCGATGTCCGCGGAGGCCCAGGCGTCCTTGAAGGCCGCCGGCCTCTCACCCGGGCTGCATGAATCGAAAGCGCTCGGCGAAGAAGACGTGGACAGGGCCGACCGGATCTATGTCATGACACACCACCAGGGCCGGGTCGTCCTGACGAACTATCCGGACGCCAAAGAAAAGGTCCGCCTGCTCTCCGCCTCCGAGATTGACGACCCTGTCGGTGGCTCCCCAAAGGACTTTGAGAAGTGTAGAATAGACATTCAGAAAGCCCTGCTCGATCTGTTGTCCGAATTGAAACCTGAAAGGATTCAGCCGTGAAAAGCATTCTTAAAAAACAGGATCCCGCCGTTTACAAAGCCATTCTGGGAGAAACCCGCCGTCAGGCCTGGACGCTGGAACTGATCGCGTCCGAGAATATCGTCTCGGAAGCCGTCCTTGAGGCCCAGGGAAGCGTCCTCACGAACAAATACGCCGAAGGGTACCCCGGCAAGCGCTATTACGGCGGCTGCGACCAGGTGGATATCGTTGAAACCCTGGCCATTGAACGCGCGAAACAGCTTTTTGGCGCCGAGCATGTGAACGTCCAGCCACACTCCGGAAGTTCCGCGAATTTTGCGGCCTACTTCTCTGTCCTTCAGGTCGGCGACACCATCATGGGCTTGAACCTCGCGCATGGCGGCCACCTGACGCACGGGCATCCGCTCAATTTCTCGGGGAAGTTTTTTAAAGTCGTCGGATTCAACGTCCTGAAGGATACCGAGCTCGTCGACTACGACGAAGCGGAACAACTGGCGATCCAGCACCGGCCGAAGCTCATCTGCGTTGGCGCCTCCGCCTATTCCCGGGTCTTCGACTGGCAGCGCTTTCGCGCCATCTGCGACAAAGTGGGCGCGCTTCTCATGGCGGACATCGCCCATTACGCGGGGCTTATCGCGGCCGGGCTTTATCCCTCGCCTATCCCCTATGCAGACTTCGTGACCACGACCACCCACAAGACCCTGAGAGGCCCGCGCGCCGGCATGATCATGTGCAAAGCGCAATATGCCCAGGCCTTGGACAAGCTCGTGTTTCCGGGCGCGCAGGGCGGGCCACTCATGCACGTGATTGCGGCCAAAGCAGTCGCTTTCGGAGAAGCGCTCAAGCCCTCCTTTAAGAAGTATCAGCAGCAGATCCTCACCAACGCGCAGGCGCTGGCCCGGGAGCTGACGTCTCATGGGTTCCGGATTGTGACGGGAGGAACGGATTGCCACATGTTCCTGGTCGACCTTCGCCCGAAAGGGATCACGGGAAAAACGGCGGAAGAAGCGCTTGACCTGGCCGGCATCACCGTTAATAAAAACGCAATTCCGTTTGATCCGGAAAAACCCTTCATCGCCAGCGGGATCCGCATCGGAACCCCGGCCATCACGTCCCGGGGTCTCACGGAAAAGGATATGGTCAAGGTCGCCGCCTGGATCAACCGGGCGATCACGAACCACCAGAACACCAAAGAGCTCACGAAAATCAGGGCGGAGGTCAAAACGCTCTGCCTGAAATACCCGGTCTACAAGGAACGTCTAAAAGCCTAGTGTTACATTAATGGGGACGATTTACATCGCGGCGTTCGTGGTGGCCTGCGCCTCCAGTTTCAGCGCAACCCCCTTCGCTATCTGGCTGTCCAGGCGCTGGGGCGTCCTGGATTACCCCGACGCCCGTAAAGTTCATACGACGCCGATTCCCCGCTGGGGGGGACTCGGGATCTACATCGGGATACTGATGGGAATTCTGGGTGTTATTATCGGGTTCCCGCGCTTCCGGCAGCTTCTGTCCTACCGATATCCCCTGTACAACCACGGCGAGATGCTGAGTGTCGTCACGCTCGAAAAACAGCTGGCGGGGATCCTCGTGGGCCTCACCTTCGTCATGATCCTGGGAATGCAGGATGACCGCAAAGGCGTCGCGGCGCTCCCGAAGCTCCTGACCCAGATCATCGCTTCCCTGGTGGCTTTAAATTACGGCGTCCAGATTATGGGCCTGCGCCTTCCTTTTTTTAATTACGCCCAGTTCCCTATTCTCCTTTCTCAGATCATCACGGTGTTCTGGATGATCGGCTTCATGAACGCGATCAATCTCGCCGACGGACTGGACGGGCTGGCGGCGGGACTCGCCGCCATTGCCTCCGCCACTTTTTTAGCGGTCGCGATTATTCAAGGAGATACCGACACTCCGTTTATCGCCAAACAGCTGAAGATGGCCGGCGTTCTGTCCGCGATTCTCTGCGGGAGCTGCCTGGGTTTTTTGCCGTACAATTTCTCGCCGGCTAAAGTGTTTATGGGGGATGGGGGAGCGCTCGGGATCGGGTTCCTCCTGGGCGCGATTACCGTCATCGGAACGCTCAAGACCACGGCCGTCCTCTCCGTCATGATCCCGGTGATCGTCGTGGCGCTCCCGGTGATCGATGTCAGCCTGGCCATGATCCGCCGCTATAAAAAAGGCCTCCGGATCATGGAGCCGGATAAGGACCACCTGCACCACCGGCTGATGTCCCGGGGCTGGACGGCGCGCGAGGTGGTTCTCCTGGTCTATGTCCTGACGCTCATTCTTTCCGTTTCAGCGATTTTCCTGGCCATCGTACCGATGCGTTAATGGACGATGACCCCGCTTCCAGATGAACAGGGTCGCGGGGCCATCGTGAAGGGAGCCTAGGCGAATGTCCACGACGAAGAAGTCTCCGATTAAAGTGATGGCGGTTTTCGGCACGCGACCGGAAGCCATCAAAATGGCGCCGGTCTGCCGCTCGCTTCTCGAGCGTCCGGACGATTTTAAAACCGTCATCGTTCTCACCGCCCAGCATCGCACCATGCTCGACCAGGTGATGCAGCTCTTCAACATCCGCGCGGATCACGACATGAACCTCATGCAGCAGAACCAGACTCTGGAGTACATCGTGAGTGGCGTGATCGAGAAGATCACGCCGATCATGAAAAATGAGAAGCCGGACATCGTCCTCGTTCACGGCGACACCGTCACGACGTTTGCGGCCGCCCTGGCGGCGTTTTACCAGAAGATCCCGGTCGGCCACGTGGAGGCGGGCCTGCGGTCTTACGACATGCACAACCCCTTTCCGGAAGAGTCGAACCGCGTGCTCACCGACCACCTCTGCTCGCTGCACTTTGCGCCGACCCATCAGGCGAAAGAGAACTTGCTGAAAGAAAACATCGACAAAGAAAAAATCTTTGTCACCGGGAATACGGTGACCGACGCCCTCTTCATCGCCATCAAAGAGCCTCATCAGTGGTCGGACCCCACGTTGAAAAACCTCTTTGACAGCGGCCAAGAAACGGATGCCACTCAGCCGGCGGCCCGCATGATCCTGGTGACCGCCCATCGGAGGGAAAATCACGGGGCGCCGCTCGATAGCGTCTTTCGAGCGCTCCGGCGGATCGTCGATGATCACCCGGGCGTCTACATCGCCTATCCGGTACATTTGAACCCGAACGTTCAGAAATCCGCGCAGGCCGTCCTCGGGAACCATCCCAAGATCCACTTGACCCCGCCGATCGATTACCTGGATATGGTGAACCTCCTCGAGAAGGCCTATATCGTCGTGACGGATTCGGGCGGGATACAGGAAGAAGCTCCGGCCCTGGGGAAACCTGTCATGGTTCTGCGCAAAGTGACCGAACGGCCGGAAGCCGTGGCGGCCGGCACAGCCAAGGTGATCGGCGTTGAGGAAGAAGGCGTGTATCAGGACATCAAAGAGCTTTTGACCAACCAGCGCGTCTATGCACGCATGGCGAACGCGGTGAATCCCTATGGGGACGGCAAGGCCACCCTGCGGATCCTGGACGCCATCCGCTATCACTTCAAGGTCTGGAATGAACGTCCCGCGGAATTCATGGGCGATCTGACAGCGCCGCACTCGCTCTGGCCCCGGCGGCGCAAAACCGAGAAGCTATGACGACGCTTTCCGCCTTCGGCTGGGCGCTCCTGGCCTCTTTTTGCTGGGGGATCTCTCCGCTGTTTGAAAAGTCCGGTCTTCGCGGCACGACGGATCCGGTCATCGGGGTGTATATACGCTCCATGGGCGTGGTCCTGGGCGCGGTCGCATGTCTCCCTCTGTTGTTTCGACTGCCAGGCCGCTTTTCGGATGTGGCGCCGCGCCAGTGGTTTTTTCTCTGCATGGGGGGGATTCTCGCGAGCATTGTCGGCCAGCTGTGCTTTTATCGGGCCCTGAAAACGGGCGATGTCTCGCGGGTGGTTCCTGTAGGAGCATCCTACCCCGTAACGGCCTGTCTGTTGGGCATCCTTTTGCTGCACGAACCGGTGACCCTGGCCAAGGGTGTGGGCATCCTTCTGGTGGTCAGCGGCACATTTCTGCTAAGGTAGGAGGCAATCATGGCGCAGGATTTTTCCTTTGATGTCGTGTCCAAGCTGGATCTTCAGGAAGTTGAGAATGCGGTCAACCAGGCCAATAAGGAAATCCAGACTCGTTTTGATTTCAAAGGCAGCGTGTCCCGGATTGACTGGGATAAAAAGGAAGTCCTCACGCTGTATTCGGATGACGAGCAGAAGCTCAAGAGCGTGATCGACATTCTTCAATCCAAATTAATCAAGCGCGGGATCTCTCTTCAGGCCATGGATTATCAGAAAATTGAGCCGGCGGAGAAGGCCACCGTCCGCCAGCCCGTGAAACTTAAACAAGGGATTGAATCCGAAAAAGCCAAGGCGATCGTCAAGGCGATCAAGGATGCCAAAATTAAAGTGCAGGCCTCGATTCAGGGCGATCAGTTGCGCATCGCCAGCAAGTCCAAGGATGACTTGCAGTTCACGATGAATTTCATCCGCGGCCAGGACTTTGGCCTGCCGCTTCAATTCACCAATTACCGGTAATGATCCTGCACACGTTCTCAGACGGTGGAGCGAGGGGCAATCCTGGCCCTTCGGCGATCGGCGTGGTCCTGTGCAGCCCGGAAGGGAAGATCATCGCGGAAACCGCCGAGTGCATCGGAGAGGGGACCAACAATAAGGCCGAATACCGGGCGATGATGAAGGCGCTGGAGCTGGCCAAAGCTCATAAAGCGACCCGGCTGCTCTGCCATGGGGACAGCGAGTTGATCATTTTTCAGCTGCAGGGGCGCTACCGCATCAAAGACGCGCAACTCAAAGTGCTCGCGGAAAAAGTAAAATCAGCGGCAGGCGGTTTCGAGGCGGTCTCCTGGAAGCAGGTGCCGAGGGAACATCCGATGATCGCCCGCGCCGATAAACTGCTGAATCGAGCTCTGGACCAGGCGAAAGCTTATAGTCCGGCCAAGCCGCTGGCTCAGGAACGCAGCCAGGGAGAATTGTTTTAAATGAAAGTGTTTCTTGTCCGGTGGATCACGAATATCCTGGCGCTCGTTGCCACCTCGCTCCTGCTTCATACCGGCATCTGGTTTCGAGATTGGCATGCCGCCTGGATGGGCGCTCTCGCCCTCGGGCTTCTGAACGCGTTTGTCAGACCCGTTCTTCTTTTCCTGACACTCCCGCTCAATATACTCACTCTCGGCCTCTTCACGATTTTTCTGAACGCCGCGATCTTTTTCAGCGCCGGCTATATCATCCCCAGCCTCATGATTAAAAATTACACCTGGGCCATCGCCGGGTCCCTCGTCTTTTCCGCGTTCAGCATGCTCTTCAGCTGGCTGCTCCACGAACGCCGTGAATTCAACGTCCGTTTCCACCTCTGGCGCTATTAATTCTTCGACGGTACAGGTCCATTTTTTCCATCTATGACGGCGCTCATAGTCGCAGGGGATGCGATAGCGTTAAATATACGCGAAGGGGAGCGGAAGCCATGGCGGGCAACCATACGGCAACCCGAAGTTCCGCCCTCTCGTCACTCAACCCGAGTCACGGGGGGGCGGACTTCCCCCTTCATCTCACCCAAAGGAGTTCCGATGAAATCTGAAGGACATTGCGATCGCTGCGGAGAACTCGCCGCCCTGAAGCTCTACTGGCATTATCTATGTGAGGGTTGCGCCCATTGGGAAGACGAAGAATTCGAGCGGTGCTCCTGTACGCATTGCAAGGAACATCACCCGCGAGTGGAACGGAAGCAGCCGGAGATTAATGCAGGCTGAAGGCTTTAGCGATCCCCACCCATAAAAGCACGGAAACAACCTGAATCACGGCAAAGACGATCAGAAAAGCGATGGTGCGGCCTATCGCTGTCCGCTTTTTAGCCAGATCGGGTTCCAACTCCGAAGAAAAGTAGAAATACACCGCCACAAGCGCGATGGGAAGCGCCATCAAAACGGACTGGGGCATCAGTGAAATCGGCATGGTTTCACCGCCCCGCAGAAGCATTTGAAGAATAACCATTCCCAGCAACATGACGCCATAGACACCCAAAACCACTTTGGACAAAAAGCGCAACGTGAGGTAAATCCCCCATCCTTCCGGTCGCGGTGTTTCATCCACATCGTGAACCATCGATTTTTCGATGCTGTCGATTTCGTTCGGATCAATCGCCATGGTGTTGTCCCCCTGTCCCTATATCGTGGCTTTTTTGGAGGCCTCTTCCAAGCGGATTCTTTTCTTCCAGACGCTTAACTCCTACCCCTCCCGTGCCCTTTCTTCTATGATCTATCTCATACCGCTATAATGGAAAGACCGTAAAATAGGAAGGACTGCCGGGGGTCTCTGAAAACCGGAATAAATCAACCACGAAGGGAATAACGCCATGAAAAGTCTCATTTACGCCACAGCTTTTGAAACCAACGCCATCTGGAGCGTGCTTGGGGTCGCTTTTGCCGGGCTGATCTATGCCCTCATCCTGCGCCACCAGATCATGAAAAAGGACAAAGGCACCGCCGCGATGCAGGAAGTCTGGAATGCCATTCGGCAGGGCGCCGACGCCTATCTCGGCCGTCAATTGAAAACCATTCTTCCTCTTATCGCCGTCCTGACCGTCGTCCTTTTCTACTCGGTTTATGTGGTGCCGCCCAGCGCGGAGGCGCTGGAACGCTTCAGCAATTTGACCCCGGACCAGGTCCGGATGGTCATCGGCATCGGCCGGGCCCTGGCCTTTGTCATGGGCGCCTTCTTCTCCCTCCTGGTGGGACAATTCGGAATGCGCATGGCCATTGAAGGCAATGTGCGCGTGGCTTCGGCCGCCCGCCGAAGCTTCGCCGAGGCTCTCGAGATTTGCTATCGGTCAGGAACCATCACCGGAATGTTAACGGACGGCCTGGGACTCCTGGGCGGCACGGTGATCTTCATTTATTTCGGCGTCGCGGCTCCGGATGCGCTGCTGGGCTTTGGCTTCGGCGGCACATTGCTGGCCTTGTTTATGCGTGTCGGCGGCGGCATCTATACCAAAGCGGCGGACGTCGGCGCGGACCTGGTCGGTAAAGTGGAAGCCGGCGTGCCGGAAGACGACCCCCGGAACGCGGCGGTTATCGCCGATCTCGTGGGCGACAATGTCGGCGACTGCGCCGGCATGGCCGCGGACATCTTCGAGTCTTATGAAGTGACGATCGTCTCCGGGTTGATCCTGGGTCTGGCGCTCGTCTCGATGACGCATGAACTGAAATGGATCATCTTCCCGCTTCTGGTCCGCGGGATCGGAGTCCTCTCCTCGATTATCGGGACCTACGCGGTCAGCGGTAAAAGCGATGGCAAGAGCGAACGCGGCGACGCCATGAGCTCGATCAACCGCGGGTTTTACATTTCCGCGGCCATATCGATCGTTGCCTTCTTCTTCCTGGCCCATTACTACATGCATGAATGGCGAGCCTTCCTGTCAGTGGCGGTCGGTATCGGACTGGCCATCGTTCTGGATGAAGTGACCAAGTACTTCACCCATACGGAATACAAACCGGTCAAAGACATCGCCGCCGCTTCTCGCACCGGTGCGGCGACGCTTCTCCTCAGGGGTCTTGCTGTCGGATGCGAAGCCACGGTCTGGCAGATTCTGGTCATTGCCGGAACATTGCTGGCCGCCGTCCTCATCTATCGGGGACAACCGGTCGTCTACGTCCTTTACGGCGTCGCGATGACGGGTATCGGGATGCTGACGCTCACAGGCAACAACGTGGCGATGGATTCCTTCGGCCCGATCGCGGACAACGCCAATGGCGTCGGCGAAATGGCTCACCTGGAGCCTGCCGCGCGTCAGATCATGGCGGACCTGGACGCCGTCGGCAACACGACCAAGGCCATCACCAAAGGGGTCGCGATCGGCTCGGCCGTCATCGCCGCCGTGTCCTTGTTCGGTTCTTATCTCACGGATGTGTCTAACGTCCAGGCTCGCCTGGGCATTCCGTCGCTCCTGCAGCTGATGAACACGGGAATTCGCGTATCGAATCCTACGGTCTTTATCGGCATGCTGATCGGAGGAGCGCTGCCCTGGTTCTTCTCAGCCACACTCATTAACGCCGTGGCGCGCGCCGCTTCGCTCATCGTCAATGAAGTCCGGCGCCAATTCCGCATCCCGGGACTGATGGAAGGCAAGGTCAAGCCCGACTACGGCCAGGCCGTCCAGATCTGCACCGTGGCGGCTCAGAAGGAACTGATCGGACTGGCGCTGATCGCCGTCCTGACGCCGATCGTGATCGGCATCGTGCTTCACGTCGAAGCCCTTGGAGGCTTTCTGGCCGGGGTTATTTTGTCCGGACAGCTGCTCGCGGTCTTCATGGCCGTCACCGGCGGATCATGGGACAACGCGAAGAAAATGATTGAAGATGGACTCTACGGGGGAAAAGGGTCGAAGGCTCATGAAGCGTCGGTGGTCGGCGACACGGTGGGGGATCCGCTCAAAGACACCGCGGGTCCCGCCTTGAACCCGATCATCAAAGTGATCAACCTCGTTTCGCTTCTGGCGGCGCCGATGCTGGTGCAGTATAACCTTCATCAACCGGGCGTCTGGGTCATGCTGGCGGTCGCGAGCCTGTTGATCCTGGGCGCATTCCTGTACTCGCGGCGGGAAGAACCGGCGCCGGTGGATTTCCAGGACACCATCCCGGGTATCGCCGCCGTCGCAGCGCAGCCCGTGGCGGTAAAAGCGGCCGCCTCCACGGCCGCCAACGTAGCGGCCTCCGCGAACTACCACCTGTACTGCCTGACCTATCCGATGGAAGCGCTGGTCGCATCGATGCTTCCTCCGGAAGAGTTTGCCACATACCTTGCTCTCGGCACGCGCAAGATTGCGCGGGGGAAGGTGATGTTCTTTAAGGTGACTCCGGGCTTTAACACAGGGCATTTCAATTGGGAAAAAGCGCGCACCGAGTGCGTGGCGGATGCCCAGGGAAAACCAAAATCATCGGTGTACCTGGGCGTCTACCGCGTCCTGGAAAATGTTCCTCTGGACGCGATCCAGAACCTGTATCTCGTAACGCGGGACGGGCGCAGCCTGGCGATTACGCCTCAGCGGATCACGCCGACCGCGGACCATGCCCGCCGGGAGAGCGGCGTCTACCTGTACCAGGAACTCTGTCCCGTGCGGCCGCTCGTGACGTCACGGCTGGATCCTCTGGATTTCGGCCAGCTGATCACCGGCGCGACGGATGGCGTTCATGTGCCGCGGCTGTTCTTCGCGCGGCTCAAGCTCGGCGTCGATCCCCGGAACCTCGTGCAGGAAGCTTCTCTCCCGTACGACAACCTGGCGCATATCCAGGACTGCGTGACGGAAGTGCTCGAAAAGAGCAAGGCCACCAAGACCGTCGAACGGTCCCATCCGGATGACTTCTTCTACACGACCATCATGGACGGATTCTACCTCGCCGAACAGAACACCGGCCTCTTTTTCCCCTTCCCGCTCGAAGCGGAACTCAAGGACAAGTACTACCAGTGGTGGAGGTCGGCGGTTTAGCCGTAGACGTTTAAGCGGAGGGGGGCCCGATTCAGCAATGGATTGGGCCCTTTTCTTTTCCAGGGACTCTAGCAGATGCGGGGAAGTTGTTCGCCGGAGAGCTGATCGAGGATGCGGGGGACGCCGAGGGCGCCTTTCATGGTGACGAGACCGGACGTTCCCTTGCCCACGTGGCCGATGAGGCTCGCCTGGCTGCCGCCCCGGGCCTGCCTGCCGGCAGGCAGGTCCTGGCGAAGGATCTCTAAGGCACGGGGGACGTCCGCCTCCGCCACAAAAGCAGCGAAACAGCCTTCGTTCGCGACATAGAGGGGATCCAGGCCCAAGATTTCGCAGGCGCCGCGCACATCTTCGCGCACGGGAATGGCGCTTTCTTCGATAGCGATATCTCGATGGGAGGCCTGCGCGATTTCGACGAGAACGCTGGCCAAGCCTCCGCGCGTGGCGTCGCGCAGGCAACGGACTCGGACCCCCGCCGCCAGAAGGTTCAAAACGCTTTGCGCGACGGGCGCCGTATCGCTTTCAATCGCCGTCTCAAACGATAGTCCTTCACGCACCGCCATGATGGCGATCCCGTGCCGTCCGACGTCTCCGTTCACGAGAATGGCATCCCCCGGCAGGATGGATAGAGGAGAAATCGTCGTTGGGCTTTCCACAATCCCGATTCCGGCCGTATTGATGAAAAGCCCATCTCCCTTGCCGCGGTCAACCACCTTCGTGTCGCCTGTGACCAGGTCCACACCCGCTGCCTGGGCCGCTTTCTGCATGGAATCGACGACCCGCTTGAGCGTCTCCATCGGGAGCCCTTCTTCGAGAATGAAGCCCGCGGAGAGATAGAGCGGCCGGGCTCCACACATGGCGAGATCATTGACGGTTCCGTTCACCGCCAGATGCCCGATATCGCCTCCGGGGAAAAAGAGCGGATGGACGACATACGAGTCGGTCGTGAAAGCCAGCTTCTGATTTCCGACGGATAGAATCGCTCCGTCATGCTGGGCGGCCAGCCAGGGATTCTTGAAGCGGGGGAGAAAAACCTGATCGATCAGCCGGTGCATGAGGGCCCCGCCGCCTCCGTGCGCCAGAAGCACCCGATCAGCTTCGGTGATCGGGGTGGGACAGGACACATTGAACCCTTCCCCCCTGGCGGGGGAAGGCGTTGGATGGGCGGGATTATTTTTTAACATACGCCCCCCCTGCATCCTCCCCCACAAAGGGGGGAGGAGCCAATCGACGATAGCGGTAATAGGCCGCGCAGGCACCTTCCGTAGAGACCATGGTCGCTCCCAGAGGGTGCTCCGGGTTGCAGCGGGTTCCGAAGGCGGGACATTCGTTCGGTTTCTTCAGTCCCTGCATCACCAGGCCGCTCACGCATTCGGAATCTTCGTCCACGCGCATGTGGGCCACGCCGAAACGCTTTTCCGCATCGAAATCGGAATAAGAGGCGCGCAGTCCAAGACCGCTTTTCGGAATTTCGCCGATTCCGCGCCACTTTCGCGGGATGATTTCAAAAACGTTCTGCATCAGTTCCCGGGCCGGCTGGTTTCCTTGCGACCGCACCGCGCGCGTGTACTGGTTTTCCACCTCCGCGCGTCCTTCCTCGAGCTGTTGAACGCACATCAGGATCCCCTGCAGGATATCGATCGGCTCAAAACCGGTAACAACGATCGGCACGTGATACTTCCTGGCGATCGGTTCGTACTCCTCCGTCCCCATAATCACGCACACGTGGCCCGCAGCGAGAAATCCCTGCACGCGGCTGGCCTTGGACAAGAGGATCGCCTCCATCGCCGGAGGAACGGTCACATGAGAAACCAGGAGGGAGAAATTCTGGATGCCTTCCTGATGCGCCTGATACACCGCCATCGCGTTGGCGGGCGCCGTCGTCTCAAAACCCACCGCGAAGAACACGACCTGTTTCCGAGGATTCGCCCGGGCGAGCGCGAGCGCATCCAGGGGCGAGTAAACGATCCGCACGTCCCCGCCGGCCGCTTTCACTCGAAAAAGATCGTTCCGCGATCCCGGCACGCGCAGCATATCCCCGAACGAGCAGAAAATCACGTCCGGCCGGGCCGCGATCTCGAGCGCCTTATCAATGATTTCCAGCGGCGTCACGCAGACGGGACACCCGGGCCCGTGAACGAGGTTCACGAGCGGCGGGAGCAACTGATCGATGCCGAATTTCACGATCGCATGCGTCTGCCCGCCACAGACCTCCATCAAGGTCCAGGGCCTGGTCACCACTTTCGCCAGGGCCTCCACCAGCGACCGCGCGGCTTTAGCGTCCCGATATTCGTCGATATACTTCATTATCTTCGCCTCGCCCTGGGCTACGCCGTCCCTCTCCCAACGGGAGAGGGCACCGAAGGTTGGGTGAGGCTACCTCCCTATTTCAACGTTGGCGGCTTCTGGATCGCCCGCATGTACTGGGCCCGCTCGAAGGCCGCCGGGTCGTGGCAGTTCGTCTGGCTCATGCTGCCGCGCAGCTGACGGACCGAATCGTACTCATGCTTTTCCATCCAGTCCTTCATTTCCTTTTCCATGACCGCGAGATGGCCAATCCCGTGTTTATAGAGGGCGGAGGTGACCATCGTGACGCTGGCGCCGACCATGAGCATCTTGAGCGCATCGGCTCCGCTGTGCACGCCGCTCGTCGCCGCCAGATAGGCCCGGATCCGGCCGTACAGAATTCCGATCCAGGTGAGAGGAAGACGCGCCGCCTGAGGCGTGCTCAAGAGAACATTCGGACGGATCTCCAATTCCTCAAGATCGATGTCGGGCTGGTAGAACCGGTTAAAAAGCACGAGCGCATCCGCGCCGGCCGCATCCAACTGATAGGCCATGTTTGCCATGTTGCTGAAGAAGGGACTGCATTTCACGGCCACCGGGAAACTCACCACCGATTTGACGGACCGGACGATATCGAGCGTGCGCTCTTCCACAACAGTGCCGCTCATGGTGAGATCCGTCGGGATGAAATAAATGTTGAGCTCGAGCGCGTCGGCGCCGGCTTCCTGGATGCGCTTGGCGTAGTCCGTCCAACCCCCGACGGAACTTCCATTCAGGCTGGCGATGATGGGAATCTTGACGGCCGCTTTGGCCTTGCGGATATGTTCCAGATATTCTTCCGGACCCAGCTGAAAGGAGGCCGGCTCCGGGAAATAACTTAAGGCTTCCGCAAAGCTCTCCGTTCCCTGCGTCATCGAATAGTTCAGTTCGGCGCGGTCGGCGCGCAGCTGCTCTTCGAAGAGCGAATGCAGGACCACCGCGGAGGCGCCGGCGTCTTCCGTCTGCCGAAGTTTTCCCAGATCATCGGACAACGTTGAGGCTGATGACACCAGGGGATTCTTCAGCTTCAACCCCATGTAGGTCGTCGATAAATCCATGTCAGACCTCCTTCGGCGGTTCCGGAGCCCGGGTCGCCATATGCTCATAGAGCTTCCAGCGCGCTTCCGCGTCCTTCTGCGCCTGGTCCCAGAATGTTTTCGCCATTTCCGGGTGACTCTTGGTCAGCATTTTGAACCGGTTTTCGCGCAGGAGATAATCCTGCACTTTCATCGTAGCGGGTTTAGAGTCGATCACGAGCGATTTCTCACCGCGTGCCTCCCGGCGCGGGTCGTAGCGGTAGAGGAGCCATTGACCGGACGCCACGGCGGCCTTCTGGCTGTCGAGTCCCGTCTCCATCCGGATCCCGTGCGCGATGCAATGGCTGTAGGCAATGATGAGTGAAGGCCCGTTGAAGGATTCCGCCTCGGTGAAGGCCCGGAGCGTCTGCTCATCTCGTGACCCCATGGCCACCTGGGCGACATAAACGTTTCCGTAGCTCATCGCCATGAACCCGAGGTCTTTGCGGGAGGATTCTTTGCCTCCGGCCGCGAATTTCGCGACCGCCCCGCGCGGCGTCGCTTTGGAGCGCTGGCCGCCTGTATTGGAATAGACCCCGGTGTCGAGAACCAGGATGTTCACATCCATGCCGCTGGACATCACGTGATCGAGGCCGCCAAAACCGATATCGAACGCCCAGCCGTCTCCTCCAACGATCCACACGCTTTTGCGCACGAGGAAATCGGCCAGCTCCGCCAGGTGCCTGGCTTCCCATGAGGAGATTGTTTTCAGTTTCTCCTTGAGTTGGCCAATGCGCTCGCGCTGGTCCGCCAGGCCGGCTTCATCATGCTGCTTGGCCGTCAGGATCGCCTCGACGAGCTGGTCTCCGATCTGGGCGGAGAGTTTCTTCAGAAGCTCTTTGGCCGCCCGCGCCTGCTGATCCACGGAGAGACGGTAGCCTAACCCGAACTCCGCATTGTCTTCGAAGAGCGAATTATTCCAGGCCGGGCCGCGCCCGACACTGTCTTTCGCCCAGGGAGTCGTCGGCAGGTTGCCTCCATAAATAGAGGAACAACCGGTCGCGTTCGCGATCAACGCGCGATCACCGAAGAGCTGGGACAGGAGCTTCACGTACGGCGTTTCACCGCAGCCCGAACAGGCGCCGGAGAATTCAAAAAGCGGACGCTGGATCTGCTGCTGATTGATTTTCTCCACCTTGATTTTCCGCCGGTCGATATCCGGGAGATTCAGGAAGAACTTCCAGTTCTCATTTTCCTGCGCGCGCAAAGGAGGCTGCGGGGCCATATTGATCGCCTTCAATTTTGTTTCCGATTTATTCCGGGCGGGACAAATTTCGACGCAGAGGGAGCACCCCGTGCAGTCTTCCGGCGACACCTGCAGGATGTACTTTAAGCCTTTCCAGTCGCGGTCGATCGCATCGCGGGATTTGAGCGCCGCCGGAGCCCCGGAGAGAGCCGCCAGTTCCACCACCTTGGCGCGGATGACGGCATGCGGGCAGATCATGACGCATTTGCCGCATTGAATGCAGACGTTCTGATCCCAGACCGGGATTTCCGTCGCGAGGTTACGCTTTTCCCACTGCGCGGTGGCCGTGGGGTATGTACCGTCGATCGGCATGACGCTCACCGGGAGATCATCGCCTTCATTCAGCATCATCTT
>Ga0182027_10004003_pt1 | contig 23049 bp, 15 predicted proteins | sample 712E1DmetaG_FD_121300 | JGI IMG/M metagenome (GOLD analysis project Ga0182027, IMG submission 121300) | Permafrost microbial communities from Stordalen Mire, Sweden - 712E1D metaG (Illumina Assembly) | ecosystem: Environmental > Terrestrial > Soil > Wetlands > Permafrost | place: Sweden... | reverse complement strand
TCTTTCTTCTTTTCAGGAAATAATGATCTTAACTGGGAAAACCAGATATAGATGACCGGAAGTCCGATCCATGTCACCAGGAAAGAACAGACAAGCGTGATTACCATAGTGTTGGTAAGCACATTGAAATATGCCCCGGCAACTCCTCCAAGCAACATGAATGGAATAAAAATAACAATCGTGCTTATTGAAGAACCAACCATTGAAGGCATCAGGTATTTAACAGCCTGATAAACAAGCTGATTTGATGGCCTGTCCGGAAATTCCTCATGTGTCCTGTGAATCTGTTCTATAACTACGACAGCATCATCAATTATTAATCCTATAGCTGCTGCTATTGCTCCGAAGGTCATTATATTAAGTGTATAACCAACACAATAAAGAACAATAATTGTAAGTAACAGGGTTACAGGTATAACTACAAGTATCGTTGCACTCGCTCTGAATGATCTGAGAAACATTATTGCTACCAGAATAGCCAGAACAAGTCCCAGCCATAAGCTGTCGTTAACACTTTTAATGGCTTTGTTGACAAAATCGGCCTGGTTGTAATAAAGAGAAACATGAACATCAGAAGGGAGTATTCGTTCAAGCTCCTTCTTTTTATCAGTAAGACTCTTTGAAAGATTGACAAGATTCGCATTTGGCTGTTTCAGAATTGCAACCAGCAATCCCTGGCGACCATTTGCATTAATCCGTGTATATTCAGTTTTCTCACTTACATTGACAGTCGAAACATCTTTTACCCTGATTATTCTTTTTCCGTCATTTCTGATTACAACATTTTCCAAGTCATTGAGATTATAAAGTCCCGCATCGGTAACTGTCAGATATAATCTTTTGTAATCTGAAAGGAATCCGTTTGAATTAATAAAATAATTCCGGTTTATAACATCACTAATCATCTCCGGAGTGATGGAAAAAGAACTCATTTTCTGCTGGTTAAGCTCAATCCAGTATTCCTTGGTTTTTCCTCCGATAATTCTGACCTGGGAAACTCCATCAACCTGTGACAGGAAAGGTTTGACCGTATAAGTAGCTAAAAGATTCAGCTCAATCGGAGTTTTTTTATCGCTTTCAATTGTATAACCAATAACTGGTAGAATAGATGGATTCATCTTCTCGACCTCAATATGCACATCCTGAGGAAGATCATTTTTTATCTGTGAGATTCTCGATTCCAGCATTTGCTGATTCACATTTATATCGGCATCCCAGTTGAGAAATGCGGAGATCTCACATGACCCACGGCTGGTTGTGCTCCGGAGCATTTTAAGATCAGGTATCTGTTTTATCGCATTTTCAAGCGGACGGGTAACAGTAACCATCATTTTATCGACAGGCTGTTCTCCATTATCTGCAATTACCTTTAATTTTGGGAAAGTTATTTCAGGAAAAAGGGAAACCTGTATCTGTCCATACAGAAACAGACCTCCGGCAATTATCACAGCAAGAATAACTGATATCGGATTTTTATAAGAAAGAAAGAAGTTCTTCATCTTAAGCTTACTTAATTTTGACTCTGGCTGTATCAGGTAGTCCATAGTTACCTGTTAAAATAATTCTGTCTGTCTGAAGAAATTCCGGACTGGTAATTTCAACCTCTTCATTGTTCTCAAATCCTTTTGTTACTGGAACCTTTATTGCAAGGGAATCATTTATAAGCTTCATAACCCAGAATTCTGTCTCAGTTTCATTTCCTAGCACGGCAGATTTAGGAAGAATGGCTGCTTTGGCCCGGCTGCCTTTAATAATCTTCACTATAGCATTAAGGTATGCCGGAAGATGTCCTGAAAAAACAGGCTTTATCACATATCTGACAGTCTGGGATTGAGGTTCCATTTCTGCCAGTTTTCCGGTTATTGTACCGGTTATAATCTGATTATCAGGAAGCTGAATTCTGCAGGTTTTGTTTTGTTCAACATACTTAACAAATTCGAAAGGAGTATCCAGAATAAAAACAAGGCTGTTCTGATCAGAAATGACAGCAAGCTCATCTCCCTCCTGAACAAAGTCGCCATTCTGGTGTGAAACAGAACTGATAATCCCCTCTTTTGAAGCTGTAATATTTATTCTTCCGTTAAAAGAAAGCGTACTGTCTCCTTTTAGTGAGTTACTGATAGCTGATGCCTCGCGTGTTTTAATTGTATAGAGAAGCTGATCTTTCTTTACATTGTCTCCGATAGTAATCGAAATGCTTTCAACTGTGCCTGTTGTAGTTGACCTGACAATGCTTTTGTTTATGAATGTTGTAACAGCTGGCAAATCGATGCTTTCAGTTACCGGTTTGTATGTTATCGGTACCACGGTAACCGGAGTTATCACCTTTACCTCCTCTTCAGAAGTTGCCGGGGAATTGTGGCAGGATGATAAAGCCGTTACCATCAACGCAAATATGAGGTATAAATAATTGATTATTTTTCTTGTTGACATTGTCGGGAGTTTTTAAAATTATTGAGCTAAAAGATAATTTAATCCGTTAATGACTTGCTGAATACGAATACGATTATCACTTAAATTTTTATTTATATAGCGCAGATTCTTGATAGCATTTATATATTCTGTCATTTGAATTATTCCAGTTTCAAGTTGTGCTCTTAATGCATTAACAAGTTGTTCTGAGGTAGTCAGCTGTTTTTCAAGCTGTGTTGTCATCAATCGTAATGATTTTAATTCATTATTTAGCTGCTGAATTTGCTGATCATATTGGTTTCTGAAATTATTCCTGTACCCGCTTCTTGTATTTTCATCAAGGGAAAGTTTTTGTTTTTCCCTGGTTTTCTGATGGCCATCATAAACAGGAATACTAAGATTAACTCCGGCGCTGTAACCGAAATGCTGGTAGAAATTCCATGGCGTGCTTGTAAGGAATCCGGCATCTGCAAACCAGTTCATTTTTAACTTATATTTTAATTCTATTGCAGCCTTTTCATTTTCAATCCTTATACTATCAATCCTGTATTTGATGAAAAGCGGCAAATTATTAATATCCTGTGAGCTGGTAATTTTTATTTCCGGAAGAGTGAGTTGATATAATCCAGGATCATTAATCCCGCAGAGCTGATTAAGTTGACGGAGGTCTTTCTCGAACTGACTGGCAAGTTGATTTACAAGAATTTCCTGCGTCTGAGTTTCAATCTGAAGCGAAAGATAATCAGTTTGTTTGCATAGGCCCTGTGAAACGAATGTACGTACTATTTCGTTTTCCTTATATCCAAATTCAAGAAATGATTTATTGAATGTCAGCTCGTTATAATCAGCATAAGCAGCAAGGTATTGTTCAGTAATCACCCGTTTCAGATCTGCTACAGAAATTTTTGACTCATTGTCAGCTGTTTGTCGCTGAATAGCTAAAGATTGAAATTTGTTATTAAGAATCTTCTTGTTAAAAATATTCTGGGTGACACTTATAACCCCCTGATAATTACCTCCGTTAGAAACAGCTTCATCATAACCAAAATTACGGTATGCAGGGGAATACAATAATTGTGATATACCTTCTACCTGCGGCAACTGGGATGATCTTATCAGCAAACTGTCAATTAATGCAGAGTTAATCTGGTTATTAAAATCCTTCAACAATGGGCTGTTGTGAATACCCGCGTCCAGATAGAAATCAAGTGTACGTGACTGATTATAAGCAATAACCGGAACAGACACAAAGAGTAGAATCACTAAATACTTTTTGTACATAAGGAAACAGTCTTTCAAAATTTTTCAAAGTGCAATTTAATTAATACTCAGGCTAAATAAAACTATATATTCTGTAGGAATCCGGTTTTAACTTATTTTACCAGTTTACCAATTTAAAATCCCTGTATCCGGATAAGAACAAATCATCCAACCCCTTAACAAAAAGTCGTTCACCGGTATTTACTATCTGTTCATCGCGGATCTTAGATGCATCACCGCATAATCTTTCAACATCATTTGCAAGCTTTGTTTGTGAAAGTGCAGCTTCAGGAGAACAGATGATATTATATGGCTTATTTACATTTTCTATTGCAATAAAAAGTTTCCTGAACTGATGTCCCGAATCAGGTGAATGATAACTGAACTTCTCCTTACCGTAAATTTCGGCAACGATTCTTTCTGAACCGGAGTTCAATTCAACAAAGCCATTTTCAAATTCAATTCTGAAGCATGGATCTACCCTTTTTTCAGGAACATGTGATCCAAAGAAAAGAAGCTCAGTCCCTGATTTTGTAAACGCCCTGAATGCCCCCGTATCATAGGTTTCAACCGGATAAGCTCGTGAAATATGAGCCTCAATTTCAACCGCCTCATCCGATGATTTCATCGTATCTCCAAGTAAGAAAAACATGTTATGAATAAAATGTGATACGGCATTCTGGAATATATTATCCATGACAATTATACCATCCGGATCTTTCCTCCGGTAAGCCCAGTTATTTCTGCCAAAGTAGGCAAAATCCCGCGGCCAGAGACATAAAGATTTCATTCTCAGTGGCTTGCCGAATCTACCTGAAAGGATATCTTTTTTTAGTAGCTGGATCCCTTCAGAGTAAGACCACTGATAACCGATCATCACAAATTTTTCTGATTTATTGCGCGCCTGAATCAGAGATTCTGCATCACTTACAAGAGCTCCTATTGGTTTTTCACATAACACATTCGTTCCATGATGAAGAGCCAGAATACTCTGTGGCACATGAAAATGCGGAGGAGAGGCAATCACTGCCAGATCTGCTTTCCCCCCTGACAAATAAAAATCATTAATGCTGTTACAAACTGGTATTCCAAATTCTTTGAATTGCTTAAAATAAGGTGATCTTTCGGCTTCCGGATCAACAACACCAGCCAGAACAGCTCTCTCACTGTCAACTTCTTCAAGTAGCGTCTTTAGATAATAATGACCATATCCGTTAATTGCAACTATAAGTACTTTGATGGGGCCTTTCATTTTGCGAAAATAGGTAATTCTATAATTGTAAAAATTGGTCTCTCTAAATGATTTTCACGAACTCACCATCTGTTTATACGGCTGACAGGCTATCTCTTTCTTTCTTTTACCTCACCCCAACCCCTCTCCCAAATGAGAGGGACTATGGCTTTGATATACAATATTAAACCCTCTTCTCCCCTGGGAGATGGGGGATGGAGAATGAGGTTTTACTCTCTTTCAAGAAGATCCGTTTCCCGAAATTTTCCTGTTCCTTTTTTCACAACAAATGTTGTTAATCCCTTGGCGTTTATTACTAACTCTGCCTCAGCTTTAATTGAGGGTATCATTACTTTAAACTGTTTTAATTCCTTACATGGATTCATCAATCTTATAACCAGATCTCCATTGTCATTCAGTTTAACGGCCTGAAGATTAATTGCAGCATCAGAAATCCTTATCCCTGAATATTTGAAATTTCCTTCTCCTGTCGGATAAACTACCCTGCCTATAACCGGATTATTGAAAAGATCGGAATGGTTGAATGATTTATCGATAATTTCATCTGTGTTCCCGGGGGTGAAACGAAACCTGAAGGTATGAATACCCTGGTCGATCCGTTTTACTGCCCTGTCAGTCATTACAATATCCTGTTCTCCTTCAACCGGATGCCCGGAATACGATGTTGAACGTAGAAGGCTGATGCCAACATTATTTTCATGAATATCAAATCCATATGCACCATCTGCACATATTGAAAAAGTACTGTCGCCATCAAAGTTTTTCATACCCAGCCAGTCCCTGAAAACAAATTCTCTTCCCCGTTGTCTGAAACAATTTATTCCGCTTAGAGACCTACCAACACAACACATATTAAATCCTACCGGTATTATCCATTTCAGCATTTTATCCTTTTCCATCCAGTATACCGTGATTTCAAGATCAAAACCTTGTTGTCCCACCGGAATAATATATTTCAGATGAATCCTGGAATTATTAAATGTGAACAGGCTTTCTGCAATTGTCTGTATCTCCCCATCCTCAGAAATATAAACAGAGTTGAGTTGTTTACCGTGAAAACCGGCAAATTCAGAAACCTGTGATCCAGTCATCAGCTTAAAGAACTCAGCTTCACCATCAAATGATTTAATGCCCATTCCCCATGGATCAGCATTATCTGTTAACACCGCAAATTTCATTTGTTCTGATCCTAAATAATCTTTTCCTTCATATTTCCATGATTCAGGAAATCCTGATGAATTATCTATAACCATGCTTGATCTAAGTGAGTTAAAATTGAGATCCTCTCTTGCTGTTTTTTTGTTTGTTTCCTTAAGTATATCCTTCAGAAAACATGAATATCTTACAACTGAACCCGCCTGGATTTTTGCCCTGAAAGCAATTTTCTTCCTGTGGTCATCTTTGATGTTACATTGAGGTTTCTCAGACTGAACGGGAATTGATTCACCTTTTTCATCAAAAAGCTGCGGAATCCGCATTTTGGATTTATCAAAATTTGGTTCCGGTAGCTGAAGCTCCAATTCGACAATTTCATCCACATCAAATGGATGAGGATTGATAAGCATTAAAGGAAATTCTTCCGGGACAGAAGGGCTAAAAGAATTGCCCATATTAATAAAAAGTGAAGTTGTCTCATTCTCAATAACTCTGATTGCGTGCCCTATTCTGTGAAGAACATCCCTTTCAACAGGTTCAACTGAAGAGCCAGGCAGAATATCATGAAACTGACAAAAAAGTATTTCTTTAAGAGCTTCTTCCATTTTTGAATCCGGATACTTCAGATTTTCTGAAATTGCAGCAAGAGAAAGAAGCTTTTCAGCGGTGTAGAATTTATGTTCAAGCTTGTAAAGTGCCTGCTTGATAGTTTTCATCGAAGTATAGCAACCAATTGCAAAGGGATTCAAGTCTCCTTTAAACACAGGTAATTCCATTGATTTTTCTTTATAAAGTGAAAAATATTCTTCTGGTGTTCCATGAGTAATACTCCAGTTTTTTTCTTCACTCCTGAGTTTCTTTATCCCTTCAATATCTTTTTCAGAAGGTCCACCACCATGATTTCCGATTCCCCATAACAGTACTCCTGCTTCTTTATCTTTGTTCAAAGGATTCGCAATCCAATTTTTAATTTTTTCCTCAGCAAGTCCAAATTGAGAATTATAGTGGTCGGTTGCCCTGTGCGCTATTACAGTCGTACCATCAAACCCTTGCCACAGAAAAGTATCTCCGGGAAGATCCAGATATTTACTATCAGGCCTGCAGAAAAGGTAGGAATCATATCCTGCAGCTCTCAGTATCTGAACAAGTCCGCGGCTGTGTCCGAAAGAATCGAAGTTTATTGCAGTTGAAGGTTCTTTCCCGAATTTTTCAAGGAAGTATTTCTTCCCTGTAATAATTTGTCTTACAACCGACTCGCCTAGCAACATATTACAATCGGGTTGCACATACCAGCCACCCATAATATGCCATCTGCCTTCATTCACCTGATATCTGATCCTGTCAAAAAGAGAAGGCTCAAATTTTTCAACCCATTCATAAAGAAGTGATTCATTATGACAAAAAACAAAATCATTATATTTTTCGCAGAATCTTACTGCTGTTCTGAATGTCGACAGAGTTTCAGCAACTCCCTCTTCCCATTCCCACAACCATACAGGATCAATATGGGAATTACAAACCAGGATCAGCGGTTTCTTCATATTATAAATTAAATAGATTGAATAAAGATAAGAATTGTTTGTCCCTGTTACAATCTATTATCAGAATGCTTTTCGCCTTAACTTTAAGTCGTGAGCCGTGTGTCTTGTGTCTTTAATCGCCCTTCATAATCTACTATTCATCCTCTTGTTTCTTCGCTTGAAGATTAATGTCTTTTACTTCAAGGATATTTATGGTATAACCTGATATTGAAGTATTTATCATTGCCAGAGCAAGATTTTTAAGAAATGTGACAGAATTTGGAGCTACAATTCTCAGTATTGGGAATATCCATGAAGCGTATTTGTAGGTATTGTAGTAAGTCGCTGATGGTTTCACCGGAAGAGTCGTTTTAATAAATGCCGGACGAAAATTATATACACTTTTGAATGGCAATTTCAAAAGATCGTTCTCCGTTTTACCTTTTACTCTGGCCCACATAATCCTACCCTTTTCTGAACTGTCTGTCCCAGCTCCGGAGATATAACAGAAAGCCATTTCCGGATTAAGTTTAGCCAGAATTGCTGCAAAATTAATTGTCAGTGTATAAGTAAATTTGAAGTATTCAGTTTCCTTTTTCCCAATTGAGGAAACACCCAGACAGAAATAACAGGCATTAAATCCTTTCAAAAGTTCAGTCAGGGGTGAAATGTCGAAAAAGTCCTCATGAATTATTTCTTTAAGCTTGGCATGATTATATCCGCATGGTTTCCTGCCAATTACAAGCACCTGTTCAACATTATCGTTTTGAAGACACTCATAAAGGACACCTTCTCCCACCATTCCGGTAGCCCCTGTTATTATTACCCTGATTTTCATACTTATTGATTTTTTAATCCTTCACCAAAATAACAACACTTTCACATTTATTATCACAATTCATGAAACCTTTTAACTTTGTTCTTTCCAAAAATAATTTAAGACAGCTATGGAAATCATTAAATCAAAAATAGAACAGATAATAAGGGAAAACGGTTTTGAAGACTTTAAATGGATTTCACCGGAAGATATAAAAATTTCACAATGGGTAAGGATGAAATGCATGTTTGGTTGTCCTTCTTACAATGTAAACGGAGCCTGCCCGCCCAATGTACCATCTGTTGAAGATTGTAGAAAATTTATGAATGAGTACAAACACGGAATTATCCTTCATTTCAGTAAGCTTCTGAATGATCCTGCCGACAGAAAAGAATATTGCATTGGAATAAACAAGACGCTGCTTAAGATCGAAAGAGGGGTATTTCTTGAGGGATACAGAAAAGCATTTGTTCTTTTTACAGACGAATGCTATATGTGTTCCGATTGCTCAGGAAAAAGAGGCGATTGCAAAAATAAAAAAGACTCCAGGCCAACCCCGGAATCTCTTTCTATTGATGTATTTAAGACTGTAAGTAAATATAATTTCCCGATAAATGTTCTGAAAGATTATAATGAAGTAATGAACAGATATTCAATACTTCTCATTGAATAATCATTAAACTGGTTTATTTCTTCACAAAGAGTGCAACTTTCAGTTTGAACTCATCATATATAACTTTGTCACCAAGGTTATCAAAAAACGAACCTGAACCATATTTAAGGTTATATTTTGTACGATCAACTGTAATGTTGGAATAAAACCAAAGACCGTCATCTTTTTTCTGAACATTTGATTTGAATTCTATCGGATTGGTAATCCCTTTAATTGTAAGTGTTCCTTTGACAACAGCAGTACCTTTTTCAAAAGAATCACTTCCGGTCAGAACCAGTATAGCTGTTGGAAATTTTTCGACGGAAAAGAAATCATCTGATTTAAGATGTCTTTCGAGCATGGCATTCCTGTCTGATTCTTTAATTGAAGCCATATCAATTGTGAATTCTCCCGATACAATTTTATTATCATTCCAGTTTATCCATCCTGATTGAAGCTTAATTGTCCCGGTATGCTGGCTTGTAACTTTTTCGCCAAGCCATGATAAGGTAGTTTTTGAAGTGTCGGCTGCCAGTTTATCCTGACCATTTGTAATACCTGCAGTTAATCCGATAAAAGCAATAAATAAAAATACATTCTTCATATTTAATTAATTTTAATTTAAAAACTAAACATCTTTAAATTATGTTTTGTTCAACGAAGATTAAAAAATCTTAATTCAAATTTCTACAGAAACAGAAACTCTCTCTTTAATTATCGGGATCCGGACTTCTTCTGTTTTTTTTTCTTTATTCGTCCTCATAATTTTCAGATCGATTATCATTTCCCTTATTGAAATTGTTGCTTCAATATAATCCATTGATGGTAATAGAACAGGCTTTATTCTAATATGATTCCTTTCCGGTTCGACTCCAAGTATATCTTTTATTACTAACATTATCATTTCAGCCCAGGTCCACGGAGGTATTCCTACCTGTGGATAGGGAGGACTGATCCTTTCGCCGTAATTTTCAAACCATGAGCCGGAATTACTACCCGGAATCTTATCCAGCCAGTTAAGCACCCGTTCGACTTTGTCATAATTCCCCATTTTCTGATATGCCCTTGCAATAAATAGTGATGGGAATGGCCATGGCCCTGGAGAATCAGGCTCACTGGATAAATTGTATCTGCCATAACCACCACCTTTCCATGCCTGGTTCCATAATTCTTCAATCTGATCCATTGTCTTTAAGGCAAGGTCACTTTTTGGATCGATTATATCATATACAATTGCTTGCGAAACTGAAGCATCCGGATTAAGAAAATGATCACCTTCTTTCATTAGTGGGAGGCTTGTATTCAGACCATTTCCGGGTTTTGGATCAATTGTCAATGAGATATTTCCATTCCTGTCTCTCCTTTTAATAAGACTACCCTCACTTATGAGCCCGGATTTTCTTTCATCAAACAGATTATTATAAAGTCTTATTGCCTCATCTTCCCATTTATCGGGACTCCCGAATCCACATTCCCTGACCATAGAAGCTGCGGCTTTCAATCCCTTTATCACCCACATCTGGTAAGCAAATTCAAAACCATCGGTTATGCCATGTAATGAGTGTCGTTCCCAGTATTCCCTTTTGTTATGAAGAAGTCCAGATTCCATATCCATGAACTCAGATTTCAATGGAAATTCTGCAACTAAAATTATCTTTTCTGAATGCTTTATAATGAAACCATTATCTCCTGTCCATTTAAAGTATTCATTAATGGTATAAAGCAACTCGCCGTTCTGATCAAGCTCAACCTCATCATAACTACGATTTTCTGATGAATCAATTGTATCACCCTCATCAGAAACAAATTTACAGAGAAGTCTTTCAAGAAACTCCCGGGCAAGGTCAAAATGGCCAGTATAGATCAGTCCGAGACACATGAACGAATGGTCTCTGACCCATTCCCGGTTATATTGCCAAATTGAAGCATCCATTTTCCCATTGGCAGAGATCATTGACGGAAGTTGAAATGCTGAAGCAGAATAAACCCTTTCAATAAGACTATAGTCGGATTTTATCTTTGCTTTGTTTTTCCAGAAGCTTCTTGAACCGGATAATTCAGTTTTATTAAGTAATGTAAGACCTATACTCTTTCCCATTAAAAGAGTGTAATTAATATAAATGTTCTTTTGTTCCCTGTTGTTCAGAATTATCTTATATTGAAGTTCTTTGCCCGGGACTGATGTACTTATTTGAATCTCCCTTCTTTTTTCTGCACAATTTTCAAGAATTACTTCACGGATTACTGAAGGACTCTTTCTGTCGGGGCAATAGATTAGTTCCGTGATTTTAATATCACGGAAATTCCATAAAACTTCAATTTGAGGCAATACAGCTTCCTGCTTCCATCTGATTATTCCATTGTCAGCGAAAACTCCGGTATTATCTTTTTCGGAAATCAAAATGGCTGTATCTGACAAACCTGAGGATTTGTTCATTGTCAGTGCATTTCTTTTCATGTTAAGCTCCTCCGGAACCATCATCAGGAGTCCGAATGGAGATCCTTCACCGGAGGGAGAATACTGAACTGCTCCATGGATCAGTCCATTCCCGAAAAAAAAGTATTCAGCATCTTTCAGTCTTGTCCTGACATCAGGATGACCAACAAGAGGATCATCAAAATAGATATGTTCCTCAAGTTTGATCAAATGGAAAATGTGTTAGTTAAAGAAAGAAAATCAGAGGCTTCTTATATTTAACCCGCCACTGATCTCAAAAACTGAACCAGTTGAGAAATCCCAGTCGCCACGGGCAAGTGAAGCTACTGCTTTACCTATATCATCAGGCACTCCCCATCTTTTTTGAGGTATAAAACCTTCAGCTATTAGTTTGTCATATTTATCTTTCATCCTGGCGGTCATATCTGTCTGAATAATCCCCGGACGGACTTCATAAACCAAAATCCCGTTTTCAGAAAGACGGTCTGCAAATACCGAAGATGCCATACTTAATCCCGCTTTGGATATACAATATTCAGCCCGGTTTATTGAAGACATTGCAGCTGAGACTGATGACATAAAAACTATTGCCGGTCTGTAATCTGTAATCTGATCTTTCAGCCAGATCATCTCCTTTGCTATTTTCTGAGCAAAGAATACAGGCCCCTTCAGATTTATATTGAGGACTCTGTCGTAACTCTCTTCAGTAAGGTCCAGAAGATCATTTCTCTGAAGCGGAGCTACCCCGGCATTATTCACCAGAAAGTCAATTCTGCCATATCTTTCAAGTATATTTGATACAACCTCTTTATGACAAGTTGTGCAGGAAATATCAAGACCAATCGGGAAAAACGCTGCATTTAACTTCTCAACTTCAGTGACAAGGGTTTCCATTCCCTCGCTGTCCAAAGATCTAGCAATTGCAACTATATCAAAACCATCTGCAGCTAATGACAGAGTAATAGCTCTACCGATTCCTCGGCTGGCTCCTGTAATGACAGCAACAGGTTTGCTATTCATTCTTATTGAACTTTGGTCAGGTTAATCAGTTAGCGGGTTTAAAGATAATAATTTGCTTCAAGAGATCAAGAATCTGACAAATTATCTTCAAGATTTTTCTTCCAGACCTTTTCAAACCATAATTCCTGGTCTGGAATAGGCCTTACTTTCACTAATTTCTTTTCTAAGAAATTATTTATAAATTTTATTTCAAGGATTTTGTTTTCAATTTCCCTGTCGTATTCACAAATTGTGAAGTTCCAGTCATCTTCAGGTATCCCTTCAGGATGATTTCCCCGCCTTTCTGTGACCAGAAATGAACCCCGGCTTCTGCCTCCTTCTTCAATGTATATTTTAATAGCTTCCATATAAAGGTAGTGGGTCAGACACAGATCCATTATCAGGAAGGCACTGGCAAGCTCTTTAATATTCCCTGCAGATAATCTATTTTGTATTATATCCAGTTCAGCTTTAGCTTCATTAACTGCAATTTCCACCTTTTCTTTGTTCCGGATTATTCCTCCGCAGGATGACATCCGGTGTCTGATTTTTTCCAGGAATTCAGCATCAGAAACTTTTTCTTTTGAATTCAGCAACATTGAAGCCATGTTAAGTTTTTTCTCAATCTGTTTTTTAATTATCGATAAAAAAATATTCTTTTCCGGCGGGTTTTGTATATAATGCTTTGAAATAAACAGTGCTGCTCTGTAGCTACCCACCTGACCTGAGTTTAGAGATGAACCTCCAGGGCGATAAACACCATGGCTTCCATTGGCTTCTCCAACAGGAAAGAGATGTTTAAGGTCTGATTCCCACCAGATATTTCCCTTTAGTCCACCATTATTATGCTGCACACACACAGAAATTTCCAACGGCTCTTTGCTGATATCTATGTTATTATGAAGATAAAGATCTATGGCCGGCCTGTTCATTGACTCAAGCCTTTTATAAGGAGTATCGCCAAGTGCCTCTGAATTTTTAAGGTAATTATATGCTTCCGGATCCAGTAATTCCAGTAAAAATTTTTGTTTCCCCGGTCCGGTTAGATTCTTTGAATAATCGAGAAAAACCTTTCTGTTTTTATAGACCGACTCCCTATAAACAAGCAAGTCGATAAGAGATGAACCACGATCACCAATTTTTCGTGGATCGAATGGCCATTGGTATCCTTTAAGAAAAATAGCCTTAGAAAGAGCAGCTATATCCGGAAAGAAATCATTTAAAAATTCTTTTTCATCTTTGCCATTTTTATCGGTTGAAAAATATCTTGGGATTACCTGTTGGTAACTTCCCGACAGGTTCCATCTGAATTTGACTGATGCAATTCCAAATTGCGATTCAGTAAGGTTCTGCCCTGTGGCTCCAGCTTCATAAGCCATACCTGAATAACCTGACTGCGAAATCGGATATACGCTGCTTTCGTACATTCCTCCCGGACCACCGGTTCCCAATATTGTATTTACAGAGTTGAATATTACAAATGCCTTTTTAGGATCCTTTGTTTTTAGATTAATAGCGATCGCTCCGGTTGTTTTTTTTATTCCTTTCTCATCTGAAGTCAGAAGGGCAATTACTTGCAACCTGTCAATTATTTTAATTTTCCTCCTTTTCACTTCAGCAGCCAGTGCTTCAAACATTTCCTTCGAAGTATAAGGACCTGCGGAGCTGGCTCTGGCTCTAGGATCATGGTCTGTCTTATATCCGACCCAGGCTCCATAACGGTTCTGCGGAAAAGGGACACCCAACCTTATAAGATTCATAAAACCGGCCACAGAACCTTGTGCTTCGCATAAAGCAATATCGCCATGCATACACCTGCCATTGAACAGATCTTCAGCCATTTTTGTGGCCGAATCGGGTTCATCTCCGGACAATGATAATTTATAATAAGTCTGTTTATCGGATCCGGCATTATTGGAAGTACCTCCTCCCCATTGAGCTGTTGCAATAATAATATCCTCCTGCTTCATCAGATGGAGACTTACTGCAGCATTCAGTGAAGCAACCCCACTTCCGATTATTAGAGTATTAACGCTGTAATAGTCAAGTTTATAATCTCCAACAGAGAGCTTATCCCTTTTCATCCGCAATAAGATTTTTAAGTTCATTCCCATATATCTCCCGATCGTGAATCACGCATCCTCCGGGACGAAGATTTGCGATCAGCCTTGAACATCCCGAACAGGTGATACAAACCTTTTTCGGATCTGCGAAACCCTTGTTCATCAGGTCGTCAGGTAGTGACGGATAGGCAAATGAATTTCTGCCGAAACCAATCAATGTTGAATCGTGGTTTTCTATGACTGCTGCAGCAACATTTGGAGCATACTGGCGTAAGTATGAATACGAAGATCCGACTATTTGCATTTCAGGAAACCTCTTCTGGATAATTGATGTACAGTTTATCATCCTCATCACTCCCGTAAGAGGGTGTTCATCAGGAACTTGTGTTCCCGGAATCGGAGTATTAAATGGTCTGACAATATGCGGGTTAAAATATGGACTTCCCATTGTAATATTAAGAAGCCGTATGCCTCTCAACCTTAGTTCTGCTATCAGCATCACCGGTTCAGCCAGATCAACCGTCTTTCCGTCTTCTCCTGTTCCGAATCCTCCCGGATATGCGTCATAAATATTCAATCTGGTTGTCAGGATGATACCCGGGACCTCTGTTTTTATCCTGTCAAGTGTTTCGAGTAAAAATCTGAATCTTTTAAAAGGTTCGGGGCCTCCATAAATACTCCCTTTTCTTTCTTTTGAAGATAATAATTCATGTATCAGATAGCCGTGGCAAGCCTTTATATCAATTGCGTCAAAACCTGCAAGCAATGCAAGCCTTGAGGCTGCAACATACTGATCCTGAATTCTTTTCAAATCATCATCGGTAAGAATATGCGGAGATCCTTTATCCAGTATCGGATTAAGCTGCGGGACAAGCGGTTCAGGTTTTCCTTCCGGCTTGCTATAACGTCCTGAATGTGTAAGCTGTACGACAAGCATCGGATTTTTGTTATGAACAATAGCATGTTTCCTGATATCGTTACAGAGGAATTCATAATTGTCGACATTTTCCTGATGAAGCCATAGCTGCCTTGGATTTGATCGTCCTTCAGCCGAAACAGCTACTGCCTCAAACCAGATAATTCCGCTTCCACCTTCAGCATAACGAAGATATCGTCGTCTCGTCAGATCAGTTGGAGATCCGTCTTTACTGCTGTCATATCCTTCCATTGGCTGAACAACCAACCTGTTTGAAATATTATTGGCTCCAATAGTTACCGGTGTAAGAAGTACACTGATATCCTCACTGAAAGGAAGATCAAGACCCAGTGTTTTCGCCTTTTCAATCAGCTCCTCTTTACTTTTAAATCTGAATCGTTCGTGCATCAGGTAAAATTTAATCCGTCCCTCATTATCTTAAGATTTCTTATATCATACCGTGTTCTTTCTTCGCATATCATCGACCAATCTTCTCTCTTCGTCATTTCCAGATCTCCGTCTTTCATTTTTTGGGTAGTTATTTCTGCCAGGGTAAGAAGATTATTGTACTCGTCATTTGACAGATCAGGAAATCTTTTCAAAAACCAGGTCTCATTAACCGGCAGAAAAAAACTACCTCCATGGGTTTCAACGGAAAGATTAATCTCTTTATCAAGTGAATTTAATCTGGTGAATATTTCTTCAAAATTAATAATCCCTTTCCCAAAAGGTGCCGGGAAAGTTGTAATCCCTTCATCTTTTAACAGAATTCCGCCATCTTTAATATGGGTACTAACAATCCAGGGAAGTACCCTGTCGGTTGCTGAGAGAGGATCTTCAAGCATGGTAAGAAGATTCATTGTATCAAGACAGATTCCAAGCCAATCGTTCGGCTTTGCCCCGCACCTTTCAAACAATCTGAGAAGTTCAAATGTGGTAAATTCGAAATGGGTTTCAATTGCTAGAATAACATCATTGTCCCGGAACATCTGAGCCTGCTTTTTCAATTCAATGGCGGCTTTTTTCAGAAACAGGTCGGTATCCGGAGCGTCATGTTTCCATCTCATCAGCCCACCCGAGCAGGATCTGATAATTCTTGTACCGAGATCACAAGCCTTTTCGACTATTTTCCGATTTGAGTCGAAAATTTCTTTTTTTGTGAAGTTTGCAAGATCCATGGGAATGTGTTGCCCGCCTCCAAATTCAATATAAAGGTCCAGATCGTCTGCTTGCTGTCTCACATCATGAAGGTACGATGCGCTGAAGTTCTCCATGATACTCTTTTCAAATCCCGAAAACGCAACCCCTTCAGCACCGTTGACTGATGCCCATGTCAAGATTTCATCTGGCATCATATTTTTCGGGAAAAGGCAATAATTATCCAGGCCTACTTTGAATTTATTCATCTCAGGCAAATATTACTTCATTATTCTTCCAGCCATTTTTTCAATATAGTTCGGATCGATAAATGGTTCATCTTCCAAATGCTCCTGCATCAGCCTGATTCGTTTCCGGATGTTTTCTTTCAGGTTCAATCCATGGATCAGAGGAGTTTCCCCTTTATCTGTCATTGCCATGAATTCAATTTCATCATCAAGCAGGTCAAGGAGCATGAACGAGTTGTCTATTTCAAGTTCCATCATGGATCTAATTACTGAGCGATAATTCTCCCTGCTCATTTCATTTTCTGTTGAAAGAAATCCGTGGACGCCCGATACCCAAGCTGCCACGTTCCGGTTTGTCATAATCCAGCAGCGTAAGGCTTTTATACGAATCAGCTGATCATGGATAATATCCGGAGTGTCTTCGCAATCAGCTTTTTCAAGTATTTCAATTGCCTCATCAAGATATTTCCATACATTTTCATCGATTCTTACAATGTCTTTTTTAGCTTTTTCATCGGGAACAATACAAAAAAGAACATCCCTGCCGAGATCAACGTTGTTAGGGTTATGAGGAGTTGTGCACATAAATTCCTCATAATAATTTCGCTCTTCCTGAGGGATAGCTTCAATATCAGGGACAAAGGGTCTGGCCCAGAGTCTGTACCAGGTAAATCCAATTCCTGAATACAATGAACAGATATTCGGAAAACCAAGAATTGCTTTTTCAGTCAGCTTCCAGACATTTATCAGGGTATCGGCATGACCTGCTCCGGCCCATTTGGCAGCAATATTATAAATTTCCTTTTCGGGATCTTCCGAAGGGTTAAACATGAAAGTTCTTACAACCTCATGATTAACATTATAAGGTACTTTTTCCGGAGGGAATGAACCACCGGTATGCGCCAGATTTGTTGCTCCCTGAGAATACATCTTATGAAGTTTTTCCCAGGTAAGGAACGGGTATGGAATTCCTACCAGAGGCTCAAACATCTGGTGTGGCCCATGAGCAAAGTAAAAATTCACTTTTCCGCCACGCTGTTCAAGATCGTGTGCTTCTTCCATTTCCTGGGGCCAGAATTCGGTCTGATGAACAGCGCCTCCGTTAATGTCTTTATTATCAGCGTACAAAGGATGAGCATATGGAATTGCCCATCCTCTTGTAACCAGAGAACAGGTCTCAATATCAAGACCATTACCCAATCCCTGCCAGACAACATCATGTTCACCATAAAAAGATTCCATTCTCGTAAGTACACGAAAATCAGGATTGATTTTTCTGCCTGCGTTTTTAAGAGTTGTCAGGAAACGGATCACATTTTCTCCTGCCAGGCGGGCAATCTCTTCATCGTTCTTCCATTCTCTGATAAGATAGGCTCCACCATTCCTACCAACATAAAGTGATTTGGTATGTTCAAATCCCGATCCGCTGTCATTTGACCAGACGCACATATATCCAAGATCCGGAACTGCCTGAATTATTTTAGTCAGCATCTCAGCATAATGCTCAAGCACTTTCGGATGAGTGATTGTCATATTAAATCTTGGCTTGAAGCTCCTGAAGGGATGATCGACCCTGGCTCCTCTCAGCATAGGGTATCTTTCGAAGAATTGTTCAGGAACTGATCTTGGTTCAAAACTCAGCAGCCCCGGAATTAATCCATATTTTTTAGCAAGTTTAGCATTGTCGACCAGGTAATTCATATTGGAACTCAGATAATAAAACGGGTATAGTCCACTGTTGAGTTCGCTGTAAACGAATTGATCAAGTGCAGGACAATATGTATAGAACATTGGATAAACCTCGCCTTTGGGTCCGGTTTCCAGACTCATTGGAAATCCCAGCCCATTTATTTCTATGTGTGTAAATCCAAGCCTGGCGAGTTCAGCAACATATGTTTCGCGGTTGAAATCTTTTTGTATCCTTCCTTCCTGCGTAAGAAAAAAATCATAGGAAACTCTGTTCCAGTCAAAAGCAGGCTCAATATGTTTTCCTTCAAGATAACGTTCAATTGAATCGTCAAGCCGGTTTTCAAGAAGGTCACAAACAAAAGAATATATGTAACAGGTACTTTTAACATAAAGAGCACCCGAACCGTTTTCCTGCAATCTGAAATAGATCCCAAGAGGAGCTTTTTCTTCCGACAGCCCTAAGTGAAAGATTCCTCCTGATTCTTCCCCGTTGAGGTTTCCTTTCAGCTCCATTATGTCCTTGAATTTCTTCAAAAACAATGAAGCGACAGTTTCCATTACCTCCGGGCTGTCCGGCTTATAGCGGATTATCCTCGTTTTGCCGAATGCTTCCTGTAGTTTCATATTAGCTCTTTAAATAATTTCTGATACTTCTTACTGCTTTATCAACATCATCCGTATTGTTATAAAGGTGAAATGAAACCCGTACACCGTTAAGGTCAGCTTCACTGACAGGTCTTACTCTGATATTTTCTTTCCCCATAGCACCAGTAATATCGTTAAGATTTTTCCCGGGAATTCTGAAAGTGATCATTGATGAACGATATTCTCTTTCTTCGGGAGACAATAATTCACAGCCCTCAGTCTTTTTTAGCTCTCCATAAAACTTTTCTGACAAAGTTTCATTATGCTCTCTGATTTTTGACAATCCTATTGAATTGAGAAATTTCAGAGATTCATGCATGCCGAAATATAACAATTCATTTTGGGTCCCGTATTCGTACCGCTGGGCTGAAAGCTGAAAATTAAGAGATCCATCTTTTGTATTAAAACCATTATCGCTGTAAGCGCCAACTATCATTGGTGCCACAATATCCTGCATGTCTTTTCTTACATATAATACTCCTGTGCGCCGTGGGGCGAGCATCCATTTATGTGTACTGAATGTGTAAAAATCCGCATTGTAGCTATTTACCTCTACTTGCATGCTGCCCGGAACCTGTGCTCCATCGAGAGCGTACCAAAGGTTTTTTGATTTTGCCAGCTCGCCAATCTCTCTTACCGGTATAAGTTGTCCGGTTGTAGTTGTTCTATGACTTATAAAGAGCAGTTTTGTTTTTTTTGTGATTAAATCACTGATAATCTTAACATTATTTGACCCGTTTTTTCTGTCAGGATCAAAGTATTTTACAATTACTCCACGTCTTTTTATCTGATTGAGGAGCGGAATATTCAATGCGACGTGTTCATGAGTTGTCGTTATAATCTCATCACCTTTCTGCAGAGGCAATCCATTAAGAATAATATTTATTCCTTCGGTTGCTGAGCTGATTAAAGCAACTTCTGAATAATCTACCTCGTGCCCCAGGAGTAGAGCTACATCTTTTTTAATGTCATTCCATTTGTTAAGATCATGTCCGGGAGTAGGGTTCATCTCCAGCTTTGCCCATGCGTCACTGAAAAAGCTGCGGACATGCCTTGGTACAGAGCCTATTCCTCCGGTATTCAGGTAAACATAGTCTTCAGGAAAACTGAATTCCTCTCTTATGACCCGCCATAAATCCTCTTCACTTTCGGGTAATGAAAAAGGCAGTGCGGCCTGTTCACCTTTTGCCGGTCTGCTTAAGCCTGTCAAAGCTCCTCCGGCTGCAACACCAACTGTGGTAATAAAATTTTTGCGGTTCATATTATCAGATCTTTAACAATTCAAAACCAGATCTTAGACATTTTTGATGAAATTTACCGATCGCGGACTTATCCACGATAGTCGTACTATAGCACCGACATAATATGCAATGAGTCTGAAATAAATACGTGCCTTTATAAAGACTTCAGGACTGAAAAAGAATATCATTCCTAACAAAGCCATTGGAGCTCCAAAAACAATATTGATTAGAACCAGATATGACAGAACCAGAAATCTGCTAATGCCTGATTTATGCTTTGCGATGTAGATATGACTCGAAATAATAACTTCCGTTTTTGTCAAAGTTGCTGTCTTTAGATTTATTCTTGAGCTGCCACCATGATTATGCTGAATCTTAATATCTGTATAACTGGCAATTTCACCAAGCTGATCTTTTGCTCTTCTGCATAGATCTATATCTTCAGAGTACATCCAGAAATCCTCATCAAAGCCTCCTAGCTTTCTGAATACTTCTTTTCTAATCATCATTACTGAGCCTGATACCCAGTCGGGATATATTACATTATTCGCTGCATTAATTCTTTCAGCTATTTTTCTCTTATTTAAGACCCTGTAAAATACCCTGCCTAAACCGGTAAGTGTCCCAATTTCAGGAAAGAGACCAAAGACTATTTTCCCTTCACCCTTTCTATTAACCTGCCGGCATGAAGAAATATAATTTTCCGGATTCCCTTTAGCTTTTTCAAGAAGTATTTCAATCTCTTTTTCTGAAGTCACTGTATCGGGATTAAGGAAGAGAAAATATTCTCCTTTTGCACCGGCGCTTCCAAGGTTGCATCCATTGGCAAAACCACCATTGACTTTATTTCTGATGAAGATAAACTCAGGATATTTTGTTTTGAATTCATCAATAATTCCATCTGATGAATTATTGTCCACAATTATTACTTCAAACTGGAAGCAGGTGCCTGTGAAAGCAGCTAGGGAATCAAGACACTCTTTCAGGTGGGTCCATCCACGATAATTGACGATTATTATTGAAAGATCCATAATGTCTTATTGCCGTGATAATTTGACTGTTAATTCAAAGAGAGAACTGGTTTTCTTAATGCTGCACCTGAAATAATTACCATCAGATTTATGTTCACTTATTCTATTTATTTCGCCCCCAGAAGTTTTGTTGGAAACAGCTTTCCGGTCCACGGGAAGATACAATTCCAACTCAATATACTCGGGAGATCCTTCAACTTCAAGTCTCAGTGAATTTCCGGAATAAAGATATTTATATTTAACATACGCTCCTGAAGCAGGATAATCAATTTCGGCTTCAGCCTCTTTAATTCCTGCTGCCTCCCACCTGGGTGAAAGCCTGATATTTTTAAATTCCTTCAGCTTATCCCGAACTCCAACCAGCCCTTCAATAAAAGCATAGAGCATTGCACCTGAGCCCCATCCGTCGGTAGGTGTTGCTTCAGGAGATGTACTTGTTTTGATGGAAGAATGAGTGCCATCAAGGAAATACCAGAGATATGTCTCTCCTTTCTGTGAAATTAAATCATAGTATTGTTTAAGGATTTTTACACCATATTCTTCGAATCCGTTTTCAAACGCTGCCCTGGCTAGTTCACCTCCGACAAGCGGCATTATTCCTCCATTACAATAAGCGCCTGCTACCAGTTTTTCATCACCAAAAATACCGTCTGGAAATGGAGGATTAATCGAAAACCACTCGGCAAATGAGCCTGAATCTGTTTTTCTCTTTTGATATTCTTCAATTATTGATCTTGCCATTTCACTGGTCGTAACCCCACGGTTGATATCCATCGGGTTACTCAAGCTTAATTGACGGGATTCATCTATTCCGGTAATGATCACCGGGCTGATTTTCACAAAATGAGTATAGTACATCCCGTTCCAGCAAACAGCATTTAGCGATTCCTTCATCCTTTCAGCTCTTAATCTCCAAACATCAGCTTTTTTGTTTTCACCAAAATAGATGTACCATTTTGACATGATTGAAAAAGCTTCATAATAACCGCTGTTATCTCCATGCATATATCCCCAGAATGTATTGTCATCTATCTGGAACTGAAGCCAGTTATGTTTCCCGGCTGTATATGCAAAATCCCAGGTATCAATGGTATAGGGTCTCTTCACCAGAAATTTCTCTTCATCCCAGTAATGACTGTTCATTATATAAGAGAGAGCATTTTCAAAGCATGGAAGAAGTTCTTTTATAAATTCATCATCACCAGTTGCCTGCCAGGAAATCCATGCTGCTTTGATAAGACGGTATTCAACATCAGCCTCAACGGGTACATGAACATATTTAGTCCAGTTTTCCTTTTCACAGGGCACTTTTTCGGGAAATGTGGTAAAGTAATCGAATATTCTTCCGTTTCGTGATTGTGTCTCAGCAAAGTGCTTTATTGTGCTCTGAAGATCTTTTTCAAAATACCGGAAAGCTCTGATCATATCAGAATAGTCACGCAGCCATATAGCAAGTGAATCGGGTGACCGGTAACCCCTGATTTTTTGTCCGTCGATGACAACATCGAGAATGTCTTTCTCAAGAAATCCCCTTGTAAGAGGTATCAGGTTATCAAATTCTGGTTCCCCGGTTTT
>Ga0182027_10004002_pt1 | contig 23057 bp, 20 predicted proteins | sample 712E1DmetaG_FD_121300 | JGI IMG/M metagenome (GOLD analysis project Ga0182027, IMG submission 121300) | Permafrost microbial communities from Stordalen Mire, Sweden - 712E1D metaG (Illumina Assembly) | ecosystem: Environmental > Terrestrial > Soil > Wetlands > Permafrost | place: Sweden... | reverse complement strand
GTTGAAATGACAGACAGGACAAAACGCAGTCACTCCGCAGCCGGTCTCGCCGCCATCGGTTTGATCACATTTTCTGCGTGCTCGATGCAGCCGAAGCAAGCCAATCTCGACGCCGGCACATTGGGCGGGAGCACCACTTCGGACGGAGGCCAGGGCGGGACGTCGATTGGGGGCCAGGGTGGCACCACCGGAACCAGCGCTGGCAACCCGGCCGGGGGCAGCCCGACGGCCGGCAGTCCCGCGGCTGGCAACGACAGCACGGGCGGTAGCCCCATGGCCGGTAGCCCCGCTGGCGGCAGCGCCGCGGGCGGAGGCCCGATAGGCGGCACCTCGACCGGCGCGACTGCGGCCGCCGGCATTCCTAGCGGCGGCATCCGTACGGGCGGCGGCGCACTTGCAGGCGGAAGCCCCACGGGCGGGATCCTGACCGGTGGCGTGCGTTCCGGCGGCGCCCCTGCGGGCGGGATCTCTGCAGGTGGAACCCTCTCGGGTGGCAGCATTGCCACGGGTGGCAGTGTCGCTGCGGGTGGCAGCGTTGCCACGGACGACCCGACCTGTTCCGCGTATACGCCCACCCCAGTCCAAACCATGACACCGGTGGATGCGCAGGCCACGTCGCTGGTCAGTGCGATGGCGGTCACCGACAAGATCAATATCCTGTCCGGCGACCACACCACAAATCCGTATTTGACGGCCGGTGTGGCTTTCCGTTCGCTCGGCGTCGCCAGCCTGAACATTCCCAACTACCCCATGCGCGACGGACCGCGCGGCATGCGCAACATCATGCCTGGCGATGTCTCCACCGCCTTTGCCGTTGCCGAGGCGCGCGCGGCTTCCTTCGATCTCGATCTCGAATATCGTGTGGGCAATCTCCAAGGCAGAGAGATGCGCGCCGCTAAGAACGAGCTTGCGCTCGCGCCGGTGATCAACACCCTCCGGCACCCGCGCTGGGCGCGTGCGCAGGAAACCTACGGCGAGGATCCTGTGCTGCTCGGTGAGATGGGCGCGGCGTACGTGCGTGGAATGCAGCAACCCGGCGGGTGCGCAGCGTGCCCCAAGCACTATGTCTTGAACGACACGGACAACAACCGCATGACGGCCAATCCGACGGTGGACGACCAGACCCTGCACGAGAACTACACGCGGCCCTTCGAAATCACCGTCAAGAAGGGGGATCCGGCGTGCATCATGGCTGCCTACAACATGGTCAACGGCACTCACGCCACGGAAAACAAGAGCATTCTGAACGATATCCTGCGCACCCAATGGGGTTGGGGTGGCTTCGTGCTGTCGGACTGGAGTGCAGCCCAGGCAGGCCACGGCGCCCTGTCGATAAACGCGGGGCTCGATCTCGAGATGCCGGTTCCCTCGGCCTTCACGACCCTCAGCAGCGATCTGACAGCGGGCACGCTCACGTCCGCGACGCTCACCCAGTCCGCCACCCGCATCACGAATGCGCGTACGAAGTTCAAGGACCTCGATGCCACGTACATGGCGAGCACTGCGAGCTTCAACCTGTGCACCACGCCCGAGTCGGTGTCGCTGGCAGCGGAGACCGAGCTCAAGGGCGCGGTCCTGCTGAAGAACGATGGCATCTTGCCGCTTGGCGCGCTGGCAACCACGGTCGGAAGCGGCTCGCCCAATGCCAAGATCATCGCGATCGTTGGCCCGGACAACAACCTGCCCGTCGCACCGACTGCCACCCAAAATGTTACGAAGAACTTCGTCTCCGGCCTGGGTGACCGAGGTAGCAGCCAGGTCGTTGCTCCGCATGCCGTGTCGTACTTCCAAGGACTTCAGGCCCGCGGTGGCCTCACCATCAAGCAAAGCGCCGATGCCTCCGCGGCGGCAGGGGCAGACATCGTCATCATTCCAGTCTCGATGGCCCACGAGGATGAGGGCGAGGCTTACGGTGGAGGCGCCGACCGCCAGAACATGAACCTGACCACGATCCACCCTCTCCACTGGACGACGAAACCAACCGCCTTCATCCAGAGCGTCGCTGCCATCAACCCGAACGTCATTGTGTTGCTCAACGTGGGTAGCGCCGTCATCGTCGAGGACTGGATGACCAGCGCCAAGGCTATCATCCAGACCTTCTATCCTGGACAAGAAGGCGGAACAGCCTTGGCAGCGCTGCTGTTTGGCGACACCAATTTCTCGGGCAAGCTCCCCTTCACCGTCGGCCAGAATGAAGCCGACTACCCGCAGTTCCAGAACAGTGGTTCCGCGGCGGCGACCATCGACTACTACCATGGCTACCGCCTGTTCGAAAAGAACGCCAAGCCGGTGCGCTACTGGTTCGGCTATGGCCAGAGCTACACGACCTACAAGTACAGCAATTTACAGGTGCTCTGCTCGAAGGTTTCGCCAAACGGTCGCTTGAACGTTCAGGTCACGGTCCAGAACACCGGCAAGGTAGCTGGGGACGAGATCGTTCAGCTCTACGTCGGCTATCCGAATAGCACGGCGCCCAAGCGGCCGGTCAAGGAGCTCAAAGCCTTCACGCGGGTTACGCTCGCTCCTGGCGCGAGCCAGAACGTCCAGCTCTCCGTGCCCGCGAAGGACACAGCTTATTGGGATGTCACCAAGAATGCCTGGACGGTCGAGTCGGTGGCACACACAGTGCTGGTAGGTCCGAGCGCAGATCCAACTCAGCTCTTGTCAGCAACCTTCACCATTCAGTAAAAGAAGCCAACCTGCTGTTCAGGACCGGGTTGAACAAGGATATCTCTATGCATGGATCGAGTTTTCTAGGTCGGGTGTTGATTGTTGTTTGCCTAGGTTGCGGGGTTGGGCTTTTTGCGCCCACTCTCCAAGCTCAGGGCAAAGGGGGCGAAGATGCGTTCGAGTCGGAGGAAGCTGCCCCGGTGCAGCCGAGTCCGAATCTCGCACCGCCGATCCCGCCATCTTCGTCCGGTGACACCGCCGTCGTGCGATCTGCGACTGTGGCACCCAACATCGCGCGTACCGGCGCGCCCGCCGAGGCTGGTATCCCGGGTTGGATGTCAGCACCACCAGCACTGCATGTGTCGCCAGGGCTCGAATGGCACGGCAACCTCGAGCTCGACAACGGCTATGTCCAGTACACAGCGGACACGTCAAGCTTTCAGAAGCTGACCGTCTATGATTCGCGCGGCCGCTTTGTCCTCGGCCCGATGTTCACCCGGAATCTAGGCGACGACTACTTTCTGCGCGTCACCGGACAAGTCGTAGCTTGGGTACGCGAAATCCAGAACATCTACCAAATCAACGCCGAGGACGTCTATGTCCAGGTCGGCCAGCAGGGACGCTGGGATCTCATGGTGGGTCGGTTTCTCACCTGGCGTGTGTTTCGCAAGGGCCTCGGCTTCGACCTGTACACCCTCGAGGATACCGGGGCGCGCACCACCGACAACTACACCGACTCGAGCTGGTTTCCGCACGCGTATGAGGTCAACACCATTTTCTTGCGTGATCCCGCGATAGGGCCCTCGGGCCGGGCCGCGTTTCACTTGTACCCGACTTCCTGGTCGGGGATCGAGCTGGTCGGAATTTACGGCCACTTGAACAATGGCCAGGACGTGCTCGGCGGCAGATTGGCCGCTGGTATGAAGCTGGAATACTTCAGTCTGCTTGCCGGGGCGGAATATCAAGCGGTGTCATCTGACCACCAGCTGCTTCTGTCCGATAGTACTCCATGCGACAAATGCGCCAGCGAGAGAACATACGGGGTTGGCGGTAGCTTGGCCTTTACCCCCGTGCGGCCGATCGAGATCGCCGTCAGCTTCGCGGAAAGCTGGGATCACAATTACGACTTTCAAAATGCGCTCGACACCCCCAAGACGACGCGCAGCTGGGGCGGCTATGGGCAACTTGACGCCGGTTCTTTCTTCATGCCCCGCTCACTCTTCGTGGGTGGTGCGTTTTTTCGGACCGAATTCAACAGCACAGGCGGTACGCCTGAGTACGACCGCCACGATCAGCGTGCTGCCTACTTTGCTTACCCTCTCGGCTTCAATAACGCGGTCGTGAAGCTGGTCTTTTCCGAAGCCATCGGATACCAGCAACCCGCCAATCCCCCGAATCTCAACGCCCACATGTATTCGGTGCGCCTTCGTTTTGCGTATTACTATTGAAGCAAAATTCGATTGATTGGGCGGCTAGCTCACAATGGAAATTCTCCGGCAGAGGCCAGGATGAACCCTGGCCGGAGCAGATCGATTGCCCATCAGCCGCCGTATTTCCGCAGCACGCAGGCGCTCTCGGTTGGGATGCGAGAGCCTTGCACCCCGCCGCGTGTCTGAGCGCGTGCCTTGCCCAACCGGTTTGCGTCGCGTAGTCTGCGACGGTCCGTTGAACAACCCACCGCTCCACGCAGAGGTAGCCCGATGAACAAGATCGAATTTAGCGATGTCCTGGCAACGATTCCCTATGGCGTCTCGGTTGTGACCACGGGCCGGGGCGGGGTCGAAAACGGGCTGACCGTGTCGTGGATGAGTCAAGTCTCGTTCGATCCGCCGATGATCATGGTCGCGGTGGACAAGCTGCACTACAGTCTGGACCTGCTCCGCAGCACCAAGAACTTTTGTGTGAACCTACTCGGCGAGGGACAGCAGGCACTCGCCGGTCGCTTCGCCAAGCAGGCAATCGCCGGCGAAGACAAGCTGTCCCAGGTGGCACAGCGGCCTGCCAACAGCGGCGCCGCCATTCTCACCGATTCCGTCGCCTACTTCGACTGCGAGATCAGCGATATCGTGGAGACCGGGGATCATCTGCTGGTGATCGGTCGAATCGAGGACGCCGCGGTGCTGACCGGCGGCGCCCCGTTGCGATCAGCGTCCGGCCTTCGCTACCGGAAGGCGTAAGACGCGACTGAGCGGAGCGACCATCAGGCAGCTTGCTTGGGCGCTGTCTCGGCAAGCCTATCCGACCGCCCCACGGGCATCACGCTGGTTGTCCGGGCAACCAGGGCCTCCTCGTAGTAGTGGAAGCCGGCCTTGTCCTCGAATCCGTGACGAGCGCTGCGACCCGCCTTCATCAGAGTCAGCGCGCTGAACAGCGCCAGGAAGCCCATGAGGGACAGAAACAGAATCATTCCCCCACTATCGGTGCAAGCGCCTACGGCCTTAACCCCGATCGTGTGCGATTTTTGCCGCTCTGTCCTCGCGCCACCCGTGATTTGGCGTACGACGTACGCCGTCGTGGTTCAGAGTTGTCGCGGGAATTCTTCGCTGGGTCTAGTACACTAGACAACCAATTCTTCAAGAGCTGCATGGAGGTAATGCCATGAGCGACAAGCCCAATGGATATTTCGCCGGATTTCTCGCCGTCCTGGCGTTGCTGACCGGCTGCACGTACGGATACGTCGATACGGCTACCTACGGTCCAGAGCAGGAATGGTCGCAACAGCGTCCGTCCAGCCCGCCGGTTTCGCGCTACCCGATTCCGTCGAGCGACCCCAAAGGCGCGGCCTACGTTCTGTCGATGGGGGCCGAGCGATTGCCCGGGCGAGCAGGGGAAGTCGAGTCTTTCCTGCATCTGCGCGTTGCCGTCGAGAACACCGCGGACGCAGTTGCGTGGATCCTCTATCCCGGCGAGATGAAGGTGATGTTCGATGGCTCCTCGCCGGTGTCGTCGACCTACGCGAGAAGCACGCCGACGGGCTCACCGCTGTCCGTTGCCAAGGGAATGCGCGGCGAGCTCGACCTCTATTTTCCCGTGGCCATGGCCGGCAGGGCGCTCCACGCGGATTTCCTGTGGCCGATTCATCGTGGTAGCGAGACTGTCACCACCCGCACCGTGCTCGACATGTTGGATGGTCCTGCTGGGGGCGACGTCTACTACGCGCCTGCGTATCAGACAGGGGTGGATTTTGCCTATGGGCCCGGCTGGTGGTGGGGACCCGAGTGGTACTGGGGAGTGGGTTGGTGGGGAGCCCCTTGGTGGTGGGGATGGGGAGGATTGGGCTGGCGGGGCGGACCCAGGTTCGGCGGATACCATGGCGGCGGATACCACGGCGGCCACCACTAGCCCGGATTTTTTTCCCCGTCCGCTGGCTATCTCAGCGGGGCATGTCGGCGAGGCCGCCGGCGTTGATGACGTCCACGTAACCCGCTTGCTTCATCGCATGGGCGGCCGCGGAGCTCCGCGCGCCCGAGGCGCAGTACAGAACCACCGGCTTATCCCTGGGAATTTCGGACAGACGGCGTGCGAGGTCGGCGAGAGGAATATTCTTTGCGCCGGGATAGGCGCCGACGCGGAATTCGTCGGGCGTACGTACGTCGACGATGGTCGCTCCAGATTCCAGTTTTTGCTTCACGATGCTCAATGCCACTTTTCCACCTCCAAGAAGCCGTTTGAGGATGATAACTGCGGCGATTCCGATTGCGACATAGATCAGTATTTTTGAATTCACGCGCACGTCTCCCGATTGAAGCCGCCCGCGGAGAGTTGGCTCGCTTCATGGTTCACCCAGTTGGAGCCAGGTGCGGCCAAAAGGGTTCGCGAAAGCGACAGCCCGTCGGCGTGCGGCTATAGATTCTTGTACAGCGGGCCGCCGCCGCCCTCGGGCGGCACCCAGTTGATGGCGCCGTAAGGATCCTTGATGTCGCAGGTTTTGCAGTGCACGCAGTTGGAAAAATCGATGCGCAGCTTGTGAAACTTGCCGGTGGTCTCGTCGCGTTCGACCACGTAGACGTTGGCCGGGCAGAATTTTTCGCACGGGTTGCCGTATTCTTCCGCGCAGCGAACGCAGTGGCTGGTATCCACGTGCAGGTGGCAGGGCTGCTTTTCCTCGTGGCGCGTGCCCGAATGATAGACGTCGGTCAGCTTGTCGAAGGCCAGGCCCTGATTGTCGTACTTGAAAGCGTCCTTGGGCGCGCCCTGCGGGTAGGCCTCGGACAGCTTCTTCGTGTCCGTGTGGTCTTCTTCGAGCACCATCTTGTCGAGCGGGTAGCGGCCGCCGGTGATCGTCATCAGCGCCGCGTGCACGGTCCCGCCGTACAGGCCGGCCTTCATGAGCTGGCGGAAATTGCGCGCGGGATACATGTCCTTGACGATGTACGAGCTCGCGATCGCGGCTTCGTACTTGGCGAGCTGGGCGGGTGAAAAGTCGTCCTTGGTCAGCGCCTCGAACAGCGTTTCTGCGGCCAGCATGCCCGACTTGATGGCGTAGTGAACGCCCTTGAGCTTGGGCATGGCCACCATGCCGGCGCTGTCGCCGCAGATGAGCGCGCCGTCCATGGCGATCTTGGGAATGGAATAGTAACCGCCCTCGGGGATGGTCTTGGCGCCGTAGGAAACCACCTTGCCGCCCGCGAGGATCTTGCGCACGAACGGGTGCTGCTTGAACTCGCAGAACTGCCGGTGCGGGTCGATGAGCGGATCGTGGTAGTCGAGCCCGGTGATGACGCCGATGCTGATCTGATTTGCCGACATGGCGTAGATGAAGCTGCCGCCGAAGGTGTGGCTGTCCATCGGGTAGCCCATGGTGTGGATGATGTGGCCGGCGGGCAGCGGCGATTTGTCGAGCTCCCAGACTTCCTTCACGCCGGTGGCGTAGGCCTGCGGATTGCGTCCCTCGTCGAGCCCGAGCTTCTTCACGAGCTGCTTGGTGCACGAGCCGCGCGTGCCCTCGCAGAACACGGTGGCCTTGGCCAGCAGATTGGGGCCGGCCTCGAAGATGCCTTTGGGCGTGCCGTCGACGTTCACGCCCTTGTCGCCGAGCTGCACGCCGATGACTCGTTCACCTTCGTAGAGGACCTCGGTGGCTGCGAACGTCGTGAGCGCGTCCACGCCGGCGGCGGACAGCTGCTCGCCCAGCCACTTCACCAACTTGCCGAGCGAGACGATGAGGTTGCCGTGGTTGTTCATCTGCGGCGGAACCATGGGGAATTTGAACGCCCGCTTGCGGGTAAGAAAATACACGCCCTCGCTCTTCACCTCGCCCTCGATGGGCGCGCCCTTTTCCTTGAAGTCGGGAATCAGCTCGGCCAGTGCCTTGGGTTCCATGACCGCACCGGACAGGGTGTGATCGCCAAGGTTCGCGGCCTTTTCGATGACCGCCACCACCATGTCCACGCCGAGCGTCTCCTCGTTGATGAGCTTGCCCGGCCGTTCGCCCTTGGCCACGGCAGCGTTGTGCTTGGCGATGAGGTTGGTCAGGTGCAGGGCGCCGGAAAGGCCCGCCGGCCCGCCGCCGACGAAGACCACGCCCGCTTTCATGGTGTCTCGCGCTGTCATGGCCTCTACTTATCCTTGTTTGCGAAACTCCGCACGCCGCATCTCGCCGCGGGCGGCTCTCTATGGTTAACTTCCTATCTTCATCAAGGAGATCTCCGTGACCTACCAGCCGTCCACCACACGCTACGACAACATGCTTTACCGACGTTGCGGTAAGAGCGGTATCCGGTTGCCCGCGGTTTCGCTCGGGCTTTGGCACAATTTCGGCGGCGTGGACGTGTTCGAAAACGGGCGCGCCATGGCTCGCCGGGCCTTCGACCTTGGCATCACCCACTTCGATCTGGCCAACAACTACGGCCCGCCTGCGGGCAGCGCCGAAGAAGTCCTTGGCAAGATCCTGGACAAGGATCTGCGGCCGTTTCGCGACGAGCTCGTCATCAGCAGCAAGGCCGGCTGGGACATGTGGCCCGGCCCGTACGGAAACTGGGGCAGCCGCAAGTACCTGGTGGCAAGCCTCGATCAAAGCCTTCGGCGCATGGGGCTCGACTACGTCGACATCTTCTACCACCACCGCCCCGATCCCGAGACGCCCATCGAAGAAAGCATGGGCGCACTCGACTTCATCGTGCGCAGCGGTCGCGCGCTCTACGTCGGCATTTCATCCTACGGTCCCGAGGCCACGCGCAAGGCCGCCAAGATCCTGCGCGCGCTCGGCACGCCGTGCCTCATCCACCAGCCGAAGTACAACATGTTCGAGCGCTGGGTGGAAAATGGACTGCTCGAAGCCGTGGACGAAGAGGGCATGGGCTGCATCGTCTTTTCGCCGCTGGCGCAGGGACTGCTCACCGACAATTATCTGCACGGCGTGCCCGAGGGATCGCGCGCCTCCAAGCCGCACGGCTTTCTCAAACCGGGGGACATCACCAAGGCGAAGCTCGACAAGATCCAGCGCCTCGGCGAGCTCGCGAAGAAGCGCGGGCAGACACTCGCGCAGATGGCGGTGGCGTGGGTGCTGCGCAACCCGGTGGTTACCTCGGCGGTCATCGGCGCCAGCCGAGTTGCGCAGATCGACGACGCCGTGGCGGCGCTGAAGAACGTCGCCTTCTCGGCCAACGAGCTCGCCGGCATCGAGACGATTCTGGCGAGCTAGTCTGGCTCCAGGCTTTGCGTGCGCGCGTAGTGACATTGAGGCAGATGGGGGAGCCCTCAAGATCAAGCCATTCTGAGTCGATGCAGGATCATTGTGCGCAGATCCGGGATGTTGACGAGACGATCGAGAATCCTTCGGTGCTGGAAATGGGCAGGTGGAGTTTTCCTGGGGTTCTTGGTCAGCGCCGCGCACCCGGAAGCGGCGTGGGCGTTGACCCAGGCGACGCTGACGGAGAGCAACGCGCAAGGGAGTCCTTGGTCCTTTGTCGTGGGCGCCCCAGCTCCGGCGACCATCCCCACGCTAAGTCAATGGGGGCTTGTCATCTTCGCGCTGCTCATCGCTGTGCTCGCGTTCAAGTACCTGAGGCGGCATCGCGGCCCGGCTGGGGCTGCGCTGATCTTCGTCGTGCTGTGGTGGACCCGAATGGTGTTGGGCTCCGCGGGATGGCCGCTGGTGACGGCGAGCCATGAACCAAGCGCGTCGATCACGGGTACGACGAGCACGTTGACCATGCGTTCGCCGCTCAACCCCACCGCGGGCCAGGGCTCCGTGTTCATCGCGGCACAGCTCGCTCCGGTCAACGGCGACAACGTCACGGGGATGACGCTGCACTATCAGAAGAATGGAGACGGCAGCATTTGGCGAACAGCGCCCGGTTCCCGGTGGGGAGCGCCCACGTGCAGCAACTGCTGGGCAGCCTCGCTGCCGCTGGGAGGCTACGCTGCCAATGACCAGCTTCACTACTACCTGTCGGTCGCCACGGGCGCGGGCGGGACAGCCTACCTTAGCTCGTCCAACGGCCAATGTACGGGGGTGACGTGCGGCGCGCCCAGCACCTGCGTCGACGGCAGCTGTCGGTGCAACAGCAACTGGGCAGGGCCGAGCTGCTCTACGTGCGCATCGGGCTACTACGGGATCGCGTGTGCTCTCTGCACGAGCTGCGGACCCCACGGAAGCTGTCTTGACGGCCTTGCTGGCAACGGCACCTGCGGCTGCGATAGCAATTGGGCAGGAGGACGCTGCGCCGCGTGCGCGTCGAGCTACTATGGAGCTGCATGCACTCCGTGTCCGGACTGCGGACCCCACGGGACCTGTGTGGACGGCCTAGCGGGCGACGGTAGCTGTAGCTGCGAGGCAAACTACTGCGGAGCAGACTGTAGTACTGTGATCGACCCGTGCGTCGGTGTGACGTGCGGCGCGCACAGCACCTGCGTCGGCGGCAGCTGTGTGTGCGCCGGCAACTGGACGGGAGGGAGCTGTGCCACATGCGCGCCGGGATACTACGGGGCCGCATGCGCTCCGTGCCCGAGCTGTGGAGCTCACGGGACCTGTTTGGACGGCCTTTCCGGCGACGGCACCTGCAGCTGCGACGAGAGCTACACCAGTTCGGACTGCACCTCGTGTTTGTACATGCACCTGCCCAACGGAGACTGCGTGGACAATTGCACAGTCGACTACCCCTACGTATTTGGCGCGGAGTGCGTGGACGTGTGTCCGGTCGGGTGGGTTGTATCTATCGGCAACTTCTGCGTGTCTGACCAGGGCGATGATGTAATTCCGTCTGGGCCTCCGAACCAATAAAGTCGAGCTGCCTCACCATGAGCTTCGCCAGACCCTCGGCCAGCGATGGTCCGTTTCCTGAGTCGGGCAATCGCGATGGGCCCTGCGCGCCCGAGCACGCGCGGCCGACGTATCGCTCGTGGCTGAAGTTCGTCGTCCTGTTCGCGATCGTCTTCGTCGCCGGCACCAAGGCGCACGAGGCGACGCGCGCGCGCCTGGCGCCCTTTCTCGTCGGCACGCTCACCGTGAGACCGAGTGCCGCGCTCATCAACCTCGTCACCCCTTCCGAAGGAACCAAAGCCGTCGGGAACCTGCTCAAGGGGCAGGTGACCATCCGAGTGGGACAGGGATGCGACGGCATCGATTGCTTGCTGCTACTCATCGCCGCCGTGCTTGCGTTTCCCACGACCTGGAGGGCGAAGCTCATGGCGCTCGCTGCCGGCGTACCCCTGATCTACACCTGCAACCTGGTGCGCATCGCCGCGCTTTATCACGTCCAGCGCCGCGCGCCACTCTACTTCGATCTCATGCACGCTTATGTCGGCCAGACGGTCATCATCATCGTCGGGTGTGGCTTTTTCTTGTTGTGGATGCGCAGCCTGGCGCGGACGGAATAAAATGATCGCCGGACGCAATCGGGCCAGAGCGGTCTTGCGAGGAGTAACGGCCTACGCAGTCCTTTGCCTCGGTACCTATTTTTTCGGCGCGGCCGTTGTTCGCGCCATGGCGCCGGCGTTCAAGCTCGAGATCGAGTCTTTCGGCCCCGAGTACAAGGTCACCGAGTTTCGCGTCGAGCGAGCCATCGTGGACCTGAGGATCGAAAATGAAGGTGGTCGGCAGCCCGAGGTTCACGTCAGGTTCCACCACTTCGGGTTCACCTACCCGATCCTGGTCCTGTCGCTGCTTGCAGCATGGCCATTCCCGTCGCTGAGAAGGCGATTGCTGGCGGTCGGCATCGGGGCCCTCCTCGCCACTGCCGTCATGATGATCGATCTGCCGGCCGAAGTGTTGCTCAGCTTGGCCGAACGCACGCAGAAGAAACCATTCTTCGTGTCCTTCTTTTTCGAGAATGGCGGAAGGCAATTCTTGGCGTTGATGATCTTCCTATCGTCCATTTCCCTCGAGGCGCGCCAGGTCGCAGAGGCCCGGCGTGGCGCAAGGCTTGGCCGTGTGGTCCGACGGCGTCCCTCTGTCAGGTAACGGCGCGAGCTTCTCAAGCTCCGCGTCGGGTATCGTGCGCAAGAGTCGCGCTCTCGGTGCAGCGCCGGTACACTAGCAGCCATGCCGGTTCGGCTGTCGCGGGGAAGGCTGCTTGCCAAATTGCTGGTGGCCATGCTTGTGCCCGCGATTTTGGCCTTGGTTCTGTTCGGCGCGGCGGCTTATGAAGTGGCACGGCGGGTGCTCGAGGACGAGCTGGGACGGCGGCTGGCCACGGCGGCGACCTCGGTGGCCATGTTGGTTCTGCCCGAGCAGCTGTCAGCGATCGGCGCCGGCGACGAACAGTCGAACACCTACGCCAACCTTCGCCGTCGTGTCGAGCAAGCGCGCGAGCGTCTGGCGGTGCGGCGCGTATTGTTGGTGGCGCGCGATCTCACCGTGCGCGGAGATAGTGAAAAGCTGGTCGAGCTGGGCGCGCGCGCGCATGAGCTCGGCGCCGACGCGCCCGAGATCGAGAAAGCGGCCCTCGGGCAGGCTACGGCATCGCCGCTGTTTCTCGGTCGCGATGGGCTGCCCTACAAACGCGGCTACGCGCGTATCGGCAATCCGGCGACCGGATTCGCGGTGGTCGAGGCCAGCGCCGAGTACCTGGAGGCGCTGGCGGCCTTTCGGCGTTGGCTCGTGGCGGGCGGTATCGTCAGCGTCGCGATGATTGTGGTGCTGGCCGCGTGGCTGTCCCGCCGCATGACCGGGCCGCTCGAACGTCTGGCCGGCGCGGCCGAGCGCATCGGGCGGGGCGATCTGACGGGCGTGGTCGCGGTCGAGACACGCGATGAGATCGGCTATCTGGCCCAGCGCCTGGATGAGATGCGCGAAGCGCTGCGTGCGCGCGACGAGCGCATGCAGATGATGCTGGCCGGAATTGCGCACGAAGTACGCAATCCTCTGGGTGGGCTTGAGCTTTATGCCGGCCTGTTGCGGGACGCGCTGGCCGAGCAGCCCGAGCGATTGGCCGAGATTGCGCGGGTCGACCGCGAGATCGGCTATCTCAAGAATGTCGTCACGGACTTTCTCGATTTTGCCCGACGACCGCCGCCGGTGATGGAAGAAGTCCCGGCCGCGCAACTGCTGCAAGAGACCGCGGACGTGTGCAGGTCGCCTGGCCGTTCCACGAAGCTTCGGGTGGAAGGTGAGCCGAGCCTTATAGCTTTTGCCGACCGAGCTCAGCTGCGACGGGCGCTCATCAATCTCGCGAAGAACGCTATCGCGGCGGCCGGTCCGTCGGGGATCGTGGTGCTCGCCGCCCGCATCGATCCCGAAACGCGCCAGCGCATCGAATGGGAAGTCCGCGACAGCGGTACCGGCGTGACGGATGAAATTCGCGAAAAAATCTTCGCGCCCTTCTTCACCACGCGCGAGCAGGGCACCGGCCTGGGCTTGGCCTTCGTGCAGGAGATCGCGCGCGACCATGGCGGCGAGGTCGGCGTGGATCGCGGCCCCGAGGGCGGAGCGCGTTTTCGCTTCACCAGCGCGCGTGCTAGTGGCGCACGAGGCTGAGCACGATTTCGAGCACGATTAGAAAAACCACGGTGGCTTCGAGGACGAAAAGCCGGCGGTCGCGTGCCACATCGGTGATGATTTCCAGGGTGTCCTGCACGCTGCGCAGTTTTAGCTCCAGCGACTGGTAGCGATCGACCAGATCGAACTCGACGCGCAGTTTTTGATAGATGCGATCCGCGCCGGGGTCGTCCCACGCGGCGTCGGGTTTGTCGAGCAGGTGCAGGATGGAAAGCACCTCGCTGCGCGTGCCCACCGTGGCGCCGATGAACTTGTGCAGGTGTTTCGTGCGCATGGGCATGGTGCCCGCCTTTTCCAGCTCGCCGCCCAGCTTGTCGGTTTCCACGAACATCTGGTCGACGATGCTTTCGTAGTAATCCATCGCCGCGCTCTGGGCCACGCTCAGCGCCACCACGCTGGCGCGCTCGAAGGTCAGCACGTCCACCACCAGAACGCCGTCGCCGATGTCGGGCCGGACTTCGGGTTCCTCACGCACGGTGAGCTCTTCGTTCTTGACCTGCGACTTGGTGAGCCCAGGCCGCGCGCGGCGGAGACGGTCCAGCTCGGACGCGCGAATGTCGGGCCGGACGTTGTGGAATACCACGGCGCCGAAGGGATAGATGTACACCGTGCCGCCCGAGGGAGGATGGAACCACAGCTCGCGTGGTGAGCGCTTGGCCTCGGGATAGGCCGCTGCCAACTCTTTGAGCGGCAGGTTCTCCACGAACGCGGTGGCGAAGAACGAATGGATGGAACCGCTGTTGGTTTCGGGCATTGGCGTGGGGCGGTGCGACTTGGACGCCATCCGATCATAGGACAAAAATGATCGCGTTAGGGCAGCGAAATGCGTGTGCGGAATGGTAAAGAAGCAACGTGGACCTAGACCTGACAGATGCACAGAAAGCCCTTCGCGACCAGGCACGCGAGATCTCCCTGCACGAGATCGCTCCCAAAGCCGCCGAGATCGATCGTCAGCAACGCTTCCCTCGCGAAGCCGTCAGCCGCTTGGCCGAGCTCGGCATGTTGGGCGTTGCCGTGCCCAAGACCTGGGGGGGACTGGGGCTTGACATGGTCGCTTGCACGCTCATGATCGAGGAGCTGGCAAGCGCGTGCGCGTCCACCGCGGCCGTCGTCGCCTTGCAGAACCTGCTGGTGTGCGAGCCGATTCTGCGTTTCGGCAGCGAGGCGCAGAAGCGCACCTGGTTGCCCTTGCTGGCGACCGGCGCGAAGCTCGGTTGTTTCGCTTTGACCGAGCCGAATGGCGGCTCCGACTTGGCGGCCATTGCAACGCTGGCGCGACGGCAAGGTGACACCTGGATCTTGCGTGGAAATAAGAGCTTCGTGACCGGCGGTCTCACTGCACAACTTGCAATCGTCTTCGCCGTCGTCGAGATGGGCGAGAAGAGCACGCTGTCCGCGTTCCTCGTGCCGACCGACAGCCCCGGCCTTTCCTTCGGACCTGCCTACGACAAGCTCGGCCTGCGTGGCGCCGTCGCATCGTCGATGACGATCGAGGATGTTCGCCTGCCGTCAAGCGCGTTGCTGGGCGGTGAAGGCAGTGGTCTTGAGGTTCTGCGCGTCGCCATCGAAGGCGGACGCATCGGGGCTGCCGCTTCGTGCGTGGGCATTGCGCGTGCCGCGTTTGCAGCGGCCATCCGTTACTCGCTCGCCCGACGCACGCAGGGCGAGCCCATCGCCGAGCACCAAGCCATCCAGTTCAAGCTGGCCGACATGTCGACCCAGATCGACGCCGCCCGGCTCCTCACCTGGCGCGCGGCCGCTTCCCGCGATGCCGGCACGCCGCTCGGTTCGCAGCCCTCGATGGCCAAGCTGGTCGCCTCGGAGGTCGCCAGCCGCGTCGCAAGCGATGCCGTTCAGGTCCTCGGCGGCAACGGATGCCTCGCTGAATACGCGGTCGAGCGCCACTTTCGCGACGCCAAGGTCACCGAGATCTACGAAGGCACGAGCGAGATCCAACGACTGGCCATTGCATCTGTGTTGCTAAAGGACTAAGACCGGCGTTGTCTCCCCCGAAATAAATGCTGCGGAGGGTTAGCCGATGACGATGAACGCACTGCTGTTCGCAATGGGAACTTGTTTTGTGCTGAGCGCCTGCGCCACCAGCGGATCCACGGGCGACGACCAGTCCGTTCCCGTCCTTGTGCGCGGTGGCCAAGAAGTGCAAATGGACACCGCCGGCATTCCGCCTGACAAACAGGCCGACATTTACCTCGTGCTGCAGGAGCGCGATGCCTCCGCGCGCAAGTGCTACCAGGATGTGCTCAACGAGAAGCACACCCGCGAATTCAAAGGCACGGTAAAGATTATGCTTTCTCTCAACACCAATGGCAGCGCAAAGACCGTGAAGATCATGGGCGGGACGCTGAACAACAAGGACGTGGAAGACTGTCTGGTACAGACGGTCAAGGAATTCGAGTTCCCCAAGCTCGATCGCGCGGGCGACCTTCAGTACGACTATACCTTCGAGCCGCAGTACTAGATTTCCCCACCAATCGCGGGAACGGGCAGTCTCCTACTGGGAGGATACGACACGGAACGTGTGATCGCGGATCCTTCCATGATGAAAAAAGTGTACAATGCCTCACGAAGTATGAGGTTCAAATCATTTCTTCTGGCGTCCTGGGTTGCCACACTTTGGCTTGGCTGCGCTTCTCAGCCCGAGGTACGCGAGAGCGCGGGGAATGAACGGCCAGCGAAGTCGAAACATCGCGGCTGGGGAAGCGGGCAGGTCGCCAGCGACGACAACGCCATGGGGATGGAAATGTCCATCGGCGTGCTCGACGAGCGCGCGGTGGACCGGGCCATCAAGCCGCACGAGGCGGCGATGTCGACCTGTTTTTCGCGGGCCGGGGACGCGCGTAAGTATCTTTCCGGCCAGGTGGTGATGCGCTTCGTGGTCTCGGCGGATGGCCAGGTTTCCGACGTGCAGGTGGTCAAGAACGCACTCGGCAGCTATCCGGTTGAGCGCTGCCTGGTCTCCGAGGGCAAGCGAATCGTGTTTCCACCCCCGGAAGGACGGCGTGGTACGGACTTCGAATACTCGATGGAATTCAGATCCACGGGCGAGCGCAGCGTGATTCCGTGGAGCGGCGAGGAGATGGCCCGGCACCTCTTTGGCGTGTCGTCCGAAATAGCCAATTGCGGGTCGCTTGGCGCGCAGAACGTGGATGTGATTGCCTATGTCGAGGCCGGCGGTGCGGTTGGCTCCGTCGGATTCGCCTCGCAAGGATCCATCGATCCCGACGCAGCCGCATGTGCAGCGTCCCTGATTCGCAGGGTTCATATCAGCGACGCGCCGGCCTCCCACTCGAGCATCGTTCTTCGCGCGACATTTCCCATGACTTTGGCCTTCGAGCGCCCGAACGCGGACTCGCGCAAGCCGTCCAAGCACGCCAAACACCGGCAGTAGGCGTTGCTATCGCGGCCGGGCGAGGGAGGCGCGGGCCAGCGTCGTGGCGAGGTTGAGCAGCCGCCGCAGCTCGTCGGCTGTCGTGTCGGCGCGGACTTGCAACATGTTTCCGTCGCGCGACAGCTGGGCGCGCTCGACCAGGGCGGAAAAGCCGCTGAGCAGCACAAGCGGATTGGCGAGCAGCTTGTGTTTCCAAGTCGGGATGTCGCGCTCCCACTGATCGGCGTCGGCCGCACTATTGAATTCGGCGATGATTTCGATGAACGGCGTTTCGGCGCCCACCACCAAGGTGATCGTCTCGGGTACCGGACCTGCGGCGTTGCCCACCGGTCGTGGCGGGCTGTCGTCGCTGGCACCGCGGGTGGAAGGAACGACATAGCCGGGAGTGCCGCCCGGGAAAAGCAGATGCGTGGCGGTCATCATGAATGCAGCATCGTCGGGCATAGCGCTGTCTTCAGCGTCGAGGCGCACTACGATGTCATGCCAGCTCACCCGACCTGCCGGTTTATGGGACGGATTTACTCCGATTTCGCCAGCTACACCCGCATCGGGTGAGCTGTCCGGCCGAGCCGGCGCGGCAGATCCCAGCAGTAGCGCGGCGTAGGCTGGGGGCGCGATGATCGCCAGAGATGGCTCGGGCAGCGCTAGGATACGGTCGTCCCGATCGAGCGCTGCCGACTGAGCTGATGGTTTTTGGGCTGGACGGCGAATCCCGACTGGGCGGCCGTCCACGGGCCGCCACTCGATGAGCTTGCGCGCTGCCTTGGCGCCGCGATCCAACCCGGCCTTGAGGGCAGCGTCGCTCAGGTGGTGGCGCGCAGCCAAGAAGGTCACTGCGTCGTCCGCCGGATTGGGCGTAGCGATGAGCAGGCTGTCGAAGTCGCGATAGAGATCGAGGCCCGTGTCGTCGACGAGCCGCTGGCGATCTGGAAGAAGCTTGAGCAGTTGATCCACGGCCACGATGGTGGCGTCGTGGTCGGGCGAGGCGCGCAGACGATCGAGGCGCAGGAGCGCGAGCAGCCGCGAACCCTCCGGTCCGTTTTCGCGCAAATCGCCCGGCCGCCGGCGACCGCCGTCCACGCCGCCGCCATCGCTGCCCTTGGCGGCCACTGCGTCGGGGTTCGCCTGAGCGACCCCCGCGTCGGGGATGGAAGGTATGGCGACACCTTCGCGAGCAATCACCACCCGACGTCTAGGCTTGGCGGCGACCGCGCGTGGTGCGCTCCCGGTCCCGGCCTGGTTGCTGGGTCTCGCTCCAAACGGCAGATCCTTCACCACATCCACCGAGATGGCTTGCATCCGCACCGACGGCACGAGCGAGAAGGTGTGCCACAGTCCAAACGCAACCGCGCCCGCAAGCACAGTCAGGTGCACGGCCAGGGAAACGGTCAAAGCCAGCAGGCTACGGCGCATCTTCAAGGACAATAGACCGCCCGCCGAGCGGCTTCATTCATTACTCGACAGGCAGGGCGCGCACGCGCACCGCGCGGATGGCGGGGTGAGGCGCGCTACCGGTTGTCACCAGGGCGCCCTCGCGCGGCCGGACCTGCGCGATGCGGACCAGGCTCGCCGCCAGGAAAATCTCGCATACGCGAGCCTCCAGCTCCGGGCTTTTGGTAGCGTCGAGCGAAACTACGATTCCGTCGGGCTGGAGCGCCGGCAAGAGGCCGACCAGCAGATCGCACGCCGCGCTCTTGTCTTCGATGTCGACCAGGCTATCCACAAGCACCGTGCCGACTGAGCTCTTTGCCAGGGGAACCTCCGAAGCCGCCGCCACGACGCCGAGCTGGTGGCCGAGCTTGAGCGCACGCCGCCGCGCGCGCAACGCAGCCGCTCGCTTCTCCTCTTCGACCAGGGCCAGGACTGGAACTTCGGCGGCGAGGGTTTCCGCCAGCCACAAGGCCGACAGCACGACCACCGGGAGGTGCGGCCGCACGAGCTCACACACTCGGCCGAGGGTCGCCGGGCTTCCAAGGGCTCCGAGGAGCAAAGGACCGCGCATTCGCCCACTATATACGTGGATTTCGCTAAACTGCCTACCATGTCCTTCGTGGTGGATCTCCATGCTGTGCATGCGCTCCTGGGCGGCAAGGCGCGTTCGCTCGGCGAGCTGGCCGCCGCTGGTTTTCCTACGCCGACCGGTTTTGCAGTCGCCGATGCCCTCTTTCGCTGCGTGTGTCCGTCGCTGCCAGTCATCGAGCGCATCGATCGCATCGACCAAGCGACGCTGGCAATACTCGATTCGCTGCGAGACCGGTTCACCCACGAACCCTGGCCCGTCGGATTTCGCGACGAGCTGCAATCTCGCTTGGGCGCGATCGGAGCGGCAAGCTATGCGGTACGGTCGTCGTTCGCGGGCGAGGATGTCGCGGGGCAACTTGCCGCTGGCGTGTACGAATCGCGCATTGACGTCCCCGCCGATCTTGTCGACGAAGCGATCCGCCAAGTGCTGGGCTCGGCTTTTTCTCCCGGCGCGGTGGCCTATGCTCTGACCCGCGGGAAACAGCCGGCGACCGCTCCGGTGGCGGTTCTGGTGCACGCCTTCGTGCACGGCGAAGCCGAGGGCAGCGCGGCCTTTGCTCCCGAGCGCATGGCCGAACCGCTCATCACCGTGAGGCGCGGCCCGCTACCTGCCGCAGCCCGCGCCGAGTTGAGCAAAGGCGTTGCTTCGCTCGCCCGCTCGCGCGGCCCGGTCGAGATCGAGTGGGTCTCTTGTGCGGGTCGCGTAATCTACCTTCAGGCACGGCCGTTCGAGCCACCGGTTGCGCCCGCGGTCTGGGCGGGGTGGAACGATCTGGACGGCGAGGCGAGCGCGCGCGATGCATGGCGCTGGGACGCGGCTCACAATCCTCTGCCGCTTTCGCCCGCACAGGCCGGGCTCGTGGCGTTGGTGGACAAGGCCTGCTCCATTGGGATTCGGCAGCGCGTGCTCGGCGGGTACTTGTTCTACCGGCGCGACGATCGTCCTCTGCCGTCCGCCATCGACTGTGAGGAAGCCTCGGCCTATTTCGCTTGCCTGCGCGCCCGCGTGGAAGCGCGTCTCGTCGCGCTCGGGCCGCGGCCCACCCTCGACGCCGCCCTGGCACTTTTTCTCTCGGCTTACGAACCCATCTTCGGCGTGCTCCAGCCCGCCCTGCGCGAAGCACAGCAGAACCTATCCCAGTTTTTGCAAACCCATGCGCCCGATGGGCTCGCCCTCGTGCCCGCCTTGCGCGCTGGCGTGGATTCCATGGCCAGCGAGCGGCGCACGCGCGCGGCCAGAATATCGGCCGCGAATGGCGAAGACGAGCGCGCGCAGGGGCTCGCCGACTACCTTGCGCTGTTTGGCGATGAGGCGCCGATCTGGGATGTGTGCGCGCCGACTTACGCCGAAACACCTGGCGCCCTCGTTGCGCGCCAATTACCCGGCACGGCGGCTCCGAACCCTCCGCCGCTGGATTGGCGGCACGCTGGCGCCGAAGTGGAGGCGATGCTGGCGCCTGCCCTGCATGAAGGGTGGAGTCACGCGCTGACGCTGGCGCGCGAGGCGGTCTGCCTGGGCGAGGCCGATGACTGGCTCTACGCCCGCGCGCAGGCCGCGGTTCGTCGCGCGCTTCTGGCGCAGGGCGAGCGGTTGCACCAAGCTGTCGCCATTGCCAGCTTCGCGGATGTGTTCTATCTACCGTTCGAGCTCGTGCAAGGAATCGCCAGCGGGACGGCAATTCCGGCCAATCTGAACGCGGCGGCGAGCGCGGGCAGGGCCGCGTGGGAGTTGGCGTGCGCCCATCCGCCCCCGTCGCCGGTGGATGGTCGAGGGCGAGCGATGGTACGTGGCGTGGGAACCGGAGGGCGCGCCATCGGACGCGTGATTTGGCATCGACCGGATGTGCGCATCCCGGTGGCGCTGGATGCGGTGCTGGTGGCAAAGACGCTCTTGCCCACCGAGCTTCCGCTCATCAACGCCGTCGCCATCGTGACCGAGACCGGCGGGCCGCTCGATCATGTCGCCGCTCAGGCGCGCGAACGTGGCATACCCGCTGTGGTTGGCGCTGACGGCGCAAGCTCGGCGTTCGGCGAGGGCGACGTGGTTCTGGTCGACGCCGATCGTGGCGTCGTGGTCCGCCTACTCTGAGCGTGGCGGAGTCTGGATACCCGCGGAGGACGAAGGCGTGGCGTCGTGATCGTGTCCTCGATTCACGCGTTCGCGCAGCTCCTTGCCAACCTTGAAGAAGGCCAGTCGCTTGGGTTGGACGTGGACGGTGTCGCCGGTGCGCGGATTGCGCCCCTCGTAGGCTTTGTAGTCGCGCACGGTGAAGCTGCCAAAGCCTCGGATCTCGATGCCGTCGCCCTGCTGAAGCGCTTCGGACATGCAGGCGAAGATCTGATCGATAAGCAGCTCCGCTCGAGCCCAGGGAAACTTGAGCTTGTCCGCAACCACCGCGATGAGATCGGCCTTGGTCATGGTTGGTTCCCGGTAATGTAGCGAAAATTAAGGGTTTAGTCGAGGGGGCGAGCAGGCAGCGGCAAGGATGGATCGCCGCGATAGCGATAGGACTTGAAAAATGTGTATTCCGTGCAGTTATGACGCGCATAAAAGTCAATCACGTCGCGCCAGTCCAGCTCTTTCTTGTCGATGCCATCCTTGATCTCGCGCCAGGAAAAGGTCTGCGCGCACAAGGTGCCTTTGGGCGGCGTGTGGCCGGCGAAGGTGCGCGGATCGTAGAGCGTGGCGTTGGGCGGCACGCGCGACACGTAGTACGCGGACAAGGCCGGCAGCTCGATGACCTCGATGCGGGTGACATCGATCTGCGCTTCCTTGCGATACAAACACTCGGTGCGAAGAATCGTTTGCTCCGGTTCTATCGCGATAGCATTGTGGGGAAGCTCCGCCTTCATCGCGCATTTCTGTTTGTCGGGCACCGAGGTTTGGATTCGGTAGGCCAGGAAAAGTGGCGTGCGATTTTCGATGCGCAACACCAGGTGATCGGTGCTGAGCGAGTGCCCTTCGATGACCGAGGTCTGCTTGCTGACTTCAAGCGAGATGCGCAGGTGGCGGGTTTCGATGGGCGCTTTGAGGCGAAGGTGCTGTTTGCCGTGAATTTCGTCGAAGTAGGGATTGGGCTGTTGCAGATCCTCGTAGGAGGGCGCGGGAATCTCGTACGACTTCGCGTCCTGCTCGGTAAGCGCCTTGTAGTAGAGCACGGAGAATCGTTGCTCGGAGTTGATCATCTCGGACGGTGGCGGCGGCGGTTCCGGGCGCTTGGGCGCGGGCGGTGGCGCGCTCGCCGCATGCAACACGAGGACGCCGAGGGCAATAGCGAGGACGCCGGTGAGCAACACTGCCAGTGCGAGCGGCTTGCCTTCCACGTTGGATTATCCCAGCACGTCGATGCCGCCGAAGTATGGTCGAAGGGCCGCGGGAAGGTCCAGTTTTCCGTCCGATCGCTGGTAAGTCTCGAGAACACCAATCAGGGTGCGTGGCAGGGCCAAAGCGGATCCGTTGAGGGTGTGCACGAAGCGGTTCTTTTCCTTGCCGTCCTTGAAACGAATCTTCGCCCGGCGGGCCTGGAAATCGCCGAAATTCGAGCACGAGCTGACTTCGAGCCACTCGCCACAGCCCGGCGCCCACAGTTCCAAATCGAATTTGACCATGGCCGAAAACGATAGGTCGCCGGTGCACATCTCGATCACGCGGTAGGGAAGCTCAAGCGCCTTCAAAACATCCTCGGCATCGGCGAGCAAGCCCGCGAGCTCGGCCATGGAATTTTCGGGCCGGACGAACTTCACCAGCTCGACCTTATCGAATTGATGGCCGCGCTTGATGCCGCGGGTGTCGCGGCCGGCCGCCATCTGCTCGCGGCGGAAGCATGCCGTGTACGCCACATGCTTGATGGGCAACTGGGCGCCGTCGAGAACTTCGTCGCGGTAGAGATTGGTGACGGGCACCTCGGCGGTGGGAATGAACCAAAAATCCTCGACGGCGTCGCGGTAGAGGTTGTCGCCGAATTTGGGCAGGTTGCCGGTGCCCACCAGGCATTCGCGGCGAACCATGTAGGGCGG
>Ga0182027_10004000_pt1 | contig 23060 bp, 8 predicted proteins | sample 712E1DmetaG_FD_121300 | JGI IMG/M metagenome (GOLD analysis project Ga0182027, IMG submission 121300) | Permafrost microbial communities from Stordalen Mire, Sweden - 712E1D metaG (Illumina Assembly) | ecosystem: Environmental > Terrestrial > Soil > Wetlands > Permafrost | place: Sweden... | reverse complement strand
GAATGTTGTCCTGTCTGGCAATATGCAGATAATGAGATTCATATTACTGCCGATGTAGTATATGCTTTTGCACATTATGCCAATGCAGTTGACCTTAAATATTTGATTGGACCTGCGGCCAAAGTAATTGTTGAAACAGCTCGTTACTGGCTTGACAGGATCGACTGGCGACCTGGCGATTCATATCCAAGCCTTCTGGGTGTTATGGGGCCTGATGAATATACTCCCATATCAAATAATAATGCCTATATCAATTTTATGGTTTCATTTGCCCTGTCCATTGCAGCAAAAGTTGGACAACAAGGTGGTGCAACTATAGAAGAATGCCGTCAGTTTAAAGAAGTGGCCGACAAATTACCAATTATGCGGGCAAAAAACAATAAACTTGTTTTGCAGTGCGAAGAGTTTGAAAAATTTGCAGAGCCCCGGTTTGATGAATTATGGAAAGACCGAAAAGCTTTTTTCGCCTCTCAGGTTACCCAGGAACGGATCTATCGCAGTAAATGCCTTAAGCAGGCAGATGTATTAATGCTAATGTTTTTATTTTATGACAAGTTTACAGAAGAAGAAATTAAAACTGCCTGGGATTACTACCTTCCATATACAACGCATGACTCATCACTTTCTGCAGGAATTCATGCCATCATGGCACTTCGGCTGGGACTGGATGAAGAAGCATGGAAAATGTTTCAGCATAGCAAAGGGCACGATCTTGATGTTCAACATGGGGGCGCTTCTGAAGGTATCCATATTGCCGGTTGTGGATCAAATTGGCAAATGATTGTTTTCGGAGTAGCTGGAATTAGAAATGCCTTGCAGGCAGAAATCCTAACCTTACAACCACGTTTGCCCAAACAATGGAAAAGGGTATCCTTCCCTTTTGTCTGGAAAGAACATTCTTTAAAGATCACTCTTGAATACGATAAAACATCTATAAAGAATAATAGTAAACTGGAACTGGAAGTTTTGGTCGATAATAAGAAACGACTTATAGCTGGTGGAAAAGAAGAGATCTTTTTATCCAAATAAGGAATATCCGAATACAAAATATTTAATGACCATAAGAAAATAAAATAGATATGGGGAAGATAGCAGATAAATACTTTAAGCTGGATCCATGGGCAATTGTTGAGGAAGGATTTGACCCTGAGCACGGAAAGGTTTCTGAATCAATATTTTCGCTGGGCAATGAATACATGGGCGTAAGAGGCTATTTTGAAGAAGGATACAGTGGCGCAAGACTTATCGGTAGTTACTTCAATGGTTTTTATGAAGGAAGTGACGTTTTTAATCCGGCCACATATAAAGGATTTGTGCTTACCGATAACAACCTGACAAACTCTGTTGACTGGTTGAATGTCCGTATATCACTGGATGGTGAACTGCTGGATATCGCCAAATGTAAAATAGAGAATTTTAAACGTATCCTGGAATTGAAAACCGGTACGCTTACGCGTGAATTTGTTTGGAATACAAAATCAGGAAAGAAATTAAAGCTGAAATTCGAACGATTTACAAGTTTGGTAATTAATAACTTAGGTTGTCAAAAAGTCACCCTGGAGCCAATTAATTTTTCAGGTGAAATAAATATTACTTCCGGCCTGGATTATTCAATACATGCTGATAATCAGCCTTCCAGTAATTGGACATGTCCTAAAAAAGAAAAAGCGGGCAACATTTTTGCGGCTCTCGGCAAAACAAAAATAAGTGGTTTGTACTTATTTTCGAGTTTCAGAATAGATTCAAAGGAAAAACTTAACTTCAAAACGATTGAGAAAGACCTGTTTATTGGTACTGAATTCGCATTAACATTAAAAGAAGGCACGAGTTCCTCTTTCACTAAGACAGCGGTGAACTATGCCGGAAAAAAGGAAATGACGGACGCAGATGCCATATGGAAGCAAGGTATAAGTCTTGCTGAAAAGTACCAGAACCTGGACTATGAGAATGCTCGAAAAGAACATATTTCGTATTGGGAAAATGTTTGGAATAATTTTGATATAAGCATTGATGGAGATCCTGAAAATCAACAAGGAGTAAGATTCTGTATTTTCCAACTTCATCAGACTTATCATGGCGGAGACCCAAGTTTAAACATTGGAGCCAAAGGATTAACCGGCGAAGCATACGGAGGCAAGGCATTCTGGGACACAGAAGCCTATTGTCTGGCATTTTATATTTTCAATAACCCTGTAGCAGCCCGAAATCTTCTGAAATACAGATACAATTCTCTCCCTCAGGCAATCGACAGGGCAAAACAACTCGATTGCAAAGGCGCATGCTATCCTATCGCGACCATTGATGGTCATGAAAACTGCGGATTATGGCAACATGGAAGTTTGCAGATTCATGTCAGCGGATCGGTTGCTTTTGGAATCTCGCAATACGCCAATGTTACAAAGGATAAAGAATTCCTCTATCACGAAGGAATTGAAATGTTACTTCAAATTTGTCGTTTTTACGCAAGCAGGGTTCAACAAGACCCTGTTACACATGAATTTGGATTCTATGGAGTTATGGGTGTGGACGAGTTCCATATGATGGTGAATAACAACTGTTTCTTGAACTATATGGTTAAGAAATCTGTAGAATTTACTCTTTCCGTAATGGATGAAATGAAGTCATCAGCACCTAAAAAATTAGCTGAAATAGAAAATAAAATCAGTTTAAGTGCTGCTGAAGTGAAAGAATGGAAACAAATGGCTGAAAAAATGCAACTCCCGCAGGATAAAACAACCGGTGTATATGAGGAACATGATGGCTATTTTAAATGGCCACACATCGATATACATTCTATCCCGGTAACCGATTTCCCTCTTTATCATAATTGGTCGTACGACAGAATATACAGGACTGATATGATAAAGCAGCCCGACGTTCTGATGATGATCTTTTTATATAATCAGGATTTCAGCGAAAAGATCAAAAAGGCCAATTATGAATTTTATGAGCCACGTTGCATACATGAGTCATCTCTCTCTCCTTCTGTTCATTCAATACTTGCGTCTGAAATAGGAAAACATGACGAGGCTTCCGAATTTTTTGGATTTGCAACCCGATTGGATCTGGATGATTATAACCGCAATGCATATGAAGGATTGCACCTCACATCAATTGCCGCAGCATGGATGAATATAGTATTTGGTTTTGGGGGAATGCGCACAGACGGTGAATTACTGGTATTCACCCCTTCTATTCCTAAAACCTGGAAATCTTTTTCATTCAGGATACTTTATCAAAATGAAACGCTCAATATAAAAGTCGATAAAACCAAAGCACATTTTAAAACCGATGGAAAATCTGTGTCGTTGAAAATATATGGAAAGGTTTATTCTATTGGGTCAGAGAATGTCAGTATTGATATCCCTGAGTTTTATATTGCAAAATAATATTATTATGATTTTAGTATATGTTGGTAAAGAGATGAATAAGAGGTTGAATGCTCCAATTTATAAAATAACCTTTGTGAACCTTTGCCTGATGGCAGGCCAATGTCGTTTTTACCCTCATCCAACCTTCCCTCAATTGGGTGGAAGGCCAAGTCCATACCAATTTGGGGAGGGGTAAAAACAGTTGGAAAGGATTAACTAAATGACATTGGACGGGGAACGAAAAAAACTTGTTAATAATTTGAATTTCTTATAAATGATTAAAAATATATCATTGTTTAATTTTTAAATAAGTATAAGCACGAAAACTTTGCAGACATGATAAAAGGAGTGATTTTTGATTTAGACGGAGTTATTGTATCAACTGATGAGTATCATTATTTGGGATGGCAGAGAATGGCCGATGAAGAAGGCATTTATTTTGACAGGCAGATCAATGAAAGATTGAAGGGAGTAAGCCGGATGGAGAGTCTGGATATCATCCTTGAAAAATCAAAAAAAGTTTACAGTGAAGATCAGAAAACGGAGATGGCAACCCGAAAAAATAATTATTATAAAGAATTTCTCTCAACTGAACTGACACCCAACAACATACTACCTGGTGTTATGTCTGTTTTAAAGGAATTAAAACAAAACGGAATAAAGATTGCAATCGGTTCCTCAAGCAGAAATTCTCCTTCCATTTTAAAACAAATCGGTCTGGATAATTATTTTGACGCAACCGCTGATGGCAATGATATAAAAAAGAGTAAACCGGATCCGGAAGTATTCCTGTTGGCAGCAAAACGTTTGGGATTAAAACCAGATGAATGTCTGGTAGTCGAAGATGCAGAAGCAGGTATTTCAGCAGCATTGGCCGGAGGAATGAAGGCACTGGCAGTAGGTTCGGCTGTATTGGATAACCGGGCACATCTTTCTGCTAAAGATTTATCAAAAATTACCGTTAAACAGATGATAGACATTTCTTAATTTAAAAAAACACCTCAGCATACAAATACTCTCACAATGAAACAAAAACCAAACCTCGTATTCTGGCAACTCTGGAACCTAAGTGTAGGGTATATCGGTATCCAACTTGGATATTCATTACAGAGTCAGTCAAGTCGCATATTTACCATCTTAGGTGCAAAAGATCAGAACCTGCCAATTCTTTGGCTGGGAGCTCCATTGGCTGGACTTCTGGTGCAACCACTTATTGGTTTATCCAGTGATAAAACCTGGACAAGATTAGGCCGGCGTATACCATTCTTATTAGCAGGAGGTATTCTTGCCGTTCTTGCCATGTTTTTTATGGTCAACGCAGAGTTGGCAAAAGCACTGATGCCTACATATATATTTGCAGCTGCTATGTTGCTGTTTATGGATTGTGCTTTTAATGTCAGCATGCAACCATTGCGTTCTCTGGTAGGTGATATGGTTAACGACCAACAAAGAAATCAGGGCTATTCCATTCAGATGATTTTGTCAAACCTGGGTGCAATTATTGGCTTTGCTCTTCCATTCGTAATGACCAATGTTTTTTTTAGTCATGAAGCTACAAAGGATGGAAAAATTCCTGCGTCTCTGGCATGGTCCTATTATATAGGAAGTGCCATCTTAATCATCAGTGTTTTATGGACAACATTCCGTGTAAAAGAATATCCCCCAAAGGAATTTGCAGAATATAACAACCTGACAGAAGATGATAAGAAAAAAGAATCATTCTTCAAAATTTTGAAAACTATGCCAAGTGTTATGTATCAGGTGGCAATTGTACAATTTTTTACATGGTTTGCTCAATTTATTATGTGGACCTATATAGTAAACGGAATTGCCGAAAATGTCTGGGGTGCCAAATCGTCCGCAGATGTTAATGCAGCCGGAGACTGGTGGGGTGTATTGGCTGCCATATCGGCTGTGTTTTCTATCGCCTTTGCTATCTTTATGGGGAAAATAGCCAACCGGGTAGGTCGTAAAAAAGTGTATTCATTTTCGTTGCTTTCTGCCGCAATCGGATTGGTTTCCATGTATTTTTTCCACGATAAATATTTGATGATTTTTTCTATGATAGGTATGGGTATTGCAGGTACAGGTTTCAATGCAATGCCATTTGCTATAATCAGCGCTGCAATTCCGGCAAATAAAATGGGAGTATACATGGGACTCTTTAATGTTTCACTTGTGATTCCGCAAATCACCTTTGCACTCATCGGTGGATTTATATTTAAATTTGTAGTCGGATTTGGAGGAAGTAATATTACTATGCTTGTTCTGGCAGGTATTTCAATGTTTATTGGCTCTCTGGCTGTGTTTATTATAAAGGACAAAGAAAACATTGTAACTGAACAAACAGGTTCTTAAAAAATTGAATCTAAAGGATTGAACACTATATTACTGAAAAAATAAAAAAGCCTGACAGGTTGATGAAACTTGTCAGGCTTTTAAAAATAATCTTCATTCCATTATTGGAAGTATCTTTGCAAGTCGTATTTTAATAAATCAATCTATGAAAAGAATATTTGTTTTTTCGTTTCTGATCTTACTTGGTCATGCAACGTTCTCAAATACTATTGATAACCAGGATTCCAAATCCGGAAGCAAACAAAACGTTAAAAAACAAGCCATGGCTCCATTAAAGCAGACCTCAAAAGATGATAACAGTTCCGATTTATTAAAACCCGTTCCTGTAGCAAAAACTGCAAAGCCTAAAATATATGTCCATATGATGCCCTGGTTTGAGACCAGGGAAACCAATACTCAACCTGAACATTACGGTGAATGGGGAATTCATTATACTATGTCGAACAAAAACCCCGATAAAATTATAGATTCTGTAACTGGTCGACGGGAAGTTGCAATGTATTACTATCCTTTAACAGGTCCTTACGCATCGGGTGACAAGGTAATTATCGAATATCAATTGTTACTGATGAAACTCTCCGGAATTGATGGCGTTTTTATTGATTGGGCTCCTATTATAAATACGAACGACTATCCTTTAATGGTCAGAAATACAGAGAAAATTGTGGAGCAGTTGGAAAAGGCAGGCTTGCAATTTGCAATTGTTTATGAAGATCAGGATATTAATGTTGCACTGAAAAACAAAGTCATCGATAATAAAATTGAAGCAGCACAAAAGGATATGGATTACCTGAACACGAACTATTTTGCCAGAGCAAATTATGTAAAGTATAACGACAAACCCTTGCTCCTTACATTTGGCCCGCAAACATTTGAATCCGATACAGAATGGACCCAGATTTTTTCAAAACTTGGAAATAATAAGCCGGCATTCTTTACACTATGGTATGAGTCTAAGGATGCTGGAAAGAACGCAACCGGTGAATTTGCATGGGTATGGCAGAAAAATTTAGAAGACCTGGATAAATTTTATAATAACCATCCTATTAATGGAGCGAAAATTGCCTCCGCATATCCCGGATTTAAAGCATTTTATGCTGATGGCGGCTGGGGAAATATTCCCTGGACTATTCCTCACAAAGGAGATACCACGTTTTCTGAAACGCTTAAAATGGCTCTTGACAGTAAATTGGATATAATACAACTTGTTACCTGGAATGATTATGGAGAAGGCACGATGATTGAACCTACGGTTGAATTTGGTTATAGTTTTTTGACTACTTTGCAAAAAACGCTTGGTGTAACTTACAATCAGTCAGACCTTGAGATGGTCTATAAGTTATACACTTACAGAAGAAAATATGCCAGTTCGGAAGAAACCCAGAAAAAACTCGACCAGGTTTTTAGTTATATTGTTTCTCTCGAACTTGATAAAGCCAGGAGTTTACTCGAAAGTATAAAGTAGCCATTCCAAAAACGATTGTTGAATTTGAATTCAGTGTATCGTTCTTAATAATGCGAATTAAGTGTTGAAAAAATATAATGAAAATCGTCTAACATTAGTGTACCCCCATTCAGAATTACCATCGAGTAAGGATTTTTCCTCTGTCCAATAAAATTTGCCATTACTCTGATTAGATGGCGGTAAATTGCCACGGGCTTTAGCCCGTGGAAAAAAGTATGTCGTACTTTTAGCGCCGGACTCCAGTCATTTTTCTGGATTTGAAGTTAATTTCCGGCGCAATTAAACTGTTCCTGAATAAAGGATTTTGAATTGCGCACCAATTATTGCCGTGCCCTGATTCTGACTGAAGCGTGATGCGCATTTATTACAACTCAATGACCCCGGGCTAAAGACCGGGGCTATTTATATTTTACTCTCAACATTTTGCAGAACAAGCTTTTAGATGTTTTTTATTTTTGACCCTTAATTCGCATTAATTATTTCTTTTTAAGTATTTATAAAGGGTTTCGTAATACTTCGGAACCCTTTTCTATTTCGATTATAGGTTATTAGGGATATTCAGCAATTACAAATTATTCACCATTAATAGAAGAATTAGATTTTTTCTATTTTAATTACCTCAGTTTTATGATTCTCAATGAAAATCTGAGGTAATTGCGCATATAATTTATCTTCCTGGTCCAAAAATGTTCTCGCAAACCTGCCTGACTGCGTCACGCAGGCAGGTCTGCGCGCTTTGCGTGAAATAATTTCTAATTAATGCCTAAAAATTAATAAAAGTTCCTTACTCCTGAAAATCCCTTATTAGAAGCAATTTCGTGACTGAGAGGGCTGTCAGACCGCAATAATTCAAAAAATCTATTTGTCAGGGATAAGTGTAAGCTCATATTAGACTGTCTTTAGGGTAGTATTAACAATACTTTTTCTGTATTGATAGTTAAAAATTAAAAAATAAGAACAATGACAACAAACAAGTTTCTGGTCCTTCTAATTTTTGTATATGTTTTCACAAAAGCAGATGTTGCAAATTCCCAGACTTATTCTCAGGGTGATAGTCTGGCTATATTCTACCCCGATAATTTTGATTCGACCGGAACTTTGCCGTCGCTCGCTATTATAAATGAACCCATAGTAGCACCCGGGTTACCTGCAAATTGGTCACTTGTTCCCGAGTTTTATGTTGATGATACACTCCTTGCAAGTTGTGCAAAATTTGATATTGGAAAAAATGTTGATTTATACGGGACAGGTGAAGTAACAGGTCAGTTAAGACGGAACAATACAGAAATAAACCTCTGGAATACCGACAATTTTCGGTACCGAATTGATGATGGAAAAGAACTTTATCAATCCCACCCATGGGTTATGGGAGTGAGAGCTGATGGCTCTTCCTTTGGAATTATAGCTGATAATACTTGGAAAATGACAATTAATTTAACAGATTCTGAAATAAATTTCATTTCATATGGCCCTCCCTTCAGAATTATAATTTTTGAAGCTAAAACTCCTCAGGCATTAATGGAAAGCCTTGCTACCCTAACAGGTAAAATGGAATTGCCACCATTATGGGCTTTGGGTTATCATCAATCAAGGTGTTCTTACGCTCCCTCCTCTTACGTAAAAGATATTGCCAATACTTTACGTTCCAAAAATCTGCCCTGTGATGTTATCTGGCTTGATTTTTTGTATCAGAATAACTTTAAAACATTTACATTTAGTCCAAGTTATTTCCCTGATCCGAATGGTTTGAATAATTACCTCCACGCTGAAAATTTTAAATCAGTCTGGATCGTCGACCCGGGCATTGCAAAATTAACTGGATATGGGCCCTACGACCAGGGAACTTCAGGAAATTTATGGGTGCTAAACAAGAACAGAAGCCCATTTATAGGAGATGTTTGGCCGGGAAGTTGCGTCTTCCCCGATTTTACCATGCCGGCAACCCGATTATGGTGGTCAGGCTTATGCTCCGCTTTTATTGCAAACGGAATTGATGGAATATGGAACGATATGAATGAGCCGTCGGTATTTAACACCAATTCGGGAACTATGCCTGAGGATAATGTACATCTTGGCGGCGGAGGCTTACCGGAAGACTCCCACCTGCGTTACCATAATGTTTATGGAATGCTTATGATTAAAGCAACACGTGAAGGTTTATTACAGGCAAATCCGGATAAAAGGCCATTTGTTCTTACGCGATCAAATTTTCTTGGTGGTCAGCGTTATGCGGCAACATGGACCGGCGACAATGGATCGTCATGGGATTATTTGAAAATGTCGATTCCAATGTCGTTGAACCTTAGTTTATCCGGAGAGCCATTCAATGGTCCGGATGTTGGAGGATATGATGGAACTTCAACAGAAAATCTTGTTGGGCACTGGATGGCTGTTGGCGCATTTTATCCATTTTTCAGAAACCATCATAATTCGAATAATCAGGAACCATGGGCTTTCGGTGCAACTATAGAACAAGTTTCAAGAATTGCTCTTTCACGCCGCTATAAGTTGCTTCCATATATTTATATGCTCTTTTATGAAGCTTCAAAAACCGGTATGCCTGTGATGAGACCTGTTTTTTTTGCTGATCCAACCGATAAAGATTTGCGGACCGAACAAGAAGCTTTTTTGTTGGGGGATAAACTTTTGATTGTTCCAAAATGGGCCAGGGATCCTTCACTACCCAAGGATCTTTGGCGGAGTATTTCAATTGCAGGCGAAGACAGTAAATTAGACCCTTACCAACCCGATGTAAGACTTAGAAACGGCTCAATTCTTCCTATAGGAAAATTAATCCAGAGTACCGAGGATTATTCAACAGATTCACTGACACTTTTGGTCTCGATCGATGACAATCATAATGCCAAAGGTTATCTATATGATGATGCCGGAAATGGGTTTGACTATTTACATGGAGAATATCTTATCCGGAATTTCGAAGCCGAAGGACTTGGTAATGACTCTCTGAAAATAACCTGTACAAAAAAAGAAGGCAATTTACCCATTAATGATAAAAAATATCGGGTTGGAATGGTTACGAACTATGATATTGTTTATTCATCATGGACTAGCGATACTATCATTAAAATCGGACTTCCGGTTGAAATCTATTCAGAAATAACATCCCCCATTTCGGGCTCAGGCTATCAGGCTGGCGAAAATATTCACATTACTGCTGAAGCTGGCAGTGATATCGGTATTGAAAAAGTTGAATTTTTATATGACGATTCAATAACCATTGGGGAAGACAAAACTTCTCCCTACGAGATAGAAACCGATTCAATTCCATCAGGATCGCATGTCATTTATGCTATAGCTTGGGCATCTTCTGAATTAAAAATGGAAACTTATCCTATAAAAATAAATATCGGAGTTTCTGCTATAAATAAATTGACTCAGAATCAAAATATAATTGTCTATCCAAATCCTGCAAATGATATTGTTACCTTGCAATTAAAAGGCATTTTATCGGAACAATGCTTAACTCTCTATGACATGCTGGGCAGAAATGAATATCAAGCCGTCTTGATTCCCGGAAGAGATAATATTCAAATTGATGTTAAAAATCTCAAGGATGGAGTATATTTTATTGAATTAAAAACACAAAATTCAATAATCACCCAAAAATTGATAATTCAGAGATAGTAACATACTTATTGGAATTTATATCTATTATTAACGAACCTGAGAATTATTAACGCGAATTAAGAGTTGAAAATTAAAAGCCCGGAGGCTGTATGTTTGTAAAAGCATAAGCCTTCGGGCTTAAAATGCAAATAACTATCAATCTGTGTTTTATATGACTATGATAAAAACTTTTAACCCTTAATTCGCATTAGTAATTATAAACTGAAACTCCTGTCTCTAAGTTATCAATACTTAATTGGCAATATTATCAATCGTTTTTCTTTGATTTTTTCAGTTCTCCCTTAAGTTTATTTAACTCTGCAAGATGCAAAGCTTCCTGATTTTTAAGCATTTCTTTTTCTTTTATCCACTTTTCTTCCCTTCTTTTCATTTCATCCTGAGTAGCCATCATCTCTTCCAGATTTTGCTTTAATTCTTCTTCCTGGGCCTGAAGCTCATTGCGTTGCAAATCAGCCTGCATCAGAAGTGATTCAGTCTGTTTGTTTGCTTTAGAAATTGTTATAAAAGATGTAATATTTTCTGCAATTTTTTCAAGGAACTTCAGTTTATAGTCATCAAGTTTCATTAACGATGCTACTTCCAGAACACCCTGGATAGTTTCGCTATATTTCAGTGGTATCAGGTAGATAGTATTTGGTAGCGTTTCCCCCAAACCGGAAGCCAATTTAGCATATCCTTTTGGTACGTTAGTAATTAAAATAGTATTGCCCTCTGCATAACACGTCCCAACATAACCTTCTCCCGGTTTCCAATTTGTGATCTCACTTTCCCGAGCTAAAGCATACGAAGATTCCATTTCAAGAACAACATCATTTCCATCATTCTTAACAACATACATTGCACCCATCACTATACCAACATAGCTAACCAGGCCTGAAATAATGCTTGATGACATTTTGTGAATATCACCACCGCTGGATACAATAATGTTTGAAAATTTTGCAATGCCTTCGTTCATAAACCGGATTTCCAACTCACTCTTATCTCGCTCTTTAAGTTCTTCTGTTTGCTTATCAACCTCTTTAATTTTTTGTTGGATAACCTCTTCACCTTCTTTTAATTTTTGTTCAAGTATTTCTTTATCGCGTTTTGCAACTTTCATTCTTTGCTGAAATACTGTATATATAAAATAAAAAATTAGCAATATGACAATTATCCTGAATATCCATCTTTTCCAGAATGGAGGAGTAACTTTAATCATCAGCGTTACGCCTTCCTCATTCCATTTTCCATCATTATTTGAACCTTTTACGTGAAAAATATATTTGCCCGCATCAAGGTTGGTATAGGATGCTGTACGTTTAGTTCCAATGTAATTCCATTCATTTTCGAAACCCTCCAACATATAGGCATATTGATTTTGACTTGGAGCTGTATAATCTAAAGCAACAAATTCAAAAGAAAAGACAGATTGTTTATAGGTTAAGACAATTTGTTTTGTCTGGGAAATATCTTTATGTAAGGGTGAATGGGGACCATTAATTTTTACAGGCTTATTAAAAATCATAAAATCTGTAATAACTACCGGAGGCAGACTGGCGTTATCGTGAAGACTGTCGGGATAAAAAATATTATATCCATTTGTTCCTCCAAAGAGTATTTCTCCCCTGGAAGATTTATAACAACTATTGCGTATGTAGCTTTTACCCTGGAGCCCATCGGTCAATTTATAATTCTTAAAAGTATTGGTTTCAGGGTTCAATTTAGAAATCCCGTTGGCAGTGCCTATCCAAATATTTCCATGATCGTCCTCAACAAGGCCGGCAATATTATTATTAGGCAAACCATTTTGTTCGTAATAACGAGTGTATTTTTTATTTTTCGGATCATAATGATTCAGACCGTTGATTGTTCCTATCCAAAGAGTAGAATCACGTGACGGTAAGATCATGTTTATTTGGTTGTTACTTAAACTATTATCCTCTTTCTCCTTGTTTGAAAAATTTTCAAAAGTTTCAGTTTCGGGATTAAAAATGCTGAAACCATTTGTATGGCCTAATAAGATATTCCCGGAATAATCTTCGACGAGATTAAGTACCCACTGGGATGGCAATTTACTATTTGTCATAGTATATACCTTAAAAGTTTTAGCAGATTTATTAAATTCAGCAAAACCAATACCTCCGAATGCCATCCAGATCCTGCCTTTTTGGTCAGTCAGGATGTCAAATATATTATTGTTTGGCAGCCCGTTTTTTTCCTGTGTGAAAGTTGTAAATGTTTTACTCTTTCTATTGTATACATTGAGTGCACATTCCCATCCACCTATCCAGATATCCTGATCATGATCCTCACAAATGGCTAAAATTGCATTGCTTTTCAGTGTTGTATTTTTTGAATTAAAATGAGTAACCTCGCCGGTAACCCGATTGCATAAATTGACACCACCCCCATCGGTTCCCACCCATAATGCTCCGTCATTATCTTCATAAAAACAACTCACCGCATTATAACTTAAGCTATTAGGATTGCCAGGGATTTTGCGATATGTATAAATTTTTTTCGTATTTTTTTTAACCACATTGACACCTCCTGTATAGGTTCCAACCCATAGATTTCCGGTTTTATCTTCATAAATGGAATGTACAGAATTATTATTCAGACTATTGGGTGTATTCTCGTCCAATTGATAGTTACCGAATGTTCTAAGAGAGCAATCAAAGTAATCCAGCCCCCCATTTTCAGTTCCTATCCATATCCTGTTTCTTTGATTTGCGTATAGAGCCAGTATTTTTGTCCGGTTTAAATCGGTAGTCTTTGGTTTGAAATTTTCAAAAGAATACTTCCCTCCATTATCCTTGATCAAACGGCATAAACCGCCACCCAATGTTCCAACCCATATAGACCCAAACTTATCTTTTGCCATCGAAGTAATATTATCGTGGGCTATGCTGCCGGGATCACTTTCATTATGTGTAAAATGAGTGAAGGTATTTGTCTTCATGTTTAAAAGATCGAGCCCCCCGTTCTCGGTACCAACCCAAATATTACCCTCGCTATCTTCGACGATAGCATGAATAGCGTCATTGCTTAAACTGCCGGGATCACCTTCCTTATGTTTCCAATACTTAAATTTATTTTCATTTCTGTTAAACAAATTCAAGCCCCCGCCTGTAGTTCCAACCCACAATTGGCCCTTTTTGTCTTCAAACAAACAAAACACCCTGGGATCACTCAAACTGTTCGGATTTTTATCGATATGAGTATAGGTCACAAAAATATCGAGGTTTCTGTCATATAAACATAAACCTCCATCGGTGCCAATCCATAGATCACCATGACTATCTTCATAGAAGCAATTAATAAGGTCGCCGCCAATACTGGTTGAGTCTTTAGTATTATGATAGTATTTTGTAAACTTATAACCATCATATTTATTGAGTCCGCTCTGTGTCCCAAACCACATAAAGCCGAATCTGTCCTGGATAATACTCATCACAGATGATTGAGACAAGCCTTCATCCGGTGTTAGATACTCGAATTTAATATCTTGCGCTTCAAGGGTAACCGAAATAAATGCCAGTAAGATGATAAAATTGAAAATCCTCATAAAAAACCTCATAATTCCCAATATTTTATTTAAAGATATTAAGTTAATAAATGCATGTGATAATAAAAAGTATTTTTTAAGAATTGAGATACGGGCAAAAGAACAATTAAGGATGTTCTTCTCTTTGATATTATTGATTAATAACCTTTTAATAATAAATCCAGGATACCAGAACTGTTGATTAAAATCCAAAATCTCTCAATCATTCCGAATTAAAGGGAGAAAAAATTTGAAAGTACTTCCCTTCCCTTCTTCACTTTCTACCCAAATTTCGCCTCCGTGCTTTGTAACAAATTCCTTTACGAGAATAAGTCCAAGGCCTGTGCCCTTCTCTTCGTTTGTGCCTGTTCCTAACTGATGTGAATCGATTTTAAATAGTTTAGCCTGAATTTCATTTGTCATACCAATTCCGTTATCAATTATTGAAACGAATGCATTATTATTCTGAACTTCTGTTTTTATTTGAATAATCCCTCCCGGAAAAGTAAACTTAATTGCATTATTTATGAGATTACGAACTATTGTATCGAGCATTCGGAGATCTGCATAAATCAAAACTTTTTCTTCTGAGTAATCGGTCCTGATCATAATATTTTTAGCCTCAGATGAATCATTGAGTATATTAACAGCAATATTTATACGCGAATTCAACTCCGTTTTTTCAGGGTCAAATTGAATCGTGCCTCTCTGTGAGCGTGACCATTGTAATAAATTTTCAAGAAGCTGGGCAAGACTATGGGAAGAGTTGAAGATAATCCGGGTTATTTTCAATTTCTTTTCATCGGTCCATTTTTGATTATTAACAAGTAACAATTCCGCAAAACCCATGATTGTGTTAAACGGATTTTTAATATCATGGGCAATTATGGAGAAGAATTTATCTTTTGTCGCATTCAGTTGTTCTAATTCCAGATTAACGTTTTGCAGCTCTTCTTTTTGCACCATTAATTCTTCCGATTGTTCTTCAACTTGCTGTTGTCTTTCTTCGAGCAATGTATTTGTTTCGCTGAGATCTTCGGCCTGTTGTTCCAAAAGTTTATTCTTTTTAAATATTTCCTTGTTGTTTTTAATAAGTTCATCCTTTTGTATTTGCAATATTTCAGATTGCTCTTCAATCCTTTGTTGTCTTTCTTCTAGAAGAATATTGGTTTCATTCAATTCGTCCGCTTGTTTTCTCAATAAGTGGTTTTTAACGCTCAATTCTTTTGTCCTTATTTTGACTTGTTTTTCCAATAACTGATTGTTTTTTTTAATAATACGCGTCCGATAACTTATATATGAACTTATGAAAAACACCATCATTGTAATACCAATTAACCTAAACCACCAGGTTTCCCAAAATGGTGGTGTGACAGTAATATAAAGGGTTGCACCATTATCATTCCATCGGCCATCATTATTTGAACATTTTATGTGCAAAATATATTTGCCCGGATCGAGGTTTGTATATGTGGCTACACGTTTAGTCCCTATGTAATTCCAATCCTTTTCAAAACCTTCCAGTTTATATGCATACTGGTTTTGATCAGGAGATGTATATTCAATTGCTGCAAATTCAAAAGAAATTACGGATTGCTTATAGGATAATACCAATTGAGTAGTCTGCGATATCTGCTTGCTCAAAGGAGAACCTGCCTCACCAACTTTTACGTGTTTATTAAAGATTGTAAAATCGGTTATAATTACCCTTGGTAAATTGAGATTGTCAAACAGACTGTCGGGGTTAAATACAGTAAATCCATTGGTTCCACCAAAGATAATTTCACCTGCATGGGTTTTATAACAACTATTTCTAATAAAACTATTTCCCTGAAGACCATCTGCGAATGTATAATTTTTAAATATTTCAGACTTTGGATTATACCTGGATATACCCATTGATGTGCTTATCCATATGCAGCTATGGTTATCCTCAATCAGACCCGTTATATTGTTGTTTGGCAGTCCGTTTTGTTCATAATAGCGGATAAATTTTTTATTCTTGGGATTGAAATGGTTAAGTCCATTTATTGTTCCAATCCAGAGTGTCGAATCATGCGCAAGGATAATTTTATTAATTTGGTTGTTGCTTAAACTATTATCATCCTTCTCAGTTCTGGAATAATTTTCAAAAGTTTTATCAGCAATATTGAATATACTGAAACCATTGATATGCCCAAGGACAATATTTCCGGTATAATCCAGCACCATATTAAGGACCCAGTTGGAAGGCAAATTGCTATTTTCTTTTGTATAGGTTGTAAAAGTGTTTGAATTTTTATCGTACTTAGATAAACCATTATCGCCAAAGGCAATCCATAACTGTCCTGAGCGATCCACGAGCATATCAAAAATATTATTATTCGGAATCCCATTTTTCTCATGCGAAAAAGTTGTGAATGACTTGGTACTGGCATTGAACAAATTAAGTCCACACTCCCATCCACCAATCCAGATATCATTGTCGTTGCCTTTACAAACGGAAAGAATCGCATCACTTTTCAGGCTTGTGTTTTTAGAATTGTAATGGATCATTTGATTCAACCTGCGATTCCAAACATTAACCCCACCCCCGTCTGTTCCAATCCAAAGTCTGCTGTCACCGTCTTCATAGAAACAACTTACAGCGTTGTAACTCAAGCTGCTGGGATTCCCTGGTATTTCGCTATATGTATAAAACTTTTTTTTGTTCTTTTTAAAAACGTTTATACCACCTGTATAAGTACCTATCCATAAATTACCTGTTTTATCTTCAATTACAGCGTGAATCGAATTATTATTCAGACTATTTGGAGTTTTTTCATCAACACTTAAATTTGTAAAAGTGTGATTCTTAAGATCGAAGTATTCTAAGCCACCGTTCTCAGTTCCAACCCAAATGCCGCCTTTTTGATTGGCAAAGAGTGATAAAATAGTATTGCGGGGCGAATTTCCTGAAACAGATTTGAAAGTATCGAAGGAGTAAACTCCCGGACCGGATTTATTCATCCTGCAAATTCCGCCTCCCAAAGTACCAATCCAAATGATTCCATTTTCGTCATTAACCAATGAAAAAATATCATTACAGGAGATACTTTTAGGATTTTTATCGTTATACAAAAACCACGTAATTCGTTTTGTTTCAGGGTCCAGAAGGTTAAGCCCACCCCCCTTGGTGGCAACTATTATATTGCCATCCCTATCTTCAAGAATTGAGCGGATATCATTGTTACTTATGCTGTTTGGATCGTTCTCATTATTTTCGAAATGAATGAATATATTGTCTTTACTATTAAATAAATTCAGGCCGGCATCCATCGTTCCAACCCACATGCGCCCTTTATTATCTTCATATATGCAAGAAACCCGGTGACCAGAAATACTGGTTGGGTTGTTCTGGTCGTGTACAAAATTTTTAAAAACATCCTTGTCTTTGTTATAAAGACTTAAACCTCTGTCACTTCCAATCCAAAGACATCCCTTACGATCTTCAAAAATACATTCGATTTGATCGCCAGCAATGCTTAATGAATCAGTAGGATTATGATAATATTTTACAAACTTATACCCATCGTATTTATTTAGTCCATTCAAAGTGCCAAACCACATGAAGCCATCCCTATCCTGTAAAATACTGGTAACCGAAGATTGAGATAATCCATTGTCAGGGGTGAGATACTCAAACCTAATTTCAGGGTTGGCTATAGTATTTGTGATAAATCTTAAAATAAATATTAGAAAAAGAATTGCTCGAAAAGACATTGTGTTTTGATGTTTTAATTGACTTATTAAGTTACTAAATGTGAATGATATTTAAAAGCAAGTTCAGCACAATGCCAGACACAAATATTGTTAAATACCAGATAAGACAATATTGTCTTTCATTATCGAATAAAAACAAAACCCCAATGGATGATTTTTTTTAGAGAATTGTCTTTTACCAATGAGCTATAATTAACCGGCAATAAAAAGTGGCAAAGAAAAACCAAAAGTACTACCTTTTCCTTCATCACTTTCAACCCAAATTTTGCCTCCGTGTTTTTCTACGAATTCTTTTGACAAAATAAGGCCCAATCCAGTGCCCCTTTCTTTATTTGTACCTTCTGTAGAGTGTTGTCTGTCAATTCTGAACAGCTTATCCTGTGAGTCTTGAGTTATGCCTACTCCATTGTCAACAACCATAATATGTGCATTACCGCCTTTTATTTCTACATTAATCATAATCAACCCTCCTATGCTGGTAAATTTTATAGCATTGCTGACCAGATTTCGGAGAATAGTATGCAACATCCTGATATCAACATTTACAAATACATTTTCATTATGTAAGTTAGTCCCAAGTTCAATTTCTTTTTCATCAGCACTATTTCTAAGTAACATTAAAATATAATCAATCTGTTCTTTTAGTTGAATTTTTTCGGGATTAAATTCGATTGTTCCCCGCTGTGACCTTGACCATTGTAACAAATTTTCCAAAAGTTCATAGATGTTTTTAGACGTATTAGTCAATTTATTTATGATTTGCAATTTTTTCTCTTCCGTCCATTTACTAAAATTAATCTGCATAAGTTCTGCAAACCCCATGATGGTATTAAAAGGGTTCTTAATATCATGGGCGATAATAGAAAAAAACTTATCCTTTGTAGCATTCAGTTCATTCAATTCAATATTTATTCTTGTAAGTTCTTCTTTCTGTGCAATCAGTTCTTCTGCTTGTGCTTCAATATATTGTTGTCTTTCTTCAAGTAGTATGTTGGTAGTATTTAGATCATCCGCCTGCTTAATGAGTAATTTATTTTTAATATTCAATTCTTTTGTTCTTTCTTCAACCTGTATTTCCAATAAAAGATTGTTATTCTTAATAGTACGAAGTCGAATACTGAAGAAAGTACTTATCAGAAGCAAAACAAGCAGTATTACAACCAACCTAAACCACCAGGTTTCCCAATATGGCGGAGTGATCTTTATGTGCAAAGAAACGCCCTCCTCATTCCATTTACCATCATTATTTGAACCTTTTACACGCAAAATATATTCCCCGGGATCAAGGTTGGTATAAGTAGCTGTGTGCTTAGTACCTACGTAATTCCATTCTTTTTCGAAACCCTCAAGTTGATAGGCATATTTATTTTGTGCAGGAGATGTATATTCTATAGCGGCAAACTCAAATGAAATTACTGATTGTTTATAGGATAGTTCCAGGTGACTGGTTTGAGAAATTTGCTTATGCAATGGAGACCCCTCCTCGCCAACTTTGACCGGTTTATTAAAAATAGAGAAACCTGTAATAACCATAGTTGGCAAATTAGGATTATCAAACAAGCTATCGGGGTAAAAAATATTAAATCCGTTTGCACCGCCAAAAAGTATTTCGCCTTTGGATGTTTTATAACAACTGTTTCTAATATAGCCATTTCCCTGAAGACCATCAGTAACCGTATAATTTCTGAATGATCCTGATATCGGATCGTATCTTGAGATCCCATTGGATGTGCTGGACCAGATAAAACCATGGACATCTTCCGCCAGCCCGGTAATATTATTATCGGGCAAACCATCTTTAGCAAAAAAGTGAGTGAACTTCTTATTTCGGGGATTGTAATTATTGAGGCCAAATACAGTTCCAATCCATAATGTAGAATCGTGACCCGGGATAATAATATTGATTTGGTTATAACTCAAACTATTGTCATCATCTTCATTGTTTCGGAAATTTTCAAAAGTTTTATTATCCGGATTGAAAATACTAAAACCATCCGTATGACCCAGAATAATATTTCCTGCATAGTCTTCAGTTAGATTAAGCACCCAATTAGCAGGCAGATTGCTATTCTGCATTGAATAAATAATAAAGGTGCCCGATTTCTTGTCATATTTAGCAAGGCCGATATTTCCAAATGCAATCCATATTTGACCCTTACGATCTACAAGAATATCAAAAATATTATTGCTCGGGAGGCCGTTTTTCTCCTGAGTGAATGTCTTAAATGTTTTATTCTTTTTATTGTAAACATTGAGGCCACAACCCCAACCTCCAATCCATATATCATCATCTTTATCGTCGCAAATGGCTAATATTGCATTGCTATTGAGACTTGTATTCTTAGAATTATAATGAGACATTTTATTCAATAATCGATCCCAGATATTAATTCCTCCTCCATCGGTGCCTATCCACAATTTCCCTTCTTTATCTTCAAAAAAGCAACTTACCGCATTGTAGCTAAGGCTATTGTCATTCCCCGGGATTTTTGCAACCGTGTAAAGCATTTTTTTATTTTTCTTTATTACATTAACGCCACCGGTATACGTCCCAACCCAGAGGTTACCTGTTTTATCTTCACGAACCGCATGCACTGAATTATTATTTAAGCTGCTCGGATTATCCTCATCAACACGGTAATTAATGAATGTTTTATGCGCTATATCAAAGTAGTCTAATCCTCCATTCTCGGTACCTATCCAGATTCCGTTATTCTGATCGGCATAAAGGGTTAAAATTTTTATGCGATCAATATTATTCGATACAGGCTTGAATGTATCGAAGCTATATTTCCCTGGCCCGGAAGAATTCATGCGACAGAGACCACCTCCCAGGGTTCCAATCCATACCGTGCCATGTTTATCCTTTGCCAATGAAAATATATCATTATAAGCAACGCTATGTGAATTGTTCTTATCGTTTACAAAATGGACAATGTTTTTGGTGTCCGGCGATATAAGGTTCAGCCCTCCTCCGATGGTAGCAACTAAAATATTTCCTTCCTTATCCTCAATAATGGATCTAATATCGTTATTACTGAGACTGTGAGGATCATTTGCATTATAAAGAAAACGTGTAAATTTATTATCTTTCCCATTGAATAAATTCAAGCCATCACCCATCGTACCAACCCAATAACGCCCTTTACTGTCTTCATAAATACAATACGCTCTATGTCCGCTGATACTGTTTGGGTCACTATCCTTATGTCTGAAATTTTTAAATACATCGAGATCCCGGTCATAAAGACTAACTCCTCCGTCACTACCGATCCATAGTTGTCCATGACTATCTTCAAAAATACAATCGATTTGATCGCCTGCAACGCTGAGAGAATCAGCCGGATTATGATAATATTTTACAAACTTATATCCGTCGTACTTATTTAGTCCATTCATTGTGCCAAACCACATGTAACCGTTTTTATCCTGCAATATGCAACCCACCGAAGATTGAGATAAACCGTCATCGGGAGTAATATAATCAAACTTGATTTCCCGGGTCGCAAAAATGTTTGAAATGAATGCTTGGAGTAAAATGAGATTAAAAACGATTCTAAAACTCATAGATTTTACTTTATTGTATTGTTCTCTTAAGTTACAAAATACAGATGAAATTAAAAAGTGATTTTCTAGAATTGCTTAGGAGTTAAACGGATAAATTATTCTTTTCAAAAGGATTTTCTTCCTAATTTGAAGCAGTAAATCACAGATGATCTGAATGACGAAATTGAAGAGGCTCGCCACAATCTTAATGAGGAGACCAACTAATTAAACAGAATTTTGCAGAGGTAAGGTAAAACTGAAGGTACTGCCTCTCCCCTCCTCACTTTCCACCCAGATTTTACCTCCATGTTTCTCCACGAACTCTTTTGACAAAATCAGCCCCAAACCAGTACCCCTATCTTTATTTATTCCTTCTGCAGAGAGCTGGCTGTCAATTTTAAATATGTTGTCCAGGTTATCTTCCGATAAACCTCTTCCATTGTCACTTACTGCTATTATTGCATTTTTAGAATCTGTTCCGACCCGAATATGAATCAACCCTCCTTTCTGTGTAAATTTAATTGCATTACTGAGCAGATTACGAAGTATTGTATGCAACATCCTGACATCAACATTTACGAATATGTTTTCATCTGGGGCATCAAATACAAGTTTTATTCCCTTTTCGTCAGCGCTTGTTTTTAATAACGTATTGATATAATTGATCTCTTCTGTCAACCTGTATTTTTCAGGGATAAAATCAATAGCTCCTCTTTGCAAGCTGGACCACTGCAGCAAATTTTCAAGTAATTCGTATATATTTTTAGAGTTAGAATACAAAGTATCCACAATTTGTACTTTTTTTCCTTCTGTCCATTTGCTAAAATTTGTCTGCAATAATTCTGAATATCCCAGGATAGTATTAAAGGGATTTTTAATATCGTGTGCAATGATTGAGAAGAACTTATCTTTCGTTATATTCAATTCTTTCAATTCAATGTTTACTCTTTCCAATTCATCTTTTTGGGCCATTAATTCTTCAGCCTGCTCTTCTATTTGTTGTTGTCTTTCTTCGATAATTGTATTCGTTTCATTTAAATCATTTGTTTGTATTATAAGTAATTCATTTTTGATATTTAATTCTTTAGTCCTTTGCTCTACCTGTTTCTCTAACAGAAGATTATTTTTTATAACAGAGCGAATACGAATACTTACATAAGAACTTACAAGAAACAAAATAAAGATTGCAACAATAATCCTGAACCACCAGGTTTTCCAAAATGGAGGAGTAACAATAATATGAAGTGATGCACCTTCTTCATTCCACTTGCCATCATTGTTTGAGCCTTTCACACGAAATACATATTCACCAGGGTCAAGGTTTGTATAAGTTGCAGTATGTTTTGTTCCTATATAATTCCATGCATTCTCGAATCCTTCTAACATGTATGCATATTGGTTT
>Ga0182027_10003999_pt1 | contig 23060 bp, 15 predicted proteins | sample 712E1DmetaG_FD_121300 | JGI IMG/M metagenome (GOLD analysis project Ga0182027, IMG submission 121300) | Permafrost microbial communities from Stordalen Mire, Sweden - 712E1D metaG (Illumina Assembly) | ecosystem: Environmental > Terrestrial > Soil > Wetlands > Permafrost | place: Sweden... | reverse complement strand
TAGACGCCCCAAACGCCGTTGCCCTTGGACCTCAGCAGCAAATCCCCGCAGATTACCGCGATAATCCCCAGCGCCCACCAGAAGTTGATGCCGCGGGTGAGGGTGTATTGCAGGTAGCAGCGGAAGCTGCCCTCTTCAAAGAGGCCGGTGAGGAGAAAGACCACGCCCCAGAGGCCGGCAAAGCTGAATATCTGCGCGCCCGACAGGGCCACCGGCCCAAAGTGCAGCCAGCCGCCCCAGGCCATCGCTCCCACCAGAACCGAAAGCGCCGCAAAACCCGCTGCCAGGCCGCCCAGAAAATGAACAAAGCGCCGGGGCCCGGTCAGGTTGTAGTCCAATATGTGGTGGCGTTCGATGAGGGCGACAAGCGCGCCCGCTCCCAGTATGGCCAGAACGGAAATCGTCTCTGCGATGAAGCCCGAAACCGCGTTGATCCCACTCGATTGGGCGTGAAAAACCGACTTGGCGATCCAGGATGCGGTGGTCCCCAGCGTAAATAGGAACAGGACGGAGAGGATGACAAAGAGCATGACCGACCAGCCGGCGCGCAGGCCCTGGCCGCCGATAATGACCCAGCGCAGGCCACGATATTTCCTGGTTTCGGGCGTGATGGCTGCCTCTGCGGCGGTCGCGATGGGTGTTTCGCCTGTTGTCGCGGAGGTCGGCGCATCGGGCTGTAGAGGTTGAAGTTCCCGGTCCTCGGAATTCATGAGGTCTCCTTGAAATTGAAACGGATTCGTATGCGCAGAATAGTGCTGATGGAAAGATACTCTATGCAATAGCCTTTTGGGGAGTTCCCTGGCTAGAAGGATTCGTGACAGTAGCTTTAGCCACGCCAGGAGAGCAATGAAACTGACACCGCCGGATTCTACTCATCCCGCAGGGCGGCCATGGGGTCGATACGTGCTGCCCTCCGTGCCGGAAACCAGCTTGCCAGGAATGCAATGCCGACAATGGCAGCCGTGATGGTGCCAAAAACCAAAGGATCGCCGGGACGCACGCCGTAAAGCAGGTTTGCGACTCCGTGAGCCAGGCCAAACGCCAGCAACAGGCCAATACCGACCCCCATTCCCGTGAGCCACGACGCCCGGCGCAGAATCAGGCCCAGAACGTCTTCACGCCGCGCTCCCATGGCCAGCCGCACGCCAATTTCCCGCGTTCGTTCGCCCACCAGGTTGGCCATCACGCCAAAGATGCCGATCGCGGCCAGCAGCAGGGCAATCAGCGCATCGACAACAAGCAAAACCGAGGCATAGATCAGCCCAATCAGCGAATCATGCATCAACTGCGCGTAGGTTTCTACCGTATCGAGCGGAAGCGTGGGATCAATGGCTGCAAGCGCCTTCCGCGCAGCGGGCGCCAGAGCTTGCGGATCGCCGTCGGTCATCACCGCATAGGTGGCGCCCGAAGGAGGCATCTGTGCCACGTCCATATAAATCGCCGGATGGGGCGCCTGGTCCCACAGGGAATAGCTTGTCTCCTCTACGATGCCGACGATCGTAAGCCAGCGAGCGTTGCTGTCGCGCGTTGCGCCCATCCGGATGCGGTGGCCCAGCGCGTCTCCGCCGGGGAAATACTGCGTGGCAAATCTGCGGCTCACAAGAGCCACGGGCTGTGAATCCATGGAGTCGCTCTGGTTGAAGACCCGCCCCGAAACGATGGGAATGTGTATCGCGCCAAAGTATCCCTCGCTTACTGAGATGTGAAGCGCGCTCTGGAATTTTCCGGGGACCGTTGCGCGATTCTCGATCTCGAATCCATCGAGCCAACCCGTGTCGCAGTAGGGAAGCGCCATGGTTGCCTCGGCATGGGCCACGCTAGGCAGCGCGCGCAGTTTTTCAAGACTAGCCGCGTACCAGGCTGCCTGTTTCCGCGGAGTATCGTAGCGGGCTGCGGGCAAGGTCACATTGAAGGTAAGCACTTTGCTGGGCTTGAAGGCGTCTGCCATATGCAGCATAGCGCCCATGCCCTTCGACATCAGCGCCGCGCCAATCACCAGCGCCACTGCCAGCGCGATTTGCGAGACGGCGAAAATGTTTCTCAGGCTGCGGCTGCGCCTGGAGCCGGTGTTACCCCGCGATCCAGACTTCAGTTGATCCACCAGGTTGAAGCGCAAAGCCTCGATGGCAGGCAGGAGCCCTGCTATCACTCCTGCTCCCACCGCCAGAAAAATGGAAAAAACCAGCGCTCGGCCGTTCAATGAGATATTGGACCAGCCCGACATATAGCGCGCCACTCGCTCGGGCATGGCAATCAAGGTGAGATGCAAATCAAGGGCGGCGAAGATCAACCCGCCCGCCGCCCCTGCGAATCCCAGCAGAATGCTTTCCGTCAGTAATTGCCGAACAATCCGCCAGCGGCTTGCGCCCAGCGCTGTGCGCATGGCGATCTCGGGGTGCCGCGCTATGCCGCGCGCAAATTGCAGGTTGGCTACATTGGCGCACACCACCAGTAGCACAAACAGCGTAGCGCCCATCAGAAGTCTGTAATAGAGCGGCGTGAGATCGCCGTTGATGCCGTCCAGCAGCGGCTCCACTTTGACGGTCTGTCCCAGGTTGGTCGCAGGATAGGCCTTTGCCAGGCGCTCCGCGATAATGCGCATCTCTGCCTGGGCCTGCTTTACCGTTACCCCCTTGCGCAGTCGCCCGTTCACCAGTAAGTTATGTTCACTACGATTCGCGAGTTGCTGCGGAGTCGGTGCAAAGGGCAAAAAGATATCGACCTCGGAGGGATATTGCACCGTCTTCGGCATAACCCCGATCACCGTATATACACGCTGATCCAACTCGATCTTCCGGCCGAGCACTGCGGGATCACTGCCAAATTCCCTCTGCCAGAAGCCGTAATTGAGAACGGCAACCGAGTCGCGTCCCGGCTGACATTCGCTCTCTGTAAAGACACGGCCAATCAGTGCCGGCGTGCGCAGAACGCTGAAAAAATTCGCCGAGTTCATCGCTGCCCGCACATGCGCGGCATCGCCTGCCCCGGTCAGGTTCATATTGGTGCTGGTGAGTACCGATAGTTGCTCAAACGACCGGCTCTGTCGGTTCCAATCCTCGTAGTTGGCCAGCGCAACCTGCAGGTAGCCGCCGCCTCCCTCATGCCCCAGTTCCGCAACCGTTACCACCCGGTCCAACTCGGGCACAGCCAGCGGGCGCAGCACCACTGCATCCATGTTGCTGAAAATCGCCGTGTTGGCGCCGATGCCAATGGATAACGTCAGCACCGCAGCCACCGTGAAGCCAGGCGAATGCCGCAACTGGCGCAACGCGTAGTGCAGGTCCTGAAGCAGGGTGTGCATAGAGGCTCCGACTTAACTGGAGATTGACCTTCGAAATCTACCCTTTTCACTGGCAATCTTCTTGCCAAACCGCACAAACGGCTATCCGCTGATTGTAAACAACTTAGGTTAATCGCAACGACTCCAAGAGCATTCTTTTTATTCAGAATTGATAATCCGCCGTCCGAAATCGGACAGTGGAGAGCGGAAGACGCCGCCCTGCTTGACACAATCGGCCCCGCCCTTGATTCTTAACAGTTCCGCCTATTCAGCTTTTCACGGCAAGGAGACCTCAGGTTTTGCGGGTTTGCGTCTTCTATCACGACAAATGCTTTGACGGAGCTTGCTCAGCCTCCTTGTTTACGCGCTTCCACAGGGAGTGCATCGCCCAGGGGACCGGGGCCAGCTATGAGTACCACGGCTTGGTGCATCGCGCCGGGGCGCTCTTCGACGAGAGCGAGTTTACCGGCGACGAAAATGCCATCGTCGACTTCAAATATTCGGCCTCGCCCCGGATCAACTGGTGGTTCGATCACCACCTGTCGGCCTTTCTTTCACCCCAGGACCAGCAGAACTTCCTGGACTGCAAACAGGATCCGGCCTGCGAGGAGCGCAAATTTTTCGACCCCAATTACACCTCCTGCACGGGGTTTCTGGCTCACATCGCAACCACCCGTTTCGGCTTCGACGCCGCGCCGGTCGCGGAGCTGATCCATTGGGCCAACATCGTGGACGGCGCAAAGTATGAGAGTCCCGAGTCGGCTGTAGAGATGGCCGCCCCGGCCATGAAGCTGACGCTCATTATCGAATCCACTCAGGATCCGCTCTTCATCCCGCGGCTCATCCCACTGCTCACCGAACTGCCACTGGCCGAGGTACTGAACCAGCCCTTTGTGGCGGATTTGCTCCCCGCCCTGCTGGCGCGCCACCGGCAGTCCATCGATCTGATCCGCGACCGCAGCGTGGAGCGCGACGGTACCATCTTCTTCGACATCACCGACCAGCCGCAGGAAGGCTTCAACAAGTTCATCCCCTACTACCTGCACCCCAAGGCCACCTACGCGATCGGCCTCTCGAAGTCCAGCTTCCGTACCAAGGTTTCGGTGGGATCGAATCCGTGGACCAAAGCCGACCCGGCGAAGATGGTGAACTTGGCGCAAATCTGCGAGCGTTACGGCGGTGGCGGCCATGCCCGCGTGGGGGCCATCAGCTTTCCGCCCGATCAGGCAAGCCAGGCGCGCGCCGCCGCGGCAGTGATTGTGGCGGAACTCAGGACGAAGAACCCGATGGCGCTATAGTCCGCGAGAGAAACGGCTGTGGAATTGGCCGGCACAGGTGATTCCGGTTTTACAGGTTGCGGAAGAACATATTTGTGTTCTTTGCGCTCTGCGCCAAGGCTGGACTTTGGTTCCTGCTGCCTCTTTCCAGCTAGAATCCGAATAGAATCAATTGGTTGCCTGAAGCCGGCGCATCCAATCCGGATGTCGGATAGCTGAAATGCCCGTAAGAGGAGAACCCTCTCAAGTAAATTCTGGCTGTGAATCTGTAGAATCTGGTAGTGGCTGGCCCCCATCCTGAGCCGCTTCCCCATGACGGCATCGAGAATTGATTCTGGGGGCTAAATCAAAATATGGGGGACGTGAGCAAGATGGGTATTCTCGACGGCCTCAAGAGACTGGGACGATCTTCCAGGGACTCCTCGTATCCCATTCTCCTGGCAGCAACCACGGCGATCCTTGCGATCTCATCGCTCACGCTGATCGGCTGGGGAACCCATGCGTTGCTCCTGGCTTCGTGGCTTAACTACGCAGTTCCCATGGCCCCGATGAGCGCGCAGCTCTTTATCGCGTTCGCCTTCTTGCTGCTCGCAGATGCCCTTTGGCCGAACCGGGATTACCTGCGGATGGCCATGGCTCTCGCAGCGCTCTTCGCCATCTTTGAGTCAGTGAAAGCTCTGCCGTGGAGCACGAGCTTCGAGCAGCTTTCTGAATCCTTCGCCATTCAACACGCAAGGGTCTACGAGAAGACTCTTCAAGGCAGGGTTTCGCCGCTAACAGCCCTCGGTTTCCTGCTCGCTAGCTCCTCCCTTCTGCTGTGCGCCATCCGGCGATGGAACCGGCCCGCTAGAATCGCGTCGGATATCCTGGCGATGGCAATCTTCTTCCTGGGCGCATTTCCCTTGATCGGCTATCTTCACGGAACCCCGCTTCTCTACGGCGGAGGGGTGGTGCCGATCGCTCTGCCCAGCACGATTCTGTTCATTTTGCTTTCCATCGCCTTGATGGCCCACGCCCCTGCCAGATCACGCGTTCTTCATATTTTCCTGGGCTCCTCCACGCAAGCGCGCCTGATTCGCGCCTTTCTCCCTTCTGTGGCTCTCTTGATGCTGGTCGTCTCGCTTTCAGACGCGGAGTTGGTTCCCTGGCTGGCACGAGCCAACCCAGCAATTGTTGACACCCTGAGCACGATACTCGTGCTTTCGGCAATCACCCTGCTGATATTCATTGTTGCTCCCAGAGTAGGTAGGGATCTGGATGCCGCGCATAAGGCCCTGACCGAAAGTCAAAGCATTGCTGCCGTCGCCTTCGAATCCTCCGACGGCATTGTGATCGCCGATGCCGGGTGCACGATCCTGAGGGTCAATCGGGCCTTTTCTGAAATCACCGGCTACTCCGCTGATGAAGCAGTGGGTCAAAAAACGAACCTGCTCAAGTCGGGCCACCATGATGCGGCTTTCTATGCAGCGATGTGGGAGAGCATCATGGCCCGCGGATCATGGAGCGGCGAAATCTGGAACCGGCGCAAGGACGGAGAAATCTATCCGCATTGGCTGAGTATCACCGCCGTGAAAGGAGACGCAGGAGAGGTCACGCAATACGTGGCAACTCTTACAAACATCACTCAGCGTAAGGAGGCTGAGGAGGAGATCAGAAATCTCGCTTACTACGACTCATTAACTCACTTGCCCAATCGGCGGCTACTGCTCGACCGGCTAAAACACGCCCTGGCTGCCAGCGCCCGCAGCCGCCAAAGGGGAGCACTGCTGTTCCTCGATCTGGACGACTTCAAGACGCTGAACGACACGCTTGGCCACAATATCGGCGACCAGTTGTTGGTGCAGGTGGCAGAGCGCCTGATGACCCAAGTGCGCGCAGCCGACACCGTGGCCCGTCTCGGGGGCGACGAGTTTGTGGTCTTGCTGGAAGGCCTCAACGCAAACGCAGAAACCGCGGCCGCCGAAACCAAGAAGATCGGCGAAGGACTTCTCAGCAAGCTCGAACAGCCCTACAACCTCTCCGGGCATGAGCACCGCTCCACGGTGAGCATCGGCGCGGCCCTTTTCGGTGATAACCGCGAGAACATCGATGAACTGATGAAACGGGCAGATATTGCCATGTATAAGGCCAAGGCAGAGGGCAACAACTCCATGCGTTTCTACGACCAGGATCTGGAGGCTGCGGTCGTTGCGCGTGTCTCCATGGAGAAGGACCTGCGCCATGGGGTCGCGAGCGGCGAGTTTCTTCTCTACTATCAGCCCCAGGTGGATAACGAGGGCAGCATTACGGGCGCGGAAGCCCTGGTGCGCTGGCAGCATCCCCGGCTCGGATTAGTGTTTCCTGGCGAGTTCATTCCTCTGGCCGAGGAGACAGGCATCATCCTGCCTCTAGGGCGCTGGGTCATGGAAAAGGCATGTGCTCAAATCGCCGCCTGGGCAGAACGTGAGGAGACTGCCCATCTGACGCTGGCCGTCAATGTCAGTGCGCGGCAGTTTCAGCAGCCGGACTTTGTCGAAGATGTGTTGTCGCTTCTTGCCTGCACCCGCGCCAACCCACGAAAGCTCAAGCTGGAACTGACGGAAACCCTCCTCTTGAGCCACGCTGAGTTTATTATCGCCAAGATGACCGCGCTCAATGAGAAGGGCCTCACTTTTTCCCTGGACGACTTTGGAACCGGCTACTCATCGCTCTCTTACTTGCGGCGCTTGCCCTTGAGCCAACTGAAGATCGATCGGTCCTTCGTTCACGATCTTCTCATCGGCACCAACAACGCCGCGATTGCCCGCACCATTATCGACCTGGCTCCAAGCCTCGGCCTGGCAGTTATCGCCGAGGGCGTGGAAACCAGGGAACAGTTGGAGCAGCTCAAGATATATGGCTGCGCGGCATTTCAGGGATACCTCTTTAGCCGTCCTGTGCCGATTGATGAGTTCGGGCTTGTCTGACAAGGCAAACTATCGTGATGAGCTGAGATCGGCGGGAGATTTGCGGCCGGGCTGGGCCTTGCGCGTTACGCCCTGGCCTTCATGCTCGGCCACTCGGCGCGGCGGCGCTCAAGGAATGCCTTGACGCCTTCCCTGAAGTCCTCGGTCGCGCGCTGTTGGGTGTTGACATCGATCCTTGTAGTGTGAACTGGCCTTGGCAGTTACTTTCCCCCGCCCAGAGCCACCAGCCACAGCACCATCGCACACAGAGCGTGGAGAAAGACCAGTTGTCCCACCGCGCTGGATATCCTGTAGCCGCGGCCCAGGTTGCTCTTCGTCAGCAGCCCTTCGAGCGGGAACTGGAGATACAGCATCAGTTGCGGCAACGTCCGCGTGAGTTCAGCGCTCATGCCGATTTCATGAAGCCCCACGAACTGGACAAAGGGAAACACAATCCGGGGACCCCACGGCTCGTAGGAGGCCAGCAGGGCGCTCAGTTGCGGGGACAGGCAGCCCAGCACCACCCCTGCGGCAACCGGCCACCAGGAGGCGATCCCTGTTGGAGGCGGGTTTCGCTTCTTCAACTGCGCTTTGCTTGTGGGCATGATCTAGGAATAACAGAGTTGGGTCTGTCTCTTTCTTGCCTTGTGGCATGGATTCGTGATTTCATGCACAAACGGTCCATGCAAACCGGTCCGGCTGCGGAAACTTTTCACAAACCTAGCTCCCCCGCCCGTTTCTTCATTGCCTCAATGCAGAAGGCGATGTGCGCGTCGAGTTCGACACCTAACTCCGCCGCGCCCTGGATGATGTCTTCGCGGTGCACTCCGCGGGCAAAGGCCTTGTCTTTCATCTTCCTGCGCACACCGGCCACCTCCACTTCGGCGATCTTCTTGGTCGGCTTCACCAGCGCGCAAGCGGTTAAGAAGCCGGCCAGTTCGTCGCAGGCAAACAGGGACTTGTCCAGATGCGTCACGCGCGGTACCCCTGAGTATTGCGCGTGGCCCAGAATGGCGGTGCGCAGTTCGATGGGCCAGCCCAGCCGCTCCAGTTCGCGGACTCCCACGAAGGGGTGCTCTTCGGCCGTGGGATGCCGCTCATAGTCGAAGTCGTGGAGTAGGGCCGTAGTGGTGTAAAGCTCGACCAGCGCGGCGCGTTCGGGACCAGCCAATCCCAGCCGGTCGGCCTCCGCCTCACCGCAGGCCACGACGCAGATTTCTACGGCCAGCGCATGCTTGCGCAAGTTCTCGCTCTGGGTCCACTGGGTGAGCAGTTGCCAGGCCTGTTCGCGCCCGTATTCCTGTTGCCCGCATTGGGAATTATTCCCGATACTCATTTTTCCTCGATGTTTATACTTTTGGTTCGTGTTTCTTCCGGTTTTTTGGGGTATGATCGGAGAATCTTAGGTTTGACCCTAAGTTTGTACTTGACAATTATGGTTCATTCTCAGAAAGTAACACATAACGCGGTGCAAAATAGCACCCCGGGGACCTAGCTCTGGCCCTCCGCGCACAGCACATGGCTACCACCCCTTTGAGCGTGGAAACGCGTGAAGTAGTGCGCTGCAACTTCTGCAGGCTGGTGCAGTTCAGACCCAGCACTTCCAAATGCCTGAAATGCCACAGACCCCTCGACGTGGAGGAGCCTGTACCTCTACTCCCGCAACTGGTGGCCAGCTCGTCTGTGCCGGCTTCGGCGGAGGCCGGGTTGCAGGTTGCCGGGCAGGTGCGCGAGATTCGCAAGGCGCGCCATCTGAGCCAGCGTCAACTGGCCGGGCGAATGCAGGTACCCCGCACCTATATCTCCAAAATTGAAAACGGCAAAGCGATTCCGACGCTCGGTTCGCTGGAGCGGTTGGCTGCGGCTCTCGAGGTGGACATGTGCAAACTCGTCCGCGACGCCCGCAGCCGCCGCGACGAGGAGGTGGCGGAGATTCTCTCCGACCCCTTCCTGGCTGAGATTGCCCTCTTGCTGCCCCATCTGGACTCCCTACAGCGGACGCTGGTTACCGGCGCGATACGAGACGCGGCCATGGGCCGCCGCCGCATCGCATAGCGTTCTGGCGGGAGTTCTCCGTTCCCGGTTTGGGGCGCGCTGCCAGCGACCTGGCGGTTGCGGGATCTCAGCCTGGATTGCGCCGTACGGCGAGGACGCGGGCGATTGCGGCACATAGGCGCTTGTGCTACGGTCGATGGTGCTGCGGTGCTGTATCTTCACTCCCGGCGACGCATTTTGTATGCCGCCGGGGCGCTGGCCTGGGAGCCGCAAAAGCAATGTTGAGGCGAGTCCTTTGTATCTTTCTCACACGCTGCGCATCGATGAGCTTACCGCTGAAGAGCGCGCCGTTTATGCGACGCTAAAGCCGGAGCGCCTGCCCGAGCACGTGGCCATCATCATGGATGGCAATGGCCGCTGGGCCGGCCACCGGTTGCTCAAGCGGTTCCAGGGCCACCAGCAAGGGGCCAAGAGCGTTCAACTGGTCACTGAGGCCGCATCGCGCATCGGTTTGCCCTGGCTCACGCTGTACGCCTTTTCTCTCGAAAACAATCTGCGCCGTCCCCGCGCCGAGGTTAATTTCCTCATGCGCCTGCTCAAAACCTATCTTGAAACCAATCTCCTGCACATGATGGACAACAATGTGCGCATGAAATACATTGGGCGCACTCACGAGCTGCCCTCGGAGGTCCAGGACAAGATGCGCTGGGCTGAGCAGGCCACGGCCGCAAACACCGGCACTACGCTTACCCTGGCCCTGAACTACAGCGGCCGCTCGGAGCTGGTGGACGCCTTTCGCTCGCTTGCGGCTGAGATGAAGTCGAAGCACATGAGTCCCGGCAATATCGGCGAAGAGGACATTCACCGCCATCTCTACACGGCGCACATGCCGGACCCCGACCTGCTAATCCGCACCTCGGGCGAGATGCGGCTGTCGAATTATCTTTTGTGGCAGATCGCCTATACCGAGATATTCGTCACCGAACGGCTGTGGCCCGACTTCCGCGGAATCCATCTGCTTGAAGCGATTGCCGACTTTCAGCGCCGGGAGCGCCGTTATGGCGGGCTGGGCGAGGGCGGCGGAGAGGTTGACGAAGAGGCGGAGCGGATCAGGATCGCAGCCGGCTGAAGTCTTTTTGGCTCCGCCCATCCTCTTCTTAGCACCGATCTGAATTTCAAGAGCCAGCTATTTACTTCATTCAGGTAACCCCTACAGGTTGTAGCTACCTGAGTCAAGTAAATAACCACCTTGGACTATATATTCTGTGCCTGCCGGTCTGTCTTCTCAGTCAGAACTGGCAGGCGCGATTTTTCGAGTGTTATCAAAAATACCGGGACCTTCATTAAGAGGCTCAAGGCTCGCTGTCGTAACCTGCGCCTTTTCATCGTCTTCAGCCAGCAAGCGAAGGAGTTTCTCTACTGGGACGGGACCCTCGATAAGCCAGCCTTGGGCGAAGATGGGCAGACTACAGCCGGCGAAGTACTCGGCCTGCAACCCAGTTTCGATCCCTTCCACTATGACTTCCAGCTTCAGCGCCTCGGCCATGGCCAGGATTTGCGGCACGATGGCTACGATAGCCGAGTCTGTGCCGATAGTCCGTGTGAAGGCTCTGTCGATCTTGATGGCATCCACCGAAAGATCGCGCAGATAGGACAAGCTTGAATAGCCGGTGCCGAAATCGTCGATATGGACGCTGTGGCCCCTCTCGCGCAGGCCACGGATCGTCTCAATGGCCGCCTCGCGCCTGACGGTGTCGCCTTCGGTGATCTCGATGGCAATACTTCGCGCCGGTACGGCCGCCTCATCGAGAGCACGATCCAGCATGGGCAAAAAACCGGGATCGGCCAGATCGGCGGCGGCCACGTTGATGCTGAGCCGAAACCCGGGATGGCTGCGCAGGGTCTCTCCGAAATCGCGCAGAGCCTGCCGCACTACCAGTCTTGTGATCGCTCCCACAAAACCATGCGCCTCGGCAATTTTGATGAAGACGTCGGGGCCGACTGCGACACCCTGTTTATTGGTCCAACGCACCAGAGCTTCCGCTCCTATCATCCGTCTGCTTTGCAGTTTCACGATGGGTTGATAGACCATGAACAACTCGTCCCTGCGAATCGCGCGGCGAAGTTGATGCTCGACATTCCGATAACGGTAGTACAGAAACGATAAAACAAAGCCGGTGAGTCCGCCGAGTAGCCTGAACAGGGCAATGAATCCTATAAACTTGGCGCGGCTGGCTTGCATCACTTCGGGTATGGAGGTATAGGCCGTAACGCAGTTAAAGAAGCGAGTGGAACATCGGGTAGCATACAGGTTGTTTCCGAGGCGCGCCCTGCCCTCTGAAGTTAGAATCGCCACGCTCGCTTGGGGTGATTCGCCAAGCAATCTGCCGTGCGTCTGTGTCGGGGCGTCGGCTACCGTCTCGGTGAAGTGCATCGGCGCCGGCTCCAGAGGTATGCGTGTCAAAGGGGCGAACACGACAAACGTGTCGCCTAGTTGCAAAGTAATGGTGGTGAGACCGTCGTTCTGATGCGGAGCCGGGTTCTTGTAGAGAATTGACCCATCCTGCTGTGTGAAATCCGGTTTGGATTGCCAGCTCGGCTGAGTAGGCCGGCCCAGAGCGACCGAGCACTCAACCTTGCCATTCCGTATGCGCCCTGCGTCATTCAGGTGTTCCGACGCTAAAACCAGAGTACGAAAGTACTCTACTTCGGCGTTCGAACACGGGGGGTACCGTGAGGCTCCCACTGCGGCCAGTGCGGTCCGCGACTCGACGGACGTTGCCTCTTCATCTGCCATGATGCGGCCCGCATACTGATCGAGCCGGCTTTTGGTTGTCCTCACCGCAATGGTGTGGGCCAACCAATAGCCAACGAAAGTGCCGCAGGCAGCCGCGATGATCATTACGGCCAAGGTCGCAAGTACATGCTGCCTGAGGATCTTCATAACCACTCGGCTGATCGAAGAACTTGAGCTAGATGCTGTCAGAAGGGGAATTCCGCCTTGCGGGGATATTACCTTCTATCGGAGCCTCCGCAACTAACACAAAAGTGTTAGTTGCCGGCGCAGTCTCGTGAGGGCAGCATCAATCGGAATGGACATAGCTGGTTATTTACCTGGTTCATGTAGCCACAACCTGTAGGGGTTGCCTGAATAATGTAAATAACCGGCTTTCAAAAAATTTATGAATTGACCGGCGTTTCTGGGCCGTTCCTTCTAAGCTTGGACTACACCGCTACCGTAAAGCTGTCCTCGGTCCGCGTTACCGCCTTGTACAGCGTGTCGCGCTCCACCGGAATCCGCCCGGCCTCGGTGATCAGGCGGCAGAGTTCCTTGCGGGTCATTCCCTGGGGCGTCGTGGCACCGGCATCGTGGTAAATCTTCTCCTCGACTACCGTGCCGTCCAGATCGTCGGCGCCGAAGCGTAGCGCAATTTGGGCAATCTTGGGACCCAGCATCTGCCAGTAGGCCTTAATGTGCGGGAAGTTGTCCAGTAGCAGCCTGCCGACCGCGATCTGGCGAATGTCGGTCAATCCCGTGGTCACCGGCAGATGGTCGAGCGCCGTGTTTTCCGGGTGAAACGCCAACGGAATGAAGGTTTGAAAGCCGCCGGTCTCGTCCTGCACCGCCCTCAGCTTGAGCAGGTGGTCTACGCGGTCTTCGTCGTTTTCGATATGGCCGTAGAGCATGGTCGCGTTGGATTTCAGGCCAAGTTTATGGGCCAGCCGCGCAGTCTCCAGCCACTCCTCACCATCGATCTTGTGATCGCAGATGATGGAGCGCACGCGCGCGGCAAAGATCTCCGCGCCGCCGCCGGGGAGCGAGTCCACGCCGGCCTCGCGCAGCTTCACCAGCGTCTGCTCAATGCTCAACTTGGCCCGCCGCGCCAGAAATGCCACCTCGACCATGGTGAAGGCCTTGATGTGCACCTTGGGGAAGCGCTGTTTCAGTCCCCGGACCAGGTCGAGAAAATACTCGAACGGCAGGTCGGGGTGCAACCCGCCGACGATGTGGAACTCGGTCACAGCTTCCGTGTAGCCGGAGGCTGCCGTCTCCCAGGCCTCTTCAAGAGCCATGGTGTAGCCGGCCGAGTCGCCCTTCTTGCGTCCGAAGGCGCACAGGCGGCAGTTGGCCACGCAGACATTAGTGGGGTTGATGTGGCGATTGACGTTGAAGTAGGTCACGTCGCCATGCATCCGCTCGCGCACATGGTTGGCCAGCCAGCCCACCGCCAGCACATCCGATGAGCCGTAGAGCGCCAAACCATCGCTGAAGTCCAACCGTTCGCCCGCCTGCACCTTGGCGGCAATGGGCTCTAGCCTCGGGTCGTGGCTCTGAAAAGCGACAGGTTGTCGGGGATCCGCGCTCTCGATATTCATATCCAGATGATACAGAAGACCGGTGAGGCAAATCACCTCCGGCTGGTTTCCCCTATGATCGCCGGTGGCTCGATTAGCACACCGTCATACAGCGAGGCTGCCAGCAGCCGTCCGCCCGCGGAGCGAATCAGGAGAACCCGGTATCCACTGATCACCCGCCACTTCCAGGTAAGCGCCACCGGGTCGATGGCATAGATAAAGTCGCTGTTGCGCGAACTCACCAGCACCTTGCCTAGATGAACATCGTAGAAAAGATCGTTCACGTCGCGGAACGGAAGGCGTTCCAACGACTGCCACGCCCTCCCCTGGTCACGCGAGAAGAAGACCCCTTCGCGCGTTCCAAGCCACAATGTTCCATCCGCTGAAAAGGCAGCGCGGTGAATATGCGTAATATTGGCTGGAAGTTGGCTGGGCGTCCAGGTCAGGCCCGCATCGGTGGATACAACCACCGCGTCGCGCCGTGCCGCAGCCAGCGTAGATCCATGCGCGGCTGCTGTCAGATACTCGCCCGAGCCCATCACCAGGCCACCCTGCCAGGTGGCGCCTTGGTCCCGGCTGGTGAGCAAGCCGCTGCTGGTGGAGGCAAGCCATGCCTCTCCCGAGAGGTCAAGCGCATAGACGCGGCCACTCAGTTCGACGGCTTTTCCTTTCACTTGCTTTTCCACGGCGACCTTCTTGCCGCGCTGGACCTCGATAGTCGTTTTCACCACCGTGTTCTGGATGGTATTCCGCGGGTTCCACCTGATGGCGGAGTTCGGGGGCCCCAAAGATGGGTCTTCGTCGTTGGGGTGATGGATTGGGGTCCCCAACGACCGGGGTCCCCTGGAAGCGGGTCTGGTTTTTGGGGGTGGTAACGACTGGTTATTGCCGTAGGGATGTATGGGAGCATTCGCATTGCCCGAATCCAGGGCGAAGATGCCATGATTGGTCCCGGCTAAGACGGTTCCATCCGGAGCCTGCGCAAGAGCGTAGACATCGCGCCCCTCCAGCCCTTCTCCGATGTGATTCCAGGCAACGCCGCCATCGGTGGAAACAAAAACGCTGCCATAGGTCTTGTCGTTGACGACGCCCGCAAGGATCCGCGCGGGATTCTTGTTATCGATTAGCAACGCTTCTACCTTGCGCTCCGAGAAGCCCTCATTCGTGGCTACAAAGCTCGCCGACGCATCCTTGCTATACAGCACCCCGCTGCGATCGGTCGCCAGCAGCACATGATTCGGATCGCGGGGATCGACAAACACATCGTTCACAATCACATCCGGCCCGGTCATGCGCTGAAAAGTCTTGCCGCCGTCCACGGTTTTGTAGAGCCCCTCGGTGGTTCCGGCATACACCACCTGGTTATTCACCGGATCCTGTTTCAGGACGCGCGTCCGGCGCGCGGTGGAGGGAATGCCCTGGATCTTGTGGAATAACTCGGCTGCGTTCTCGCTTTTGTAGATTCCGCTGCAAGCGCTGAGGAAGATGGTGCGGGGCTGGGCTGGATCGATGATGATCGAAAACACGTCGGAGTCGTCGATCAGGCCCTGCTTGATGTTGTGCCAGGTCTTACCGCCGTCGGTCGTCTTCCAGGGCAAATGCCATGTGCCCGCGTAAATGATATTGGGATCAGCCGGGTCCACCGCCAGCGACTCCACCTCGTGAATCTCCCGGCTGCCCGGCGGACTGATCTGCGTCCAGGAAGCGCCGGCATCCGTGCTGCGGAAAACTCCCTCGAGGGTTCCCGCAAAGAGCATCCTGGGATTGGACGGCGCCTGTATATAAGTGCGTATCGACTGGCCGCGCAAACCGGCTATCGCTCTCCAGCTCCTGGCCCCGTCATGGCTCACCCATAACCCGCCGTCGGGGTGGTCGACCATCCACGCGGCCACATAGACGGTGGCTGGATTTACCGGGTCCACGATGATGTGGTCGAGAATCAATTCATCCGATGCGTCCAGTTTCGAGAGACGATGCCATGTGGCTCCACGATCCACGGATTCGTAAATCCAACTGTTCGTGGTTCCCATGTAAAGATGATTGGACTCACCCGGTACGGCGGCAAAGGAGCGCGCATCGCCGCCCGCAGGGCCAACCGGCCTCCAGGCCGACTGCGCCTCCAGTCTCGGTCCCGAAACCGCAAAGAAAACAGCGAGTAGGGCTTGCGCTAACCATCCAAGGCGGCGCGAAAAGTGAAGGTAAATCGGCATGTATTTCATGAAAGAAGCAGCTCCCAGAGTTGTAAGTACAGACGCACAAAACGAACGAGGCCGACCGGCTTGCCGGTCAGCCTCGAATGACTGCAAGAGGAATCTCTGAATCTTGCGCAGTCAAGCCCCCCATCGCAGAACGATGGAATCGCTGACGAACCAATTTGCCCCCGGAGCAGACAGCATGGCCTGCTCCGGGGGCTTTGACAGACTACTTGACGACCTTCTTGGGTGCGGCCTTGACCGGCAGGGGCTTGCGCACCTGCGGCTTCACCACGGTCTCGTCTACCGGGGTGGTTCCGGTCACATCGTTTGCGAAGGTTGCTCCAGAGGGCACTAGGTAATTTTCTGTCTTCTGCTCATCCGCCGTGCCGGTCGCTACGCTGATGCGGGAGGCGTCAATGCCCTTCTCGACAACCAGATAGTCCTTGGTGTTAACGGCGCGCTCTGCGGCCAGATCCTCAACCTTGGCGTGCTTCTTGCCCTTGGGCGGGGTCTTCTCCGCTGCGGTTGAGTCGCCTACTACCACAGCCTTGGCATCCGATTGCTTCTGCAGGGCGAGCGCTACCTCGTCCAGGCAGGCCTTGGCTTCGTTGTCCACGCGGCCCGGACGCTTCGCATCGTTGCTGAAAGTGATCGAGCACAAATTCTCGGTGTGCGGAATTGGAGCAACATACGGAGCCGTAATGGTCACGCTGGTGCTGGCGGTCGCAGTCTGGCCCTTGTCGTCCGATACGTTGCAAGTGATTCCCGTCGTACCTGTCGGAGCGCCGGCGGAGGAGAATACCGCCGTAGTGCCGCTGCCGTTAATGGCGCCAGCCGCTGCCGAGTAACTGTAGGTAAGCGGACGGTTCTGCGGGCTAAGGCCGGCAGCGGTAATGTTGCTGGTCTCACCCGGTTTGATGGTGTTGGGGTTCGCCGAGCAACTGATGGTTGGCGGCTCGTATGCCTTGACCGTGAAACTAGCCGATGCGTTGGCTGATTCCCACGGCCTGAGGCCTTCCTTGCCAGGTTTGCCTTCCTTCACTCCACAATTCACCGTATAGCTGCCTGCTGTGAGTTCGGCAGTGGCCACCGAAACGGTGGTTCCGCTGCCTGTTGCGCCGGTCCCCGACCATGAATAAATGACGTTTAGCTTGGGATCCAGGTTGCCGGCTGTAGCGGTCACCGTGACCGGTTCGCCGGGGAAGATCGATGTAGGATTCGCCACGCATACCAAGGTCACTGGTGTAGGAGGCGCGAAGCCGCCGATGCGGTAAACGAGACCCGCACTCAAACGCGCAATCTTGAACTTGCCACTTACACCTGGAGCGAAAGATTCGGTGTTGTACTGGAAGTCCGCCTGGAAGAGGCGAACCGCCAAATGGCCATTTAACAATGGAGTTGAGTAGTCCATTCCGCCGCCAGCCGTAACCACTATGCCCCAGCGGTCGGTTTGATAATAGCTGCCAACGCGTTCGGCGCCGACCAGAGCATGGCCGAACGGTGTGAACTCGGCGGTGGGGTACCGGAAGATAATGCCCGCCGATCCGCCGCTGAAATCGTTGTTCGGCTGAGTTGAGGTAATGTAACCATCCTCTGGAAGCAGGACGTGGACATCGCCCACGGCTGTCACACCTACATTCTTGTTGAAATAACGGGATACGCTCGCAATCGTGCCATAGTTAACGGCATGATAGGTATACCCGTTTACTGCTGGTCCCTTGGGGGCCAGGTAGCTGTAACCCAAAAAGATGTCCCACTTCGATGCGGGATCAACCGCAGCGGCCTTCACAGCCGGTTTGGATGAACCCTGGGCGGCCAAGGCAATGGGCATCAACACCACAAACACTAGGGCAAGAACCCGGCTTACAGACTTCGAAACACGTGCGTACATGCGTTTATCCTCCGCAATAAAGCTGACTGACAAGATGGTAGAAGCTGCCTCGAGCACAATTTCCGGCTCGGACTGACTCGACTCCGCACAATGTACGGGTCGTTAGCCGCCCTCACGGTACTATCAAAAAAATACCATAGGACGATTCCGACAGAGAACTTTTTTTCAATGCGTTGCCATGTTCAAACGTTCAACTTTCAAAGGCATACAATTTTCGCAGGCTTACAATGGTTACTTCGGTAACTCTTCGCCTGAAAACCTGATCTTTCATACCCGCGATCACCCTGCATTTAGGGCCTTCAGCAGACTGCGCGGTTCACGCTGAATCTTCTCCTGCAAAAGCGTAATTGCATACATGAGTTGCTCAGGGCGTGGAGGACAACCCGGGACATAAACATCAACGGGAACTACCTGGTTGACGCCCTGCATCAGCGCATAGTTGTTGAAGACTCCGCCCGAAGTGGCGCAAGCTCCCATCGAGATCACCCACTTCGGTTCCGGCATCTGATCGTAGAGCCGGCGGATGACCGGAGCCATCTTTTGCGAGACGCGGCCCGCAACGATCATCAGATCCGATTGCCGCGGGGAGGGCCGGAAGACCTCGGCGCCGAAACGCGCAATGTCGAAGCGCGACGCGCCCGTCGACATCATCTCAATGGCGCAGCAGGCCAGGCCAAAGGTCATCGGCCACAAGGAACTCTTGCGTATCCAGTTCACGGCAAAATCCAGCGAGGTGAGCAAGACGCCTTCCGGCTGTTCGTAGCCATAGCTCACTTCCTTGAGCTTGGCGCGGTTCCGGGCGCTGCTCTCCAGTGCACCGAAGAGGTAGTGGTCCCGCTCTGCCGTTGCCGCCATGTTTTTAATATACCTCTCGTTATGTGGATGAAGCATGGTCAGATTTGCTCATTGCCGCAGTTCTCCGTTTTTATTCTCGGATTTATCGGACCCCTTACCCTTGATAACTGCCACCGTCACTCCGGGCATGCCGCCCGTGTGGCATGAAGCTCTTTAGGCGCCTGCCATGCGCCCGGCAGCCACAGCGTTACGAAAAACCGCATCCAGTGCAACTCGCCCAACGGTGTGGACTTGGATCCTGTAGCAGGCTCGATAGTGTGCGGCGTCTTCGGCGATGCGAGCGCCCAATTCTCCGCGTAGGAAGCCGCATCGGAGATGCCCGGCGCCAGATGCGCATCCAGGATGTGGAACTCTCCCGCTGACGATTGCCGCTGCAACTCCATCAGCCTCCGGGTCGCTTGGGCCTCGGGAGTGTTCCGGTTGTAAAGCTCGGGCCCAACCAGCCGCAACTGCCCGTCCCGGCTCAGCGACTGAAAGAGCTTCTGGCTCTCTCGGAAGGCCGTGAGGTTAGTAAGGAAGCGAAAGCTGCGCGGATTCCAGCCGATGGCGTCCTGGGCGCGCAGGCCAAAGGTGGTTCCCACCTCGCGCTCGTTGATGGAGTTGTAGGGGGGTGTCGCCAGCAGGAGCGCGTCCGGAAAGCCCACCGGAAGCTCCCGGTCCACCACCAGGTCCCATCCGCTGTAACCAGACTGCCCCAGTCCTGACTTTCCAGTATCGATGGGCAACACCCGGAAGACCCACCCCTCGCCGAAGGCAACCTTCCACTCTCGGCCGGCGCTCACTTCGCCCGTAAGCACAACCTTCTGGCAGCTCCGCACATCGGTGGCGCTGGCCAGGCTTGCGGCCAACGCCAAAATCGTCCACGCCACACCTGGGCCAATCCTCCGTCTACGGCAGTTCGCGCTCATCTTCGTTTCCGCACGCTACTTTGCATTGTTTATCTTGCACCTCTCGCGCCCCCGAGCAGAAATGTTCGTTCTGCAATTCAATCGTAGATTCCGCTGCGCAATGGGAGAATCTCTTTAGCGCATATTCGATGAAATTTCCATAGATTTTTTGTGCTTCTTAAAAAATCATGTACTATTTGTCCCAATATCACCTTTCAACTGAACGGCGCCAGCAACGCCGGGCTGTTCTCATCGAAACTCCTTCTCCGGCTACGGCCTGGAGCCGTACAGGCTCGCGCTACCGGCACATTGTTCTTCATTTCATCCGGAATGGCGGCCGGAATCCCGCCACATGCATTTCTTTAACCCAAACCAATTCCTCTCGGAGCAGAATCCTATGTTACGTCGAATCAAGCTGCTGCTCTTGATCGCATTCTTTGCCTTTCCGGCCGCGGCGCTGGCCGTGGCCCCCGCCCTGGGCCCCTCGCCTCCAGCCACACAAGCCCAGATCGCCGCGCTCCAGCAAGCCGTCCGCGACGCCCAGACTTCCGGCGACAACGCCTGGGTGCTGGTCTCCGCCACGCTGGTCCTGCTGATGACCGCGCCCGGCCTGACTCTGTTTTATGGCGGCCTGGTCCGGCGCAAAAACATCCTGGGAACCATGATGCAGAGCTTCGCCATGATGGGTCTCATTACCGTTCTGTGGGCACTGGTCGGCTACTCGCTGGCCTTCGGAGCCGGTAACGGCTTCATTGGTGGCTTTGAGCACGCCTTCCTGCGCGGCGTGGGACTCAGCCCCAACCCGAATTACGGCGGCACCATCCCAGAGCAGACCTTCATGGTCTACCAGCTCATGTTCGCTATCATCACCCCGGCACTGATCACCGGCGCCTTTGCCGAGCGCGTCAAGTTCAGCTCCATGGCGGTCTTTCTTTCTCTCTGGTCGCTACTGGTCTATTGCCCCATGGCCCACATGATCTGGGGCGTGGGCGGAATCTTGAACAGCGCCGGAGGCCACTGGCCGGTCCTTGACTTTGCCGGCGGCACCGTTGTCCACATCACCTCCGGAGTTGCCGCCCTGGTCTGCGCCCTCTATCTGGGCAAGCGCGCTGGCTATCCGCATGAGAATATGCCGCCCCACTCCATGGTGCTCAGCTTCATTGGGGCCGCTCTGCTGTGGTTTGGCTGGTTCGGCTTCAACGCCGGCAGCGCGCTGAATGCCGGTCCGCTGGCCACCAGCGCCTTCATCAACACCCAGTTTGCCGCCGCGGCCGGAGCCATCGGTTGGGTTATCTCCGAGTGGCTGCAGAATGGCAAGCCCACCGCCCTCGGCGCAATCTCCGGCGCGGTCGCCGGACTGGCCACTGTCACCCAGGCCTCCGGTTTTGTCCAGCCCATGTCCGCGCTGGCCATCGGCCTGGTCGCCGGCATCGTCTGCTCCTTCATGGTCTTCAAAATTAAGAGATTCTTCGGCTACGACGACTCCCTGGACGCCTTTGGCGTGCATGGCGTGGGAGGAACCATCGGTGCACTTATGACAGGTCTGTTTGCCTCGGGCGCCATCAACGCCGCCTTCGGCAAGGATGCAGCCGGCAAACCTATTGCCACTGGCGCCATCGACGGAAACTGGCATCAGATCGTCAACCAGGCCGTCGGCATAGGCATTGGATGGTCGCTGGCCATTACCGGCACTCTGCTGCTGCTTTTCTTGGTGGACAAGACCATCGGCCTGCGTGTCTCCGCCGCCGACGAAGCCGAGGGACTCGACCTCTCTCAGCACGGCGAGGAAGGCTACGACTTCAACGGGTAATTCAATCAGGCGGGGGCCTGCCCCACGGTGCGGCTTCTACCTGTTAGCCTGTCAAGCGAGGAATTTGCTCATGCTCAAAATTGAAGCAATTATCCAGCCCGCGAAGCTGGATGCAGTCAAGGAAGCTCTGATCGAAGCTGGCATCGACGGAATGACCATTCTGGAGGCCCGCGGCCACGGCCGCCAAAAGGGACACTCCGAGTTCTATCGTGGCCGCGAGTACACCATCGACCTACTGCCCAAGGTCAAGATCGAACTGGTGGTCATCGACGATATGAAGGATAAGGTTGTGGAGGCCATCCTCGGAGCCGCGCGCACCGGCCACATCGGCGATGGGAAGATCTTCATCAGCCGCGTCGATGAGGCCATCCGCATCCGCAACGACGAACGCGGCGAGACGGCGATCTAGCCGCCGCTAAAGCCATCTTTGATCCTACGCGGAGCAAATCCGCACTCATCGAGAGGCCTTTTCCCTCAGAAAGGGCCTCTCGGTGCAAGCCTCTGGGCCGGACTATGGGAGAAGCCATATAGCGCAGAAACGATGAAATTGCCATAGGGATTTGCTCCCATTCGGTCGTTTTTACAGGTTTTCTGGCAAATCCTCATGAGTTCCTTATGCGGAGGGCTCTAGAATTTCCCGAAGAGAATTACTTGAGAGCTGAGCCAATAGGCCCCTTTTGCGGGCTGGACCAGTCGTGTCTGATTGTTCTCAAGCGATTTTCCAGCTCCGGCAGCGGCCTCGTTCCGTACAGACTCTCGCCGCCGGTACATCCTTCTTCGTTTCATCCGGATTGGCGGCCGGAATCCCGCCTCATCGCATGGCTTAGGCCCTCTGCATCTTCCTGGGAGTGGAAACATAATGTGTCGTCCCGCCCTTAAAATGCTGTTTCTGTCTGCCGTCCTTGCATTACCGGCCATGGCCCTGGCCGTAGCACCCGCCCTGGGTCCAGCAGCTTCGGCTCCTGCCACGCAGGCTCAGATCGCCGCCCTCCAGCAGGCCATCCAGGCCAACCAGACCGCTACAGCCGCCGCCCAGTCCGCCGGCGACAACGCCTGGATGCTGACCTCCGCAGCCCTGGTCCTGCTGATGACCGGCCCCGGACTGGCGCTCTTCTACGGCGGCCTGGTCCGCAAGAAGAACATCCTGGGCACCATGATGCAGAGCTTCGCCATGATGTGCCTGGTCACCATTCTTTGGGCCGTCGTCGGCTACTCGCTGGCCTTCGGCCACGGCAACGCCTTCGTAGGAGGCTTCGAGCACCTCTTCCTGCGCGGCGTCGGCGTCACGCCGAACACCGACTACGCCGCCACCATCCCCGAGCAGACCCTCATGATCTATCAGCTCATGTTCGCCATCATCACCCCGGCGCTCATCACTGGCGCCTTTGCCGAGCGCATGAAGTTCAGCGCCATGGCCGTCTTTCTCTCCCTCTGGTCCCTGTTCGTCTATTGCCCCATGGCCCACATGGTCTGGGGCGTGGGCGGATTGCTCAACTCCGCCAACATCCACGCCGCCTTCCCCAGCCTCGACTTCGCCGGCGGCACCGTTGTCCACATCACCAGCGGCGTTTCGGCGCTGGTCTGCTGCCT
>Ga0182027_10003997_pt1 | contig 23065 bp, 20 predicted proteins | sample 712E1DmetaG_FD_121300 | JGI IMG/M metagenome (GOLD analysis project Ga0182027, IMG submission 121300) | Permafrost microbial communities from Stordalen Mire, Sweden - 712E1D metaG (Illumina Assembly) | ecosystem: Environmental > Terrestrial > Soil > Wetlands > Permafrost | place: Sweden... | reverse complement strand
CCTCGCGCTCGGCGAAGTAACTCTTGATGACCGCGCCCAACATCTGCTGCGGGCTCTTGCACGTCGAGACGTGGCCGAGCATGTCCGGGTAGAACTCCTCGATGAACTTGATCCAACCTGGCGAACAGCTGGTGAACATCGGCAGCTTGCCGCCAGTCTGGATCCGCTGCACCAGCTCGGACGCCTCTTCCATGATGGTGAGGTCGGCGCTGAAGCTGGTGTCGAACACCCGCTTGAAGCCGGCCCGGCGAAGCGCGGCCACCATCTGGCCGTCGCAGTCGCTGCCTGGCTCGACGCCGAATTCCTCCGCCAGCGTGACCGACACCGCGGGCGCGTGCTGTACCACCAGGTACTTGTCCGGGTCGCGCAGGGCGGCCAGCACCTCGGGCACGTAGGATCGCTCGACCAGCGCGCCGGTCGGGCAAACCACCACGCATTGGCCGCAGTTGATGCAGCTCGAAGTGGCGAGCCCGCGCGAGAACGCGGTCCCGATCACGGTCTTGCTGCCGCGGCCGACGAAGTCGATGGCCGAGACCCCTTGGATGTCCTCGCACACCCGCACGCACTTGCCGCACAGGATGCACTTTTCGGGATCGCGCACCAGCGACGGTCCCGAGACGTCCAGGTTTTGCTTGCTCTTGAAGCCGTGGTACTCGCGCCGACTGACGCCAAGATCGCGCGCCAGCGCCTGCAGGTCGCAGTTCGAGCTGCGCGAGCAGTAAAGACAGTCGTCCGGGTGGTTGGCGAGAAGCAACTGCACAATGGTGCGGCGGGTTTCGAGGGCGCGCGGCGAGTGCGTGCGCACCTTCATTCCATCCACCACAGGGTACGAGCACGCGGTGAGGAGATTGGGAGATCCCTCCACGTCGACCACGCACATGCGGCACGCGCCGCTCGGCATGAGCCCTTCCATGTGGCACAGGGTTGGCACTTCGATGCCGTTGCGGCGCGCGACCGTGAGGATGGTCTCGCCCTTGGTGGCTTCCAGTTTCTTTCCGTTGATCTCGATGGTCAGCATGTTTTTTTCTTCCTGCTTGCCGCCGCCATCAAAGGGGTCGGGTAAAATCCAGGTCACAGCGCAGGCACCTTCTTGCTTCATCCGTCGCCGCCTGCAGCGAAAGACCTGTTTCCACCTCAACAAAGCTCTTGCGTCGCTTCGCCGGCGATACTTTTTCTTCAACGGCGCGGGCCACCACAATCTCCGCCTCGTCGTCGTCAGCCTCCAGCGGCTCGATGTAGATGGAAGGTAGCTTCACCTTCTTAATCATCTTCATCTGCCGTCCGGTGAGGAACCGATCGACCATCAGAGCGGCGCGCTTTCCGTCCGCGATGGCATCAATGACTCCCGACGGGCCGCGTGCCACGTCGCCACCGCTGAATACGCCGGGCCGGCCAGCCGCGGTCGATTCGGTGTTGGTTTCGATGGTGCCCCACTTGGTGGTGCGCAGCCCCTGGAACGCCTCGGCTTCGGGTTGCTCGCTGATGGCGACGATCAGCGTGTCGAGCTTGATTTCGAATTCGCTGCCCTTGACCGGCACAGGTTTGCGCCGACCGCTCGAATCCTGATCGCCGAGCTCGTTGCGCTGCAACCGCACGCCGGTGAGCTTGCCGTTCGCCGACAGCACGGCGACCGGAGCGACCAGCTCCTCTATCTCGATGCCCTCTTCGATAGCGGCGTGCACCTCTTCCTCGAAGGCGGGCATTTCGTCCCGCGTCCGCCGGTAGAGGATGGTGACCTTGTCGACACCGGGCTGCCGTAGCGCCACGCGGGCGGCATCCATGGCGGTGTTGCCGCCGCCGATGATGCCGACCTTGCCCTTGGCCAGGGATTCGCCACGCAGGTTGTTGGCTTTGAGGAACGCCATGCCGGGAATCACGCCGACGACATCCTCGCCGTCGATGCCGAGCCGCTGGCTCTTGTAGGCGCCGATGGAAACGTAGACGGCGTCGAAGCCGCTGGCCAGAAGTCCGTCGACCGTCACATCTTTGCCGAGCGCGATGTTGCACTTGAGCTCGATGTTGTCATTGAGGAGCGAGGCGATCTCCTTTCGGACCACGTCGCGCGGCAGTCGGTAGGCCGGAATGCCGTTGAAGAGCATGCCACCGGGTTCGTTTTCCTTCTCGAACACGGTGACCTTGTGTCCCTTGAGCGACAGGTAGTGAGCCGCCGTCAGACCCGAGGGCCCGGCGCCGATGACCGCCACTTTCTTGGACTTGTCGGTCGCCGGCTTGATGGTGATTCGGTACGCCGACGGTTCGACGTGGTCGACCACGTAGCGCTTGAGCGCGCGCACCGCGATGGGTTCGCCACCCGTGGCGCCGCAGCGGCAGACATCCTCGCAAGGATGGCTGCACACGCGCGCGCACACCGACGGGAACGGGTTGGCGTCGCGAATGGCCTGGTAGGCCAGCTCGGTTTCGCCGCGGCCGAGGTGCGCGACGTAGCGCCACACTTCGGTGCCCACCGGACAGCCGGTCTGGCAAGGCGCACCGACGAGATCCTTGCACGTGCCCGCGGGGCAGGCGCGGTCGAAGATGTGCGCTTCGTATTCGTCGCGGAACCAGCGCATGGTGCTGAGCACCGGATTGGGCGCGGTCTGGCCGAGGCCGCACAGCGAGCTGATGCGGATGGTTTCGGCGAGCTGCTTGAGTTGCATCACGCCCTGGAAGCGCAACAGGGCATCGCTGCCGTTCTCGCGCCGGCGTGGCCGGGTGATGGCCTGCAAGATCTCCAGCATGCGCTTGGTGCCCTCGCGGCACGGGATGCACTTGCCGCAGCTCTCGTTCTGGATGAACTCCATGAAGAACTTGGCCAGGTCGACCATGCAGGTGGTCTCGTCGAGCACGACCAAACCGCCCGAGCCCATGATGGCGCCGAGCTCTTTGATGGCGTCGTAGTCGACGATGATGTCCATCTTGGGCTCGGGAATGCAGCCGCCCGACGGGCCGCCTATCTGAACCGCCTTGCATTTCTTGCCCGAGGGATTGCCACCGCCGACGTCGAACACGATCTTGCGGATGGTGGTGCCCATCGGTACTTCGACCAGACCGGTGCGGCTGACCATGCCCGAGAGCGCGAACACCTTGGTGCCCTTGCTCTTGGCCGTGCCCACCGCGGCGAAGGCGTCTCCGCCCATTTCCATCAGCGTCGACACACAGGCCAGCGTCTCCACGTTGTTGATGACCGTGGGCATGCCGAACAGGCCTTTCACCGCCGGGAATGGCGGCCGGGGTCGCGGCATGCCGCGCTTGCCTTCAATGCTTTGCATGAGCGCGGTTTCTTCGCCGCACACGAAGGCACCGGCGCCGAGCTTGAGCACGATTTCCAAGTCGAAACCGCTGCCGAGAATGTTCTTACCGAGCAGGCCGTACTCGGTCGCCTTCGGAATGGCCACGCGCAGTCGCTCGATGGCGAGCGGGTACTCGGCGCGAATGTAGATGTACGCCTTGCTGGCGCCGATGGCATAGGCCGCGATCACCATGCCTTCGAGCAGGCGGTAAGGGTCGCTTTCGGCCACCGCGCGATCCATGAACGCGCCGGGATCGCCCTCGTCGGCATTGCAGATGAGGTACTTGTGATCGCCCTGGGCCTCGCGCGCGAACTTCCACTTCATGCCGGTGGGGAACCCGCCGCCGCCGCGGCCGCGCAGTCCGCCCTTGGCCACGATGTCGCAGACCTCGTCGGGCTTCTTGGTGCGCAGGGTATTTTCCAGCGAGCTGTAACCGCCGCGTGCGATGTACTCGTCGATGCTGCCGGGATCGATGATGCCTGAGTTGGCGAGCACCCAGCGAAGCTGGGGTGCGAAGAACGGATGCTGGTCGAGAAAGGGCACCTTGGCCCACGGCTCGACGGTGGTGCCGCGAAATTGGCCGAGCACGCCGTCTTCGGGCAACCTGCCAGCCAAGGCAGCGTCAAGCAGACTGCCAACCTTGTCGGCGGTAACTCGGCAGAAGCTGATGCGCGCCTTGCCCGGCAGCTGCACGTCGAGCATGGGCTCCTCCGAGCACATGCCGAGGCAGCCAACCTCGACGACGTCCGCATCGAGCATGCGTTCGGCGACATAGGCCTTGGCAGCTTCCATGGTCTTGGCCGCGCCGGCGCCGAGGCCGCAGGTGCCCGTGCCGATCAAAATGGTCGGTTTGCGCACCTGATCGCGGCGAAGCAGGGTGATGCGCTCGCCGATGTTGGGGCCGGCCTTTGCGGAAAGTGGTCCGGCCGGCAGCTTGGCCAGAAGCTCGGCGGTGGGCTGCGAGGGTGCGGTCCAGCAGCTGGTCTTCGTTGGTGTCTCAGGCGTGGGCATGGACTTGCTCCTTGGCGCGGCACTCTTCGAGGAGCTTGCCGACCTTCTTGGGGGTGACCTTGGCGTGCATTTCGCCGTTGATGCTCATGGCTGGCGCCAAACCGCAGGCGCCCATGCACGCCACGACTTCCAAGCTGAACAGCCCGTCGCGGGTGGTCTGGCCGGCTTGCAATTTCAGCGTGCGTGTGACCGCGTCGAGCAGCTTGAGCGAGCCCTTCACGTGGCACGCGGTCCCGCGGCACAACATGATGTGGTACTTGCCCTTGGGGGTGAAGCGAAACTGATTGTAGAAGGTCGCGACGCCGTAGACCTTGCTGGCGGGAAGCTTGAGGTGGCGCCCGATCTCGGCGATGGCCTCTTCCGACAGGTACCCATGAACCTCTTGGGCTTTCTGAAGGATCGGGATCAGACTGTCTCGCTTGGCCTCCCCAAACTCCTTAAGGAGTGGTTTGGTCGATGTCGCTCGTGCTGCTGTGGTCATCGATTGTTCCTTTTTTTCTAGAACTGCCGCAGGCAAAAAAAGCCACCTTTTCCAAGGCCACCGTCATGTCGATATTTTCAACTGAAACGCGACTTGGAATGTGCAGGCACACCGGGGCGAAATTGAGGATTCCGGTGACGCCAGCGTGGACCAACTGCTCGGCCGCGGCCTGCGCGTGCTCGGCCGGCACGGTCAAGATACCGAGGCCGATCTTCTTTTCGGCCACCACCTCGGCCAGTTTCTGAACCGAATGGCAGCGCACGCCACTGAACGTGGCGCCGATCTTGTCTGGGTTGACATCGAAGCCTGCGGTGAGGCGAATCTTCGGCAGACGATTGGCCAAGTAGGCAGCGATGGCGCGCCCGAGGTGTCCCATGCCGACGATGGCCACCTCGCGTATCTGGGGTGGATCGATCAAGGTGCCGATGGACGAAAGCAGGCGCTTGACCTCGTAACCGGTGGTCGGGCTCCCGCTGTATCCGATAAGCATCAGGTCTCGCCGCACCTGGGCCGCGGTCAGGCGACAGGCAAACGCCAGCTGGTGCGAAAAAATGCTCGGGCCAGAAGCACAGCGATCCTGAAGCAAGGCACGCCGGTAGATGCTGAGTCGTTCTACACATCGGCTTGGGATTTTTTGCTTGTTCATGGTCCGACCCCCGGTACCACTGTGCATGAAGTCACGCTGTGAATTCTGTAACGATCTATTTACCGGGGCATCTTAGGCAAGTCAAGCACCTAACACGTCGACCTAATCAAACATTTATCGGTCGGAATACCGAATAGTCAGCACAATCCATCGTGTTTACATGGAGATATCGGACAAAGCTGCTACGATATGATGTCCTTCTGAGCGCGCTTCGAAATTCCGAAATCCCGCTGACGCGAACTTCATCGTCTTTTTTGTCACAACAAAAAACGGGCAGAACACAGCACTACCGGGTCGCGGCGAGGGCAATGGCAGGCAGCTCAATGAAGAAGATGCTGCCCTGGCCGGGCCGGCTGACCACGCCGAAGCGACCGCCGTGGGCCTCGGCGATGCGCCGGACGATGGACAGCCCCAACCCGATCCCCGCGACTTCGCCGGAGCCCGAGCCGGGCTTGCCTACCTTGGAAAATTCTTGGAACAGGCTATCCTGCGCCTCCGTGGCGATACCGGGCCCGTTGTCGCGCACCTCAACACGCACGCCCTGCCCTGCCTGCTCGGCGCGCACGGTGATGGCGCCGCCGCGATCGGTGTATTTGATGGCGTTGGTCAGGTAGTTGGCCAGAGCCTCGCGAATCAATCGATCGACGCCGAGGACCGAAGGCAACGATTCCGGCAAAACCGCTTGCAAGCTGTGCCCGCGCTGCTCGGCCGCATCAAGGTGGTCTTCCACCAAGGACCGAATTAGGCCCAGCATATCCACCGGAGCCATCATGCTATCCAGACGTTCCGTCTCCAAATCGGCAAGAATGCGCAGCCCGCGCAGAAGATCGAGAACGCCTCGCAAACGCTCGCCGGCCCTACCCACGCGATGTTTCTGTGCGTCGCTGAGAGTGCCATCGATGCCACTATGCAGACCTTCGAGCATGGCAACCACGGTTCCGACGGGGCTGCGCAAGTCGTGCAAGACGACGTGAAGGAACGAGCGGCGCATGTCCGCTAGGCGTTCCAGACGTTCGCCGGCCTCGCGCAGTCGGCGGTCGCTTTCGCGCAGCAGACGGACGATTCCGGTGGTGAGCACCGTGGTTACCGCGATCAGCAGACCGTACACGAAGAGCACGGTCATCACCACGCGGAGCTCAGCGCCAGAGCCGCCGGGCACGGCGCCAATGGGCCGATGCTTGGCGATGATGCCGAACCATTCCCCGAGCACCAGGCCGGCGAGCAAAAGGTACCCGAGGGTCGCGTGGCCAAAGGCCGCTCGCCGCGACAGCAACACCGAGGCGAGAATTGCGTGCAGAAGGTAGAAGGCCAGAAAAGGCGACTGCGAGCCGCCCACCAACCAGGTGGCGTAGGTCAGGACCAAATAGTCGAAAAGAATCGAGAGATGCGCGATTCCAACCAGGCGGCGGTAAATTCGTGGCTCGTCCTGGGGATGGCGGAAAGGTCGAACGGCGAAGAAAATGGCTACGTTGTACGTTGCCAGGAAAACCGCTGCGGCCGTCAGCGCGGCAAGGTCGAGCCCTCGAATACCGACGACGAAGGTCGCAAACAGCGCCCCCACCAGAATGCCGAGTGCGGCCAGGAAGCGCAGGCGTGTGAAAAGGTACAGACGCTCGCCGAGCAGCAGACTGTGGGAAAGAATCAACGGATGGCCTTCCACTGCTTCCATCGCGGCTGGGAGGTGGAACCGCAGACTCCTACTGTGCGAGCTTGGCTTTGATCGTACGCAACAGCGCCTCGGCGTTCACCGGCTTCTGAAACACGGCATCCAGGCCCAGCTCGCGATAGCCGGTCGATAGGCTCAGTTGATCGCCCATGGAGCTGAGCAGCAGCACCGGCGCCCGATTGCCGGCCAGCTTCAGCTCCTTGACCAGGTTGGTTCCGGCGTCGATCTCTTCCATCATCAAATCGAGGATGATGAGATCGGGCTGTAGCTGCTTGAACTTGACCAAGCCCTCTTCGGCCGAGAACGCAGACTCGACGCGATAGCCGCCCTTTTCAAGCTGCATGCGCAGAAGGTCGAGAAGGTCGGCGTCGTCATCGACGCAAAGGATGAGGTGTTTTCCATCGCTCATGGTTACGCCTTCCAGGTTGAGCCGCCGGTGACGAAGCCCGCGGCAGGGTACGCAAATTCCCGCACATAATGGTCGAATTGACGATCAACGAGCGCCGTCCTGGCAAATGCCACGGCCACGTCCAGGTTGGCGCTTGCTCGCACCGACAGCCCTTCGCCAAGGTCGGCAAATTCATAACCGCGGATGCCGAGGGCATACGCGGCGGCCTTGCTGACGAATAGCTCGCGCGCCAGCGCCACGACTTGCGTCGCCGTGACGCTGTGGCTGGTCCAGCCGATGCTCGTCACGGCCGAATCGTCGACGCGTGTAAACCAGAATGGCTCCGGCCCCTGCATGGCGGCGTCGACAAACACGACTGCTCCATACCCGCCGATGTCAGCCGCGTCTTCCACGGTAAGTTGGTAGTTGGCGTCGACCACGACACCCGGCAGATGCAGGGCTTCCACCGCAGCCGCGAACGCAGGTCCCAGGCCGTCGTCACCGCGGCCGGGATTGCCGTAGCCATAAACCAGCACGCTGTCGGTCGCGCGACTCATCCCTTGCTCTTTTGCGAAAGGATCTGGCCTTGGAGATCGACCACGGTCACTTCCAACGGCATTTGCCCGAGCGCGTGTGTCGCGCACGACAGGCACGGATCGTAGGCGCGAATGGCAACCTCGACGTGATTGAGCAAGCCCTCGGTGATCTCCACGCCCTGCAAATGGTCCTGCGCCACCTTGGCAACCGCCCGATTCATGGGTTCATTGTTGTTCGTGGTCGACACGATGAGATTGGCGGACACGACTTGGTCGTTCTTATCCACCTTGTAGTGATGGAACAAGGTACCGCGCGGCGCCTCGATGAGACCGATGCCGACCTCGCGCCGCTGGCCCTTGACCACCAGATCCGTGCCTTGCAGATCCTTGTCATGGAGGAGCGCCTGAATTTTCTCCATGGCGTGCAGCAATTCAATCATGCGCGCCCAGTGATAGGCCATCGTAATGTTGTTGGGCTTGTTGGCGGTGACGGCGCGAAACTCCTTGCGCTCCGCCTCGGCGAGCGGCGTATCGATGAAGCCGGCGGTGTTGAGCCGGGCCAGCGGTCCCACCCGGTACCATCCCTTTTCCGGCCCGACCGATCGAATGAACGGGAACTTCATGTACGACCAATCGCGCACTTCTTCCGCGATGAATTCCACGTACTTCTGGTAGTCGACCTGATCGAAAATAACATTCCCTTGCGCATCGATGGCGCGCAGGTTGCCGTGGTACAGATCCATCGCGCCGTCGGCGCGCACCAGCGACAGATGGTTGGACTCGAAGGATCCAAAGGGCGCCAGGCTGGCCAGGTTCTGCACCGTGTAGTCCTTGGCGATCTTGACAGCAGCCTTCGCCCACGCCAGCTGCTGGTCGACGTCCTTGAGGAAACCGTCGCGCTCGGGAATGGATAGGTTCTTGTTGACGCCGCCCGGGATGGCTCCGGTGCCGTGAATCTTTTTGCCCGCCGTAGCCTTGATGATTTCCTGGCCATACTTGCGCATCATCACGGCCTGCACCGCCAGCTCCGGGTACTTGCCCGCCACGCCAATAACATTGCGGGCGGCCACGTCGGAGCCGAAGCCGAACAGCAGGTCGGGCGAAGCCAGATGGAAGAAATGCAGCGCGTGCGATTGATAAGTCTGCCCGTAGTGCATGAGGCGACGAATCTTCTCCGCTGGCGGCGTCAAATTCTCGCCGCCCACGATGCGATCCATGGCCTTGGCCGCCGCCAAATGGTGGCTCACCGGACAAATGCCGCACAGACGTTGCACCAGCACCGGTACTTCCCAGAAGGGACGCCCCTGGATGAAACGCTCGAAGCCCCGAAATTCGACGACATGCAGGCGGGCCTGCACCACCTTCTGATTCTCGTCGAGCAGGATGGTGACTTTTCCGTGGCCTTCCACGCGGGTCACGGGTTCGATGACGATTCGCTTGGCAACGCTCATCGGATCTCCTCTCCGGTCTCAGTCGTACTTGATAAGCTCGTAGGGCAACGCCAGCGGCTTTCCGCCAAGCAGCGCCACCAGCGCCTGCCAAATCGTCTCCGCCGACGGCGGACAACCAGGCAAATGGAAGTCCATCTTGACCACCTCGTGGCAGGGATAGACCCTGTCGAGCAAGAGTGGAATTTCCGGATCGCTCGGCAGGCGCCCGCGTGGATTGTAGACCGTCGGTCCCTTCAAGTAGGCCTCGTCCAGACATTCCTTGAGCGGGATGGTGTTGCGCAGCGCCGGAATGCCGCCCATGATGGCGCAGTCGCCGGTTGAAATCAGCACGTCGCAATGCTCACGAAAGTGTTGCAGGACATGCACGTTCTCTTCGTTGCAACAGCCTCCCTCGACGATTCCCACCGTGCAGCGACCTTCGATCTTCTTGATATCGTCGATCGGCGAGCGATCGAAATCGACCAATTCGATGAGCTTCAAAATCCGCTCATCGATGTCGAGAATCGACATGTGACAGCCGAAACACCCGGCCAAGGATACTGTCGCCAGCTTGGGTTTGTTTGCCATGGTCCTGCCTACCGCATACTTGTGGCCGCCCGACCGCTTTCGATTTCACTGCCAATGGGTTTCTTGTCGTAAAGGCGTTGGCCAACCGGCACGGCGAAGCCCACGCGTTTCTTGATAATGCAACCAACCGGACATGCCTCTGCGGCCTTGTCGTCCACGACGAGGTTGGTTGCACCGGCGCCATTGGCGCTATTGAGCCCGACCCGCTTGTTGGCTCCTCGTTTGATGAATTGGAACACGTGCTTGCCATCCAATTCCTGGGATGCCCGTATGCAGCGAGCGCACAAAATGCAACGGTTGTAGTCCAGCATCACGTCGGGATGACTTCCGTCCACTTGGCGCACCGGGAACATGTACGGATGGCGTGGCGAAAGGATGCCCAGTCGATAAGCAACGGCCTGCAATTCACAATTGCCGCTCTTCTCACAGAACATGCAATAGTGGTTGCCCTCGACGAACAGCATTTCGACCAAGCTGCTGCGCAAGTCGTTGAGATCCGCGGTGTCGTTTTCCACCACCATTCCCTCGCTGATGGGCATGGTGCAGGCGGCCTGCGGCCGGCCATTCACCAGCACCGTGCATACGCGACAGCTTCCCCAGGGCGAAAGTCCACGCATCGCGCACAGGTGCGGAATATAGATGTTGGCGAGCGCTGCGGCTTGCAGGATGGTCTGACCCTGTTCGCCCGCCACTTCGTTGCCGTCGATGGTGAAGCCGACATCTTTTCTTTCTGGCTCGCTCACGATTGCACCTCGCTTTTCTGGGTTCCGAAATGCATCGACGCGCGCCCGGCAATGCCTTCCGCCGTAACAACCGCCTTGCGCGGATCGAACGACGACAGAAAAACGGCTCCGTTCGGCTTGAGCCGGCGCTCATATTCCTGCCGAAAGCTCTGAATGGTTGATAGCACCGGGTTCGCCGCCGTCTGCCCGAGGCCGCACCGACTGGCCGTCTTCATGGTTTTCCCGGTCTTTTCCAGATAGTCGATATCCACGCCATCGGCAGTCCCGGCCAGGAATCTCCGCAGGCGTTCAAGAAGCAGTCGGGTGCCGACCCGGCAAGGGGTGCAATAGCCACAGCTTTCGTCGACGAAAAATTCCATGAAAGAGTGGGCGACACCCAGCACATCCCGTTGCGGTCCAAACACCATCACCGAGCCTCCCGTAGCAAGATCGTCGTAACAGAATTTGCGGCCAAACTCCGCCGGACCAACCATGCGGCCAGCCGCGCCGCCGACCTGCACGGCGACGGTGTCGGTTGCCCCCACACGCGCCAGCAATTCGCTGACTGTGATGCCGAAGGGCAGCTCGTAGATGCCGGGCTGGCCACAGTCGCCGGACACACTGAATACCTTTGTCCCGGCGCTGCCCTGCGTGCCCATGGAGGTGAACCAGCCCGGACCGTTTTCGATGATTCGAGCGGCCGCGCAATATGTTTCAACGTTGTTGATGACCGTGGGCATGCCGAGGTAGCCCTTTTGCGCCGGGAAGGGCGGTCGCGTCTTGGGATCCCCGGCCTTGCCTTCGCACGAGCTGAGCAGCGCCGTTTCCTCGCCGCACACGTAGGCGCCGGCGCCAAGCTGAATGCGGATATCGAAGCGGAATCCGGTCTTGCCCAAGATGTCGCGGCCAAGCAGCCCTGCCGCGCGCCGCCTGGCGAGCACGTCGTCGAGGAATGGCAGCAGGTACGCATATTCACCGCGCAAGTAGACGATGCCTTCGCTCGCCCCGATGGCGTAGCCAGCGATGGTCATACCCTCGAACACCAGATCCGCGGCCTCGGTGAGAATCACCCGATCCTTGAACGTCCCGGGCTCGCCCTCGTCGGCGTTGCACACGATGAACTTGCGCGCGCCCTCGGCCGCACGGGTGAACTCCCACTTCATGCCGGTCGGGAAACCAGCCCCGCCACGCCCGCGTAGGCGCGACGCCTTCACGATTTTTATGATCTCGACCGGCTGCTCGGATAGTGCTCGCTGGAGCGCAACAGCGGGTGTGGTTGGCGCGAACACGACCGCGCCTCGCTGGCGCAAGTTGTTGAGCACCATGGCGCGCACCAGGGGATGGCTATTGTTGCCGTCCCCAAGGGGAAACTTGATCTGTCCCAGATCCTTGGTGGTCCGCAAGGTCTGCACGATCTCGTGCACCATGTCTGTCGAGACCCGAGTCACGACCTTGTGATTGATGAGCAGGGCCGGCGCCTGGTCCGACATCCCGATGCACGGTGTGTATTCGAGCGAAAACAGCCCATCCGGCGTGGTTTGTCCGAACTCGATGCCGAGCTCGGCGCGGAAGGCCGCGGCGATGCGGTCCATGCCATGGAACTGATCGATGACATCGTTACACAGGCGAATGACGAATCGCCCGCGCCGCTCTTCGGAGAAGAAGGCGTAGAACGTCGCCGCGCTCTCGACCTCGACCCTGCTCATCGATAGGAATTGGGCGATTTCGTCGAGGGCTTCGCTAGCGATGCAACCTGACTGCGCTTGGACGCTTAACAGAATGTCCATCAGTCGGTTCTTGTCGTTGCCGAGCTTCCCGCAGATCTGCCTAACGACGCTGGAGTTGTCTGCCATGGCTTTTTCCGCTTCTGACTCTCGTCGAGTCGGACGACACGCCCAGACCTCGCCGGGACACATGCCCCGCGCCCTTCGGCTGCGCGATCCAGACTGACTTCTCAAACAACCGTACTGCCACCGCTACCGTACAACACTAGCCAGCGATCCATGGCGCAAGCACTGCGCACGTGAAAAAAATAACGAATCCCGGGTGAGTTGGCAAGCCCCGTAATGATCTTTTCTCATTTCTTGGCAAAAATCGTGCGCCAGCGGCGCGAACGACGTCATCGGTGCGGCCTAGCCAATCCCACCCTTCGGCACATCCCTGCCGCAGTAGCGGCACAGGATGGCAGCAGCTTTGATAGTCTCGGCGCAGAAGGGACAGGCCTTGGTGGCGCCGCTCTCGGCAGTGCCTTCCAGGTGCTGGGACTGCGCCTCTTCGATGATTGCCTTAATGCGCCGGGCGTCCTTCTTGCGGTGGCCGTGGCTTTGGATGGGGTCAGTGCCGCCGGTCGACTCGATGACAATCTCCGACCAAAAAAGTCCGGTCTGGATCCGTACGCTCGCCACCCGCTGGAGATGGATGCTCATCTCGCTGTGAGCGAAGAAGGACCGTTTGCGGCGAATGACCGCGGTGTCGTTGATTTCGAGGACGGTGGGGAAAAACAGGTTCCCGCGGGTCCATCGACTTGCCTTGAATGATTCGGTCGCCATCACATCTCCCACACGAAATACAGGTTGTTACGCGCAGCTCAGTGACTCTATTCCACCTAGGCTGCTTTAGGAACGCCCGCGGCGATCCCGGGCCGAAGTTGCCGACGTCCGTTCAAATAGTCTTGTACATTGTGGCAGTGCCTGACCATCCGCCAGACCCCGGCGTCATCCGCGCGCATGTCGCCATTCGCGGCGCGGTTCAGGGCGTGGGATTTCGGCCTTTCGTGTTCAGGCTCGCGCACGATCTCGGGCTTGGTGGTTGGGTGAGCAACTCGGCGGCCGGAGTATTCATCGAGGCCGAAGGCCCACAGTCAGTCGTGAGCGAATTTGTGCGGCGGCTAGAGAGCGACAAACCGGACATTGCGCTCATCCAGAGTCTGGAGGCGACCTATCTGGATCCGGTGGGCCACGCCGACTTCGCAATTCGTGCCAGCACGGGGGGCGAAAAACGGGCGCTGGTTCTTCCCGATTTGGCAACCTGCCCGGCTTGCCTGGCCGAGGTGTTCGATCCAGCCAATCGTCGCTATCGCTATCCCTTCACCAACTGCACCCATTGCGGCCCGCGCTTCAGCATCATCGCCGCCCTGCCCTACGACCGCGCGGCCACCACCATGAATCGCTTCGCGATGTGCGGCGAGTGCTCGCGCGAATATCACGATCCCGCGGATCGGCGCTTTCACGCGCAGCCAAACGCCTGCGCGGCTTGCGGCCCGCAGCTTGCCTTGTGGAATAGCGACGGCGTTGAAGCGTCCAAAGCCGACACGGCGCTAGGGGCAACTGCGGATGCTATTCGCGCTGGCAAAATCGTGGCGGTGAAAGGGATCGGCGGTTTCCACTTCATGGTAGATGCGCGCAACGACGATGCCGTCCTGCACCTTCGCCTGCGCAAGCGACGCGAGGAAAAGCCTTTCGCGCTGATGGTTCCATCGTTCGCTCAGGCATTGCAATACTGCGCAGCTTCGGACGTCGAACGCCGTCTGCTGCGCTCACCCGAATGCCCTATCGTTTTGTTGCGGCGCCTGCCTGGAACGACTGATCTGGCGCCAGCCATCGCGCCTGGCAATCCCACCCTGGGTGTGATGTTGCCGAGCACGCCGCTGCACCATCTGTTGTTGCGCGACCTTGGCTTCCCGGTCGTCGCAACCAGCGGCAACCTTTCCGAGGAACCCATCTGCATCGACGAGCATGACGCCGCCATGCGACTGCGAGGCATCGCCGATTTCTTTCTCGTTCACGACCGTCCGATCTTGCGACACGTGGACGATTCGGTGGTGCGCGAGGTATGCGGGCGCGAGCTCGTGCTCCGCCGCGCGCGTGGCTTCGCCCCGCTGCCTATCCAAGTGGACGACGATCTGCCGCCCATTCTGGCCGTCGGTGGACATCAAAAAAGCACCATCGCGGCAGCGGTCGGCTCGCAGGTTTTCATCAGCCAGCACATCGGCGACCTGGAGACCGAGGGATCCTATGCTGCATTTCGCGCGGTGATTGGCGCCTTCCAAAGCCTGTACGAATTCACGCCCGACACCATCGCGTGCGACTTGCACCCCGACTATCTGTCGACCCAATATGCTCGCCAACATGCTCGCCAGTCGGGGCTGCGGGTTGTCGCCGTCCAACATCACCACGCTCATATCCTTGCGTGCATGGCCGAAAACCACTTGCGGCCGCCCGGGCTTGGCATCGCGTGGGACGGCAGCGGCATGGGCACTGACGGCACTGTGTGGGGCGGCGAGTTTCTGCACGTCACCGAAGCCGGCTTTCGCCGGGCTGCACACCTGCGCCCATTCATGCTGCCCGGCAACGCCAAGGCGGTGCGTGAGCCGAGACGCGTAGCTGTGGCCCTGCTTTACGCGATTTTCGGCGACGGCGCCTTCACACTCGACGTGCCGGCCGTGCGGGCGTTCTCACCGACGGAGCGCACGGCGCTGCAAACCATGTTGCAAAGGCGGCTCAACGCCCCCATCACAACCAGTGTGGGGCGATTGTTCGACGGCTTCGCATCGCTGCTGAACCTGCGCCAGGTGGCGAGCTTCGAAGGCCAGGCCGCCATGGAGCTGGAGTTTGTCTTGGCCGACGCAAAAGAGGATGCTTGCTATCCTTATGTCGTACGAAGCGAAAATGACGTGTACGTCCTGGACTGGGAGCCGGCCGTTCGTTCTGCTTTGGCCGCGCCCGCGATTCCGGCCGCGCTCGCTTCCGCGCGTTTTCACAACACCCTGGTCGAGATGGCAGTGGACGTCGCGACGCGACTCGGAGAGAAGACCATCGTGCTGAGCGGCGGCTGCTTCCAAAATCGCTATCTGACCGAGCGCATGGTTTCGCGTTTGCTCGGCGCGGGTTATCGTCCCTACTGGCACCAGCGGGTGCCGCCCAACGATGGCGGCATCGCGCTCGGGCAGATCATGGCGGTAGGCAGGAAGGACTAGACCATGTGTCTCGCAGTTCCCGGAAAAATTCTCACCATCGTCGGCGAAGACACGGCGCGGACGGGTTCGGTCAGCTTTGGCGGCGTCACCAAGGAGGCGTGTTTGGCCTTCGTTCCCGATGCCAAGGTCGGCGACTACGTCCTCGTCCACGCGGGCTTCGCCATCAGTATCGTCGACGAGGACGAAGCCGCGCAAACCCTCGAGTACTTCCGCCAAATCGGCGAGCTCGGCGAGCTGGAAAAGCAGCCATGAAGTTCGTCGACGAGTACCGCGATCAAGCGGCAGCCGCGCGTTGCGCGCAAGCCATCGCGCGCATCACCACCCGGCCATGGTCCATCATGGAAGTCTGCGGCGGCCAGACCCACAGCATCGTCAAGTACGGTATCGACGAGCTCTTGCCGAAAGCCATCACCCTGCTACACGGTCCGGGATGCCCGGTGTGCGTGACCCCGCTTGAGCTCATCGACAAGGCACTTCAAATCGCGGCGCGTCCCGAGGTCGTCTTCTGCTCGTTCGGCGACATGCTGCGCGTGCCCGGCAGCGGAGGGGATCTCTTTTCGGTCAAGGCCCAGGGTGGCGACGTCCGCATTGTCTATTCGCCGCTCGATGCAGTGAAGCTGGCGCGGGAAAATCCCCAGCGTCAGGTCGTCTTCTTCGCCGTGGGCTTCGAGACCACCGCGCCCGCCAACGCCATGGCGGTGTTTCAGGCGCACACGCAAAAGATCCCAAACTTCTCCGTTTTGGTGTCGCACGTGCTGGTGCCGCCCGCCATCGAGGCCATCCTCGGCGCGCCCGACAATCGCACCCAGGCATTCCTCGCGGCCGGCCACGTATGCACCGTGATGGGCTACCAGGAATACCTGCCGCTGGCGAAGAAGTTTCGTGTCCCCATCGTGGTCACGGGCTTCGAGCCACTCGACATCCTGCAAGGGATCTTGATGTGCGTGGAGCAGCTTGAGCAAGGTCGCGCCGAAGTCGAGAATCAATACGCGCGCTCGGTGCAAAGCCAGGGCAATCGGCCGGCACAAGACCTGATGGCCAAGGTCTTTCGCGTGGTCGCGCGTAAGTGGCGTGGCGTGGGCGAGATTCCGAACAGCGGCTACAGCCTGCGCGACGAATTCGCGGCCCACGACGCCGAGGCACGCTTCGGCGTGGCCGGTTATTCCGTCGACGAAGATTCCGAGTGCATCAGCGGGCAGGTGTTGCGCGGGGTGAAGAAGCCGCAAGAGTGTCCCGCATTCGGAAAACGCTGCACGCCCGAGCGGCCCCTCGGCGCCACCATGGTTTCCAGCGAAGGCGCGTGCGCCGCCTACTACCAATACCGGCGCCACGAACAACGATCGCTTGCCGCCGAAAAACCGAGCCAAGACCGGAGCCAGGACCGGAGCCAGGACCGGAGATAAGGATGGCCGACGCAATTTCCTTCACCGCAAGCTGTCCAGTTCCCATCACTCAGCGCGACTTCGTGACCCTCGCCCACGGCGGCGGCGGGCGCATGATGCACGCGCTGCTTGAACGCACCATTCTGCCGGCCTTTGGCAGCCAGCCCCTGGAATCGCGTCACGACGGCGCGGTGATGGACGCCGGCAAGGGCAGGCTGGCCTTCACCACCGATTCCTATGTTGTTCACCCGCTGTTTTTTCCCGGCGGGGACATCGGCACCCTGGCCGTCACGGGCACCGTAAACGATCTGGCTATGTGTGGTGCCCGGCCGCTGTGCCTCAGTGCCGGTTTCATCTTGGAAGAAGGCCTGCCCATCGCAACCCTCGAACGGGTCGTGGCCTCCATGGCCCGCACCGCCCAGGGTGCGCACGTGAACATCGTCACCGGCGACACCAAGGTCGTGGACAAGGGCAAAGGCGATGGTCTGTTCGTCAATACCGCCGGCATCGGCATGGTCGAGCACGACCTGGTCATCGCGCCCACCAGCGTGCGCCCGGGCGACGCGATTCTGCTCAGCGGCGATGTCGGCCGCCACGGCGTGGCCATCATGGCCGTGCGCGAAGGCCTGCAATTCGAAACCACCATTGAAACCGACTGCGCGCCGCTGGCCGATCCCGTGCTCGCCTTGCTCGCCGAGCGTATCCCAGTTCACTGCCTGCGCGACCTGACCCGCGGCGGCCTCGCCACCAGCCTGATTGAAATCGCCGAGTCGAGCCGGCTTCACATCGACATCGTAGAACGCGACATCGCCGTCGAGGAAAACGTTTGCGGCGCGTGCGAAATTCTCGGGCTCGACCCGCTCTACCTTGCCAACGAAGGCCGCTTCGTGGCCTTCGTGCCCGCAGAGCAAGCCGAACAGGCACTACGGATCATGCGCCACTACCCGGTCTCCGCGACCGCCGCCCGCATCGGCACCGTGTCCGAATCGCCCGCCGCCCTGGTCACCTTGCAGAGCCGCATCGGCACCAAGCGCATCCTTGACATGCACAGCGGCGAGCAGTTGCCGAGGATCTGCTGAGTCGGCGCTCCCGGTTCGCGCAGTGTCGGGTTGCGCGCGTCCGCTGTGCTTGCTAGGGACCGATGGAACCATGAGCACGCGGACAGTCTCGCTGATCATCGCCGCGCTGCTAGCGCCTGCCGCCGGCTTGGCCGGCCCGCCCTACATCACGGACGACCCCGAGCCGGTGGAGTACGGTCACTGGGAATTTTATCTCGCGACTCAACACTCCGTCACTCGCGATGGCGCCTCCGGAACGGCTCCCCACTTCGAGGTGAACTACGGCGCCCTGCCCGGCCTCCAGCTTCATGTTCTGGCGCCGCTCGCCTACGCGCGACCGAGCGGCGGCACGACGTCTTACGGACCGGGCGACGTCGAGCTTGGCGCCAAGTTGCGCTTCCTCGACGAAAACCAGCGGCAGCCGATGGTGGGCACGTTCCCAATGTTCGAGCTGCCGGTGGGCGACGAGGGGCGCGGGCTTGGCACCGGCCGTTTGCACGTTTTCGTTCCGCTGTGGCTGCAGAAGAGCTTCGGGCCTTGGACGACCTACGGCGGAGGAGGTTTTTGGGTAAATCCGGGGGCCGGAAACCGCAACTACGGGTATGTTGGCTGGTTGATCCAGCGCCGCCTCAGCAAGCTTGCGACCCTGGGCACGGAGATATTTTACACCACGCCCGATCAAGTCGGCGGCGCGGCCAACCTGCGCTTCAATGTGGGCCTGGTGCTCGACCTGACCGAACAGCACCATCTTCTGTTCTCGGCTGGCCGAAGTCTTGGGGGCGACAACACCTTCCTCGGCTACGCGGCCTACCAGCTCACGCTGTGAGGGCGGGGCTCACACTCTCCCACGGTCACGCGTCGATTCGCCAGTATTTGCCGCCGCCGCCTTCCCGTGCCATGTAGCCGAGGTCCACCAACCAGCGGCGCAGGCGAGCAGTATCGTCGCTGAACTTGGACAAGATTTCGTTCACCCGCTTCTCGCTGTAGCGCACGCCGTGGCTAAAGGACGGCAACACATGTCGAAGCAACACGCGAACCTTTTTCTCCTGGCTGGGAAAGTTGTTGATGCGACCATCGCTGGCGGTGAAGGTGGCCAGAACCTTGCGGTCGAAATCAGCCAAGCCCTCCTCGCTGGCGGGACGCGCCGGGCGCGCCCGCGCGAGCAGCTTTTTCGCCATGCCCGATAGCACGTCGGTCTGGAGGGAGTAGAGATTGTAGTAGCTCTCGGTGCGCGCGCTGACCAGCCCCGCCCGCGCCAAACGCGCCAGGTGGTGCGATACCGTCGACACCCCGACACCCAGGGCCGCGCCCAATTCCTCCACGGTGTGCGCCCGTTCCGCCAACAGTCCGACGATTCGCAGGCGGTTGGACTCGCCCAGCGCCTTGAAGAACTCCACCAGCTCACTCGCCTGCGGGTCGCTGTCCATCTTGACTCTCCATAATTAATTCTATACATATAGAAGTAATTTTACAACTATCAAGAGCCCGACCAGCCATGACGACCTCCGACAAATCCCGCGCCGATATGAAACGTGCCTACAAAGAAGCCCCGCGCCAGGCGGGAATCTTCCAAATTAGAAACACCAAGAACGGACGGATCCTCCTCGGCAGCAGCACCAATCTTCATGGGCCCTTGAACAAGCACCGCTTCATGCTGTCGATCGGTAGCCACGACAACGCGGCCCTGCAGGCCGACTGGAACCAACACGGGGCAGCCGTCTTTGCCTTCGAGATCCTCGCTATTGTCAAGCCAAGCGACGATGCCAATTTCTGCTTGGACGACGAGCTCACCCTGCTGGAGCAGATTTGGCTGGAAAAACTGCAGCCCTTCGGCGAGCGAGGCTACAACCAAGGCCCGATTCGACGGGACTAGCCGTAGGGCAATCACCCACACGGAGAGACCGAATGAAGAGGTGACCTTCCCTTGGAGCCCATTCGTTCGGGGTTCATCGTGTGCTGTGGGCGGTATCAGCCGGTGCGACGAGCCCGCTTTCGTGCGAAAATAATCAGATGTTGGGTACCATCGGGTTGTTTCTCCGCAGCATCGACAACGACTATCAGCGGCGGTTGAAGGAAGTCGGACTGCGCGAGGCGAAAAACCACGGATTCGACATCGTGGTGGAATCGGCGCAATTCGACGCCAGCCGGCAGGTCGCCCAAATTCGAGAAGCAATCAAGACCGCTGCCGCCACCAACCTTGCCGCGATTCTGGTCAGCGGCGTGCACGACGATGAATTGGCCCCCGTCGCCCATGAAGCCGCCGACGCCGGCTTGGAGTGGGCATTGCTCAACGAGGGCGCCTTCATCGACGAGGTACGAGCCCAACATCCCAACCGGGCCGTATTCGCGGTGACCTGCGACCAAATCGAAATTGGCCGCATCCATGCCCAGCAGGTTACGACTCTCGTCGGTGCCGCCGGTCGGATCTTGTGCGTCACGGGCCACCTTCGTAATCTGTCTGCGCTCCAGCGCCTGGATGGGTTGAAGCAGACGCTCGACAACAAGTTCGATCTCGTCGAATTGAATGCCGACTGGACCGCCGAGGGCGCACGCATGGCAGTCGAACGCTGGGTTAGCGGCATCACCGCGCAGGAAGATTTACCGGTTATGTTCGTGGCCCACAACGACGAAATGGCCTTGGGCGTGCGCCAGGCCCTGCGCGACTTCGATTGCCAGACGAATTTGCCCGTGGGCGGCTCCCCCATCACCGGCTGCGATGGATCGCTGACCTTCGGCCAGCGTCTGGTTCGCGAAGGGCGACTGAAGGCGACGGTGATCAATCCCCCCGCCTCGGGCGTGGCCATCGAATGGATCGCGCGCGCGCGCAAGAACGGCGAGATTCCGCCGGTCCGCGTGCTCTTGCCGGTGACGTCGTTTCCGGCCCTGCCCAGCTTGAAGCCGTAGCCGATCCGTGGTCGAACTGGGTCGCAGTCGACCGCCAACGCTAGCTCGGAACCCGGTTCAGGTGGGCGGAGATCCCACGCACGACCACGCGCGGGCCAACACGGATTGATTGCGCGATCAGCTTGTTCTTGATCCCCGGAATGGCCACAACCTTGCCCGCCAGCATCGCCCGATAGCCGTGGCGAGCGACAACGGCGGCATCGGCCGGAACGCCCCGAAAGAGATTGGTCCGCTCGCTTTTTGCCACAGTCCCGAATTCGGTGGCGGTAGGGCCGGGACAGGCCGCCGTCGCGGTAACGCCGGTGCCGCGCAACTCGTAGGACAAGGCCTCGGTGAAACTGAGAACGAAAGCCTTGCTGGCGTAGTAGGTGGCCATGAACGGGCCGGGCACGAAGCCTGCCACCGAGGCGACGTTCAAGATGCGCCCGCGTCGGCGACCCAGCATTCCTGGCAAAAAGAGATGCGTCAGCTCGACCAGCGCCCGCACGTTCACATCGATGATCCCAAGCTCGCGGCCGAGCTCCGACCCCGCAAAGGTGCCATGCGAGCCGAAGCCGGCATTGTTGATCAGAAGATCGATCTCCAATCCGGCGGCTTGCACTTGCTCCGCAATCTGCCGCGCCGCCGTCTTGTCTTCCAAGTCAACCACCACGCTAGACACCGCGACACCGTGGGCGGCGCCAAGCTCGCCAGCCAGTTCGTCGAGGCGATCGCGCCGCCGGGCGACCAGCACCACGTCGTGTCCGTCGCGCGCGGCGAGCCGAGCGAATTCGCGGCCGAGTCCCGCCGAGGCACCAGTAATGAGAGCGGTTCGTCCTGACTTGCCCATGGATCCTCCCGTCATTTTCGACGGCAAGACTACCAGTCTTGGGGCAACCCGTCACCGCGACAGGGGGGTGACGCGCCAGCAGCGCGACGGCTTCGGCGCGACACGGGCCTGACGCCCAACCTAGACAGCGGGGCTCAAGCAGGCAACGAGTGGCTCCCCATGCCGGAGCTGAACCGGCGCGAACACTGGGCCTTTTCTGCCTGGGCAAGATCTGACAGTCCCTCGAAATGCCGACCGGCACGACGGCTGCATAAGGCGACACCAGCATGTTCCAGCTCATCGCCCTTCTCGTCGCGCTTGGCGGTCTTCCGCCGGGCGATCAGCCGGACAATCCGGAGAGCGAGCGGGTGTCGACGGTGGCGGCCATCGAGCGGCTTCCCCTGGCGGTTCCGATCAACCGCGTGGTGCTGTCGGTGGACTCGTTGGCCATGCGGATCGACTTGACGACCACGTCCGATACGCGCGCAATCCAGCAGCGCTTCCTCGCCAGTGACCCGCAGCTTTGCCCGTTCATCCACCGCGAGCCAAACACCGTTGTCCTTCAGTGCCGGACCCCGCGCATCGAAGCCAAGCTCGATCAGACGGGCGGCAAGCCGGTGCTTGAAATTCACGAAGTCCGCGGGTTGCCCTTGCACGAGGACGGCGACCAAATCTGGTTTTTCTATCATCCCATCGCGCTTCACTTTGGCAGCGCCTGCCCGGGTGACACCACGCCTGCGCGCGGTGAATGCCATTTCAAGGCCGGACGCTTCACCGAAGCAGCGCTGGAATTCCGCAAGGCGCTGACCGGCGAATACCGGCGTTTGGCATCCCTGCGCTTGGGCGACATCTCGCTGCGCACCGGAGATACGACGACAGCGGCGGGCTGGTACCGCATGGCGGGTCGTTTTGGCAGCTACGGCCGATTGGCGACCGCGCGTCTGTGCGAAATGGGCGGCGGCTGTCTCGGTGAAATGCGCAAGCGCGTGTTCGATGCCACACTGCTACCCGAGCCCCTCCACAGCGAGATGCTGCTGCGTGGAGCCCGCGCCCACGCCTATATCGGCGCAGTTAAGGATTCCATGACGGCGCTCCTCGAAGCCATGCGCGCCAACCCCCGCGTGTGCGACGAGGATACCCGCGTGCTCTGTCGGCGCCTCGTGCTGTTCGCGCTGAAGTT
>Ga0182027_10003996_pt1 | contig 23068 bp, 18 predicted proteins | sample 712E1DmetaG_FD_121300 | JGI IMG/M metagenome (GOLD analysis project Ga0182027, IMG submission 121300) | Permafrost microbial communities from Stordalen Mire, Sweden - 712E1D metaG (Illumina Assembly) | ecosystem: Environmental > Terrestrial > Soil > Wetlands > Permafrost | place: Sweden... | reverse complement strand
TTGCGAAAACTCTTGCCCCACTCGGCGGGACCTCTACCCCACTTGCACAAACTCTTGCCCGCGCGCGAGGACGCATGTCCGCGTGTGAAAAGATTCCTCCCAGCTTGGAGCAGCTTGGGAACGCGGGCGCGCCGACCTTTGCCGGCATCGCCCCAGCCTCCTCCCCAGCCGGCGCCGAGCGCTGCTACTTGTACTGCGGCTCGCTCACGAAAACGGTGCCGAGGGACGAAAGCACGGGCGTGGCCGGCGGGCGCACTGAAAAGAGCTCGTTGTTGGTATTCCACGGATACCAGGCATAGCGCTCGATTCTCGGGTGCCGCGCGAACATTGCCATGGCGCCCACATAGAAGGCTTGCACCGCCGCCATGGTCGGGTTGCTTAGATTCATGCATCCCCACTCGGTGATCCAAATGGGGCGGTTGCCGGGAATCGCCTCGATTTGGCGAATGTACGACTCCAGCGTCGAGGCGGTCGCCTCGCAAGATCCCGCATTCCAGCCGTACCAGTGAACGGCGATGAAATCCACGCGCAGTTTGCCCGTGGTATCGGCGTTGACCTGGCTCATGAAGCTGTTGAACCACGCCGTGCCGGTGGTGTTGGCCTGGGTGGCCGGGCTGCCGATGCGAATGGCGGGGTTATTGAAGGACGGCCATAGCGAAATGGCTGTCGCCACGGGTATGTTCGACTGGGTCGTATTGTCCGGCTCGTTGAAGCCGAGGACTTCCTTGCGTCCGGCGGTGACCAGACCCGCGATGGTATTGGTGATGCCCGTTGCCGATTGATCGTTGCCGGCGTGGCCCCAAATCATGGGGACGTATTCCCCAACCGTGCAGCTTGGCTCATCGGGCGTCGTCCCCCAGTTGTAGTACCAGGTCGTCTTGAGGATCGTCATCTCAATGCACGTTGAATTCGCCACACCTTTGTAAGGCTGCACAGTCGCCACGCCGTCGCCCGACGCGGAACCATCGGCAGTCGAGTCAGCTGTCGCATCCCGGCCGGACGAGCTGTCCCTTCCGGCGTCGAGCGCACCGGCCGTGCCCAAGTCGCGATTGGCGTCCGCACCGCCTGCTCCACCGGCCGCATCGACACCGGCATCGGTTCGCGCCGAGCTTCCGCCGGCACCTCCGGCAAGCCCGCCGCCCGTCCCAGTGCTCGTCTGGCCGGCTGCACCGCCTGTGCTGCTCGCGCCACCGGCTCCGCCCGTGGGCGAGCCACCGCTCGTGCCACGACCGCCCGTCCCGGTGCTGCTCGTACCACCTGAAGCGCTGCTCGTTCCGCCCGAGGCGCTACCGCCGCTACCGCTAGCCGGAGAGCCGCCAGAAACGCGGGTTCCGCCGGATGCGCCAGCGTCAGACTGGGAGCTCGTGCTTGCGCTGCAGCCAGCCAGGCCAAGCAGCGCAAAGCCAATCACGAAACACGACTTCAAAATTGTCATGATGCCTCCTGGGTGCGGCCGGTGCGGCCGACGGACAAGGAGGCATCATAGCAGGTCGGTCGACAACCGGCGTAAGTGAAGCGAGCCCCTTTGCCACCAGTTTGCGTCGGCGGCACGCTTCAGTGCCCCTGCTCGCCTATTTGATGAAGGCCACGCCGACGTTCAGGTCGGCATTGAGCGCCAAATCAGGCAGGCCGACGAGGCCACTCACTGAAGTGTAAATGCCCACATTTTCGCCCAGCATGTAGGCGAAGCCGGCCGCTACACCGAAAAGCCCGAGGCCGCCGCGGACCGTGTCCTTGCACGTCGCAGCGACGCCATTCTGCCCGCAACCTAGAAGCGGGATGGTCTCGACCGGGTAGCGAATTTCACCGAACCCGGCCTGGCCGGCAATGAAGGGTTGGAAATGGTCGCCCGCTTCGGCAAGGAAATAGGACGCCTTGGCCAATCCGGCAAGCGCGACCTTGCTGGCCTTGTAGGTATTGCCATTGTAGGTGACGTCCTGTCCGCCGGTGACGTATTGAAGGCGCCCTTGCAACGACAACAATAGATGCTCAGATTGGAAATAGCCGATCTCTGGAGCAAGGTGGGCGAGCTTCGCCAGATCGGTACCGCTGCTTTTGAGCGCCTTGCCGTCGTCGCCGACGGGGTTCATCTCCGGCGTGCCAGAGAAGTAGCCGCCGCCTATGCCTGCGGCGAACACGAACCACAGGGGCGTTTCGGAGGCGTGTCTCCCAGTCCCGGCCGCGGCCCCAGCGCGGTCTTCTCTCTCGGCCGACTCGTTGCCAAGCTGGATCTTGTGGGGCGTGCTCTGCGTGCCGCTCGATGCCAGGGCTTGTCCGTCGGCGTCCTGCGCCTCGATGTAGTAGCTGACTTGGGTGCCCTGGGTCGCTTCGGCGGGAATCTTTTCGTGGTACCAGCCGGCGGCGCTCTCGATGGGCTGCATCTCGCGCGCGAGGAAATCCCCCTCGCTGCCGTTGCGATAGGCGAGGACGATCTTCTCGGCGTGCAGGCCGGCAGGGATCTGCGCCTTGATCTCGATGGCTTTGCCATTCACCGCTTCGGTCACCGGCGGATGGCTGATGCCCGAGGCGCTGACGACAACCGGGGCAGGCGCAACCGGGACAGGCGCAGCCTCGGCCGCCGGCTTGGTGGCAGCAGGAGGCGGGGCGCTTGGAAGCGGAGCCGCCGCAGCTGCCGGTGGGGCCTCGCCGCCTGCGGCCAGCGCTTCGGCGAAGACGGCATCCACCTCGGGATTCATCAGCGACTTGGTAACCTTGATGTTGGGATCGATGCCGATGGCGCGGCGAAATTCAAGCAGGCCTTGGTCGCGCAGTCTGAGCCCGGCCACGTCGACCACGCCTAAATGAATGTGCGTGCGAGCCGCCGCGGGATGCCGTTCGAGCCCCTCCAGATTGCACAGCTCGACTGCCTCCTTGAGAAACTTGGCGGCTGCCTCCATGTCCAAGCTTTCGTAGCTTTGCAGAGCCTTTTTGTTGAGCGTCACGACCTTGTTCAACGTGGAGGTGTCTTGCGCGTGCACGCCAGCTGGCAGGCCAATCGCCAAGAGAATACCAGCGACGAGAACCACGCGGTGAAAGCCATGCGATATCAAGGTCATCGTGTGAACACTCCTAGGGGGTTGCGGCGAGGGCGGTGTCGATGGGCACAGGAGGCCGAGCCAAGCCGCGGGCGCGTTCAGTCGCCCGCGACGCTTGCATCGGGCGATGGGTTGGTGGTCGAGCCGCCACTGCATGGAACCAGGCCGACCAGCCAGTCCACCGAGGCGTCGAAGAACTGCCAGGTCATCGATCCGGCGGCAACCGCCGACCACGAGGTTGCGTCGTCCAAGAAGAAACCAACCCGACGCGCCTTGGCCGTGCCGATGACGAGCGCGTCCCCAACATCGTAAGCGAACAGCGCCGCCGCCGAGGTCTTGGGCAGCGTGGTCTGCCAGTCCACGCCCACAACATGCGCGGTGGCCGGGACAACCGCTAGCAACACTTTCAGGACCGGTGAATCGCCGGTCTCGAGCAAGACCGTTCCCAGGCTGTCCCCGGTCTGCATGGCCGCGATGGGATGTTTGGGGTCGACCAGGGTGAACGCGCCCTTGGTCGCGGAGGTGGTTCCGTCGGTCGTGGCCATGGCCAGCGCGGAATCCGAGGTCTGGTTGTTTCCGCACAGCACGGGAATATTGTCCAGGTTGGCGCCGCTCTTGTAGCCGTCCTTCGTCACCACCGCGAGCCCGTACTGGCTGAAGTCGACCACCTGGGTCTTGGCGTCGTCGAAAAACCAAAGGTTGGGAATGGATCCGGCGTCGGTCTTGGTCGAGGACGTATAGATGAAGGCGTAGTCGACCTTGAACCCGCGGGCCACCAGGTGGGCCTTGAGCAGCGTCGGCGTGGTGCCCGGGGTGCCGATGCTCTTCACGACCATGATCACCTGATGCTGCGGACCGGTGCTGGGCGGTGTCGCCGGAATGCACACCTGTGCCGGCGCCGCCGCGTCCTGCTTCACCGGAAGCGTCGTCCAGGTGACGGTGGTGGTCGTTCCCCCTGCTCCACCCGAGCTCGGGGGAACGTAGGTGAAGCCACCCGATCCGCCGCCGACACTCACGGTGCCGCCGACGCCACCCGAGCTTCCGCCGCGGCCACCCGAGCCCAGCGTGCCACCGCTCGTGATCGCACCGCCGAGCGTCGCCTGGCTTTTCCCGCGCATCACCTTGTCGGGCGAGCATGCGGCCAGCACGAGAAGTAGGACGAGACCCCCCCGGCGCAGGAGCGCAACACCGGAAGGCCAACATCTCGGGCTTGAAAATCTTGGACGTGATCTCATGCTGTCCACCCATCGAGAGGCCGGGCTATCGACCATCGATAGTCCCTTCCCTTTGTGAGCAGTGGTGCCTCGCGCGCGCTGTGGCTCAACGATCGACCCGACCCCGACCGCCCCGGCCGCGGTCGTCGCAGATCCGTGGGAAGATGACTCCCCAAATTGGACGCAGCGACTATACTGCGCGCGGAGGATCCGTTCATCATGAAGCAGTCCCGGGTGTCCCAGTTTTCGCTGACGGTCTTGCTTGTCTCGTCGATCACCTTGTGCGCCATCCTTGGGCCGGCGCGTGCCACCTTGGCGGCCAGCAAGGCGGACGCTGAGCAAGGCGATCGTGCGTGGGCGCAGATGATCGCGCTCAACCAGAAGGCCATCGCGCTCATCCGAGGACGTAAATTCAGCGAGGCCAAGGACGTCCTGCTCGAAGCGGTGGTAGTGGCCAAGGACGCCAAGATCGAGAGCGGCGAGATGATGGCGCGCACCTATGTTCACCTCGCCGCGGTGTACGTGACGGGCGAGAAGAATCGTGACAAGGGCGTGAGTCAGTTCATGCTCGCCCTGAAGATCGATCCCAACATCGCCATCACGCCGCAACTGGAGACGCCTGCGCTCAAGTCGGCCCTTCTGCTGGCGCGCCAACAGATGACGGCTTCGGCTTCTGCTGCTTCGGAGAATGCACCTTCGCCGCCAGCCGCCCCCGCTGAACCCGCATCCGCCGCCAGCGCGCCTCAAGAGCCCGCCGCCGAAGCTGCCCAGGGCGAAACCACCACCGTCACCAAGCGCGGCCGGGGCGGCCGCAGGATCGCGGTCGACGTCGCCGACCCTGACCTTCCCGCCAAAGTGCCATCACCGCTCTACTGTCCCCTGCCCTTCGAGATTCCGCCCGATCAGGACCTCGTCGTTCGCTGTGTCACGCAAAAGCAGCAAAAGAAGGCCACCGCGATTCTCTACTATCGTCCCGAGGGCGCGAAGAGCGAGGACTTTACCGCGGCCGTGATGCGGCGGAATATCAAGGGCTGGCTGCAAGCCTCCATTCCGGGCGATGCCATCAATGGGAAGTCGCTCGGCTACTACATTGAGGCGCGCTTGCCCGGCACGAGCGAGGCTCTGATGCTTGGGCGCTCGGACTCACCCAACGTCTTCATGATCAAGGGAGGCGGCGACACGGTGGCAAAGGCCGACCACGAGAACATTCTCGACACCCTCAAGACCAGGACTGCGGATGAAGAGGACGCCCGCCGCAATCACCGGCGCGAGCCCGGAGCGATCTGGTTTTCCGTGGCTGGCGGCAGTGGCCTGGCCGGCTACCACGGCACGGAAAACCTCGACGGCGACTCAAGCTTGCGTTCCGTGTCTGGATTCACAGTGGCCACGCCCTATCAAGTCGAGCTGGAGCTCGGCTACCAGTGGGACAAGAATCTGTCCCTGTCGGCCATGGGCCGCTACCAGCATGCGACGGCGGACTCGAGCGGTTATACCGGAAAGCCGCTGCTGACTTCCGCCGTGGCCGCTTACTTGCGCGCCAGATACGCGCTCTTCACCAGCGGCGCGTTTCAAACCTATGCCTCGGCAGGCGCAGGTGGCGGCAACAACTTCCTCATTGTCATCGCCAAGCAGTGCGACACTTGCCAGCTCAACCACAGCGACACCATTCACGGCGGGCCGGTCGGCATTCTCGTCGGTGCCGGCGCGATCTACCACGTCAATCGAACCTTCAGCCTCTTCCTCGACGTCAACGAGATCGCGACCGCGCCCACGTTCATGGCGCTGACCGAGGTCAACCTTGGGCTATCGATCGCCTTCAAATTCGAGAAAGCGGCGCCGGTCATCAACGACGAAGGCGTGATAGAAAAGCCCCAGGAGAACGACACACCCGACGGCGCCCCGGAAGAAGCGCCGTAACGCTCTAGAAGATCGGCACCGAGGTACAGCCGAACCAAATCTCGAAGGTTCCGCCCGCTCCCGCGGAGATGGTGTTGCACGCCGGGCCTTCGAGCTGGACGACCGTCTTGCCGGCGTCCGCGTACGACCAGTCGCCGGCCGAGGTTTCGGCTCCGCTTCCTTTTTGGAAGATCTGGGACGAGTTTCCCGAGGCATCTGTGACCTTGACCGCCACGAAGCTTGGATCGGGCGGTAACTGAGAAAGCTGAATCTGACAGCTATTCACCGAACCAACGATCTTGCTAAGCGCACTGGCCAAGGCGGCTTGATCGGTGGCCAAGTAGAAGCCCGTGTAGGCGGCGCCGGTGCAGGTCGATGCGCTCGCCCCGGGCGGGCAAACGGCGTGCGGCAGCCCGACGCCGCCGGCATCGGCCATGGCGGTCAAGTCGGCCAGGCTGGAGGCGGAGCTCGGGCTGTTGACGCCGACCACGAAGGTGGGAATGCCGGCCGCGGTGGCGGCTGAAATGGCGTTCACCGCCGCAGTTACGCCGGTCTTCACGCCATTGGATGTGCTGCTGCTGGCGGCGCCAACACAGGAAGGCACGCCATCGGTGGCCAGCAAGATATAGCGGGGATAGTCGTTCTGGACGCTCTTGAGGTACGCCGTCGCAGTAGTGATTGCGGTGTCGGTGGGCGTGCCGTCCCCGGTGGCGGTGGCGGGAATCTGCGCGAGAATAGCAGCGTAGTTACCAAGCGCGACCTGTGGATTGATGGTCGACACCGTGGGCAGGGTGGCGGACGTGCACTCATTGCTGGAATTGCCGCCACCCAGCGGGAACATCTCCAGACCCCATTGCAATTCATTCTGCGTGCTCTGAATAACGCCTTCGACCGCGGGAACGACGAAGGTCCAGATATTGCCCTTGCTGGTGTCGGACATCGAGGCGGACCGGTCGAGAACGAGCAGAATGTTGGGCGGCCTGCGCTTGAGATTCGTCACTTGACCGCCGCAATTGGCGTCGGCAGTCGGTCCGGTCGACGTGCCTGTTCCTCCATCCAACGAAAGGACCAAGCTTGGAGCACCGCCAGCGGCGCTTCCTCCGCTGCTGCCACCGCCGCCGCTACCACCGCCCCCGCCCACCGGGGTGGATTCGACGCCGCTTGAGCACGCGCCGAGTGCCAGCGCATGTGCCACCAAGGAAAGCCGCAAAGACCTCATGGCGCTTACCTAGAAGACAATGATTTGCCCGACCGTGGACTGATCCGTGGTCAAGCAGGAAGACAGGTCGAACATCATGAACTCGATGGCCTTTTCATAGGACGACAGATCGCCCGCCTGGCATTGGGTGGGAAAGGTGCCCTTGGTGTCCTGGGCATGGGCACCGGTGGCGGCGGTGGCGACGTGCAAACCGGTGTAAACGAAGCGCCCGCACATGTTGGTGCTGGTAGTATCCAGCCGGTCGATGACCTGGCCCGAGCTGCTGACGTTGAAGCTGAGGTAGTGGGTATCACTGGCCGCGCCGGTAGGGTTCGTGGTGTCCGCCGGCTGATAGATCCAGCGCCGAGCCGAAGGCGCGGGCGAAATCTCATCCTTCGCGCTCGGCTTGGTGGAAACATCGGTCGGGTCGAAAACGAACGTGCCAAGCGTTGGCGACGCGCCCACCGTGAGCAACCACTGCGCGAAGTCCTTGCCCTTCTGGAACGACGTTTCGACCAGCGCGGGCGTGGCGGGAAGCACGTTGCTCGAGCTGTAAGGGATCCAGGTCGCTACATCCACGCCGAAAGGCGAGGGAATTGGTACATCGGTGGGCTTTGTCCCGGTGGGAAACGACTTGATCCAGGACCAATGGTAGTGCTCGCCGAACACACGGCCGCCGTGAGCCAGGTAGTTGACGATATTGGCCTTGGAGGCATCCGAAATTGGATTGGGCACCGTCTTCGAGGGATCCATGGCGCTCTGATTGCCACCACACGCAAGCAGGAGCATGTCGTAGTTGGCAAGCTGAGTGAGGTCGCTCCACAGCCCGCCCGCATCGGGGTACACGGCCCCGCCGTTGTAGGTCGAATCGTAATTACCGCGGTAACTCGAATCATTATTGAGAGCCGCCGGCAAATTGTACAAATTGATTGCGCCAGCGCCGCCCGGATTGGTGAACTCATGCGGATCCACGCCCATGCGCACGAACAGACACTGCAAGCGATCTGCGTCGCCAACGGCAATGGCGATCTTGGGCAGCGACGCCTTGGCGCCGTCGGTTTGAGCTTTCGGCAAGCGAGTCAGGTTGACGTCGGTGAGGGCGTTGCCATTGCACGAATTGCTAACGGAAATATAGGTCATGCGCCGCCACTTACCGACCTGGACCACGAGCGGGATGTTGTCGCCCACGGGAGCCTTCTTGATGGTGAATGTGCCGTCCGGTCCGGTAACGTCGCCTGCCAGCGGATCCCCCTGCGGTGTCACGCAGGTTCCGCAGGAATCGCCGGGCCCTTGCGCAATGGCGGTCAGTCCGTCGATGTTGTTGGGGATGTAGACGACTGCGCCGTAAACCGGGTTTTTGCCGGCCGGATCGTAGACCGTGCCGGTGATGGTCGTGCCCACGTCCGCGTTGGAGCAAGTGGGGAGATTGCAGGTCCAGCCGACGGTATTGGCACAATTTCCCGAGCCCAAGGAAGCTCCCCCGGCACCGCTCAAGATGCCGCCGTCGAGATTCAAGCTGGGTAGGCTGCTTCCCCCGTTGCCGGTCAAGGACCCGCCGCCGCCCCCGCTGCCCGAAAGACTGCCCTCGATTTGCGAGGAGCAGGTGGGCGCTAGCGCGAGAAATGCGCCGGCCAAGAGGAACGGAATAAGACGTCGACGCCAATAACTGCTGCGAGCCTGCCGGTCAACCTGGATGCTTGTGAGCCACATTGAGGAACCTCTAGGTTGAGCAGTGGTGAGGCGAGCGGGTATTGGCTCAACTGCGCGCGCAGGCGCGGGCCGTCACGTGTAACGCGGTCGACTTTCAGGCCGGCAAGGGATGCCGGGCGAGGAACCTGAGGACCGCCTCCATCCAACCCGACGATGGCAGAAAGTGCCCCGCGCCCTTCACCCAGTAAAACTCCGCGCCCGGGATCTGCGTAGCGAGCTCCTCGCCAAAACCGGGCGGAACCATGATGTCGTGGGTGCCGTGAACCACCAGGGTCGGACACGACAGCTCTTTCGCCCGGCTGCGGGTGTCGAAGCCGTCCAGGGCATGCTTCTGGCGCGCGAACCCTTCAATGGCGAGCCTGCGCGACGCAGGCAGGTCGGCGCTCACCTCGGCGCCCAGCGACAGATTTCTGCCTTCAAACGCGGCGTGGGTCGAACACCAGGTCTGCATCATGGCTAAGAACGTCTGGACGCTTGCCCCTTCCCGACCCGAGTGAATCATGGCGTCGATGGCAACCCGCGAGCGGTCCGGCACCTTCATGAAGGTCGACATGAGCACCAGCGTGCCCAGCCGCTCGGGGTGGCGAAGGGCGATCTCCTGCGCCACGTTGCCGCCCATCGACCAGCCGACGACGTGCGCTCTGTCGATTTCCAGCGCGTCCAGCAGCCCAACCGCGTCGTCGCTCAAAGTCTTCATCGTAAAGCCCGTCTCGGGCGCCTCGGTCAGCCCCGCGCCGCGATTGTCGAGGGCGATGACCTTGTGACGTTTCTCAAGGTGAGGCACGGCCTTCTTCCAGGTCGAAAGGTCGCTGGCCAGCCCGGGAATGAGAAGGACGGGTTCACCATGGCCGTGAGCTTGATAGTGAATCCTTGCGTCTTTGACTTTGATTTTGGGCATCTTGGAACTTGGCTCTCCGAGTGACTATTGAAAGAACCGCCCGAAGGTTTGCCATTGCTCGGGGTGGGACTCGACCATGACGTGCAGACGCCGCAGATACGCGGCGGCGGCCTGTTCGAGGACGGCCTGTCGGTCGCGACGGCTCTCGGCCGCGAGAATGACGGGAGGATCGCTGACGAAGCGATAGTGACGCCGGCCGATTCGCAGCGCGAACACGGTGAGAAGAGGAGCACCGCTGACCAGGGCCAGCGCAAAAGGTGCCGTCGCAACGGCGACGGTGTGACCGAGGAAAGGCAGGCGTAGCACGCGCGCGTCGCCCCAAGCCCGATCCGCGGCGAGCGAGACGATGCCGCCCTGGCGAAGAATCTGTAGCGCTTCGAGGATGTCGAAGGCCTGTCCCTGTCCGTCCGGAATGGTGACGACGCCGACGCCAGCGTGGCGCAAATCGTGGTCCACGCCGGCGCGCGCGCCACCGCCGGCCTGCCCGCCCATCACCAGCGTCAGCTTGTCCTGCCGGCTGGCGAGCAAGCGCGCCCCAATTTCCCAGCGGCCAAAGTGAGACATGACCAGAATCGCACCTCGTCCGGCGTCGCGCGCTTGCGCGACATGCTCGTCGCCCTCGGTCTCGAACGTAATGTCAGTGCGGCGCTCGATCTCGAGCCGTTCGCTATACAGGCGCGCGAAGTCCTGGTATTGCCGCCACGCCAGCCCGAGCGCATGAAGCCAGGACCGTGTGGGGAAGAGCGCACGATAGAAACGCACGCTGTGTCCGAGGCGCCTGGGGAGAAATAAGAAGTAGCCCGTGGCGATGACAGCGGCGACGACTTTCACGATCCACAGCCCGAGCACGCGGGACAATTGGGCAAGGGCTCGGTAGAACAACACGCTCACACTCCGCGGGTGGTGCCCTTGCCGTCGACAGCGGCGGCGATGAACCAAGTCTCCTCGCGGCCGGGCGCGGTCGGCTCGACGGTAAAGACGTGCATGCCTGCATTTTCCAAGGCCTCTGTGACCGAGTCTCGATCGCGGTAGCACACGGCTTGACCTGCCATGGCGAGCCGCCGAGTTTCGTACCAGCGGTGGAACGGAATACGCCCGGGCGCGGGCAACGTGGTACGCAGGATCAACCGGCCTCCGGGCGGCAAGCACTTGCGAACGTGCGCCAGCGTCGCCGCGAGCTTGCTGTCGTCGAGATGATGAATGACATCGAGGCAAGCCACCGCAGCGGCATCGACCGCGGGCAATCCTTCCGGCGCCGCGCCCTCGTGCACCACGCCGCGGTCGCCGAGCACGAAACGCGCGGTGACAACGCGATCCTCGTCCGGCTCGACGGCTACCACACGCAACCCCTCGGAACGAGCCAACATCCACGCGGCGGCCACTCCGAAGCCACAGCCGATATCGAGCACCGTGCCGGTTTCGGGAAGAAAGTCGCCCAGGCGAGGAAACATTGGATCCAGGTGCATCTTGAACCAGGCAAAGAGACGCGGATAGGCGCTGAGGCGACGAAAGCGTTTCATCACCCAACGATCCGGTCGGGCACGATCCGGTGGCGGCAGCGGCCGCGGCAAATACATATGACGGAGGAGCGGCGGCAGAAACAGGTACGCCCCCGCCACGCAGTAGCCGATGGCCAGGGTTGCCATGATGCCCGCGCTGCGGGTCACGGCGTGTTTGGCCGTGGACATGGTAGCCATGCCAACCAAGGTCGCGCTGGCGGAAAGAAAGATGCTGGTCCGCACCGGGCCGTGGGATGGATGGTGCTCGTCGAGACAGCGCTGGTAGACGCGTACGAAGGAAAATGAATAGTCGACACCCATGCCGAAGATGAGCACGGACAGAATGAGGCCGACGATGTCGATGGGCCGACCGATGAGATGAAGGGTCGCGATGGTGAGCACGAAGGAAAAGGTCATGGGAGCGAGTGCGATGGCGGCGACGCGGATGTCGAGGAAGAACAGCAGCACCGATCCGGCCACGAAACAGACCACCACCACGAACATGGAGCGGAACGACTGGGCGAGAAAGTCCGCCAAGGTCTGCGAGAAATTCCCGCCGTCGAAAACATAGAGCCCGGCCTCGTGCACCTGCTGGGCGAATGACGAAGGAGAATACTTCGGACCGGGTACCACACTGCCGAGCCAGACGACGCCGCGGCCGTCGCGCCCGGGGCCCACGCCGTAGAGCGCGCGGATACCATCGGACATTGCCTGCACCGCGACAGCAGGCGACGACAGTCGACCGAGAAAGGGTGCGAAGGCGTCCGGGGCAAAACCAACCTGCGCGGCCCCTTCATGCAGGGCGGCCGATACCTGCGCTAGGCGCTCGTCGGTCCAGAACCGCGTCCACGCCGCCGCATGCTCGGCTGCCACGGCCGGTCCTGGACTGAGCGCCGATGGGGAGAAGGCTCGATCGAGAACGCCGGCGGCTTTCTGCCGTTCAACCAACGACAGCCAGACGTCGGATTGGCGGCGAAAATCAGCGTCGTTTTTCGCGTCGATGAGCACGTACACGCGGTGGAAAATGTCGCCCCACACGGCGCGCACATGCGCCTCGTCGCGCGCGGTTTCCGCTCGGATGGTGTTCATGGCTTCGAGATCCACGACGAAGGTCGGGCGAGCAAACACCAGGGCGATGGCGAAGAGCGCGGCCCCAACCGCCAAGGCGCGGAATCCCCGCCCCACCGTCAGCCGCCGCAGCCAGTTGTCGACCGGCACCCACGCCGAGCGTGAGGCAGCGGGCACGGTGGGAAAGATGTGCGGGAAGACGAGATGCACGAACAGGTAGGAAAACGCGATGCCAAGCGCCGCGAAGAGACCGATTTGCCCGAGCACATGGAAGCCAGTCAGTCGCAGCGAGAGGAACGAGCCGATATTGATGACCGTCGACAGCGAGCCAATCGAGAACACCTCGTGCGCGGCACGATGACCGGCGGTTTTTTTCTGGCGGTCGACGAAAAGCAGATACACCGCGCCCTGATCGACTGTGATTGATACCAACGCGCCGCCGAAGCCGAGAGCGAGGGCCGAAATGTCGGACTCGAACAAGCTGTACACAAACAGCGCGAGGCAACCGCCGGCCAGGGCCGGAAGCAAGGCGAACAGGCCAAGCCACGGGCGGGGAAAGCAGGCCAGCAGCAGCAGAGCAATGCCGATGGTCGAGGCCAGCATGGCCAGATTGGCGTCGCGCATGACCAGGCTCTCGTTGTCGATGGCGGCGCGGTAGCCGCCCACCGAGGTCAGCACCACGCCCACGCCGACCTCGCCCGCCTTGGCCGAGCCGAAACGCTGGGCCAGAGCGCGAATTGCGTCGTCGATGGCGTGAGAAATCCGCGTGTCGCTGGTGGCCGCGCGCGGGATGGCGGAGACGAGAAGATTCTTGCCCTCGGTGTCGAGAATATGTCCGCGCTCGATGCGGCCCTGCTGCGACGGCACCAGATCCGCCAAGCGCGCCAGGGCGATCTCGCCCAGGCCTAGCGGATCCTCGGCCACGCGCGCGGCGCCGCCGATTCCCGCCAGATCCGAAACATCCGCGGCGAGCGACGCAAGCCTTGCGCTGATGGCGGCGGGCTCCAGACGGGGGACCACGTCGTGTTCCAGGTCCGCCTGAGAGAAGAGCAGCGGCAACTGCGCTGACATATTGGCGTAGATCGCGGTGATCCCGCGCGCCGCCGCCGCCGTGCCCACGCTCGAAAAAAGCCCGGATCGATCGAGCTCGGCCACTACCAGGTCGCCCGCTGCGATGAGCGCGTCGGGCTCGGCGTGGCCGTCGCGAAACGACAGGTTCACCACCAGACGATCAAGCGAAGGGTGGCGGGCGAGGACCTGGCGAGCGCTAGCGAAGGCGATGTTGCCGGTCGGAACCGCGGACGTGATGTCGGTGTCGATGCGCAGACGGTACTGTCCAGCCCACGCCAGAAAACCGGTCGCCACGCAGGCGACGATCAACACCGGCCAGCGGATGGTCGACTCACGCGCCATGGCGGTCATCCTTGCCCATCACACGCGAGCGAAAAAGGGAACGGGGCAAGAATCTGGTCGCGATCAGGCGCGTGAAGGTGGCGGCGTTGCGGGCGAAATCGCGCCACGGCCGAAAGTGCGACACGCGTCCGCCGGGCGGATCGTAGGCCACGCCCACCGGCACCTCGCAGATGGGAATGCGAGCCCGATGGGCGAGCACCAGCACTTCGACTTCAAACTCGAATCGGCGCGCCCGCGTCGCTAGTGCCAGCGTTTCGGGCAACGGGTACACGCGAAAGCCGGTCTGCGAATCCGACACCGACGGTCCGCCCGAAGCCCAAACCCAGAAGCCGGAAAAGCCGCGCCCGAAACGGCTGCTCCACGGCACCGCGCGCCCGCGCATGCCCACGCGTGAGCCGAGCACGAGACAGGGTGCCGCGTCCGCTTCGATCGCCGCGAGCAAGTTGCGGGCATCGTCGGGGCGGTGCTGTCCGTCGGCATCCACGGTCACGGCGAAACGCGCACCTATGGGAGGCGAGGCGGCGGCGGTCAGCCCGGAGAGTATGGCGGCGCCTTTCCCTTGATTGCGGTCATGGCGCACGACCACCGCGCCGGTAGCTTCGGCAAGCGCCTGCGCGGTACCGTCGGTCGAGCCATCGTCGACGACGATCACCGGCGCGCCGCTTGCGACGGCCGCCAGAACAACGGACCGAACGTTGTGCGCGTGATTGTAGACCGGGATCACGAAAGCAAACCGCGCCCCGCGGTCGCTCAAGCGAGAACGCAGAACGTCCCACGAAGGCGCCGGCGCGGGCATCACGAAAGCGCGCGAAAGACGAGAGACGTGTTGATCCCGCCGAACGCGAAGTTGTTGTTCATGGCGATCTTGATCTCGGCCTGTCGGGGACTGCCCAGCACGTGGTCGAGCGGCGGCAGTTGAGGATCCGGTTCAGTGAGGTTCTTCGACACCGCCATGAATCCGTTCTTCATCATTAGGATGGTCGCTATCGATTCAAGCGCGCCGCTCGCGCCCAAGGTGTGGCCGAGGTAACCCTTGAGCGCGCTCACGGGCACCTTGGTGCCGAAGATGCGGTGCATGGCTTCTGCCTCCGCGGCGTCGCCGATGTCGGTTCCCGTAGCGTGCGCATTGATATGCTGAACGTCCGTCGCTGTCAGCTGGGCGTCGCGCAGGGCTGCGTTCACCGCGATGCAGATCCCTTCCGGATCGGAATTGGTCGGGTGCGTGCCGTTGCAACCCGAGCCGTAGCCGATGACCTCGGCGTGGACGACGGCACCGCGACGACGCGCGTGCTCGTATTCCTCGAGCACGAGGCAGCCCGCGCCTTCGCCAACGACCAGGCCATCGCGCCTGCGGTCGAAGGGACGCGGGGTTTGGTCGGGGGTCGCGGTGAAGCCGGCCGACGTCGCCCGCATGATGTCGAAGATCCCGGCGTGAAGGATGTGCAGCTCTTCCGCGCCGCCGGCGACACAGACGGGCACGCGGCCAAAGCGGACCTGTTCGTAGCCAATGCCGATCCCCTGCGATCCCGATGTGCACGCCGTGCACGATGCGATGACCGGCCCCTTGCAGCCGAACATGAGGGCGATGTTGGCCGCGCAGGTGTGGCTCATGAACTGCAAGTAGGACGAGGCGAGAAGGCCACGAATCGACTTGTCTTGAAGGATGGGTCGCAGGAAATCCTCTTGGGCCGCAGAGCCGCCGGCGGTCGAGCCGAAGGCGACTCCGCACGAGGGCGAAGCAACTAGATCGGCGGGCAATCCCGCATCCGCGATGGCATCGCGTACGGAAAGCGCCGCCAAGATTCCGACCCGTCCCATGGTGCGGCTGAACTTGCGGGGAATTTCGTTGGCATTGACGCCGTCGCAGGCCGCGCCAACGCGCGTGCGCAGGCCTTCGAGCGCTGCCCATTCGGGCATGGCGCGCACGCCGCTGCGACCTTCAAGCAACCCCACGCGCAGGGCTGCCGGCGTGTGCCCAAGCGGCGAGCGTAGGCCCATTCCCGTAACCACGACGCGATTTCCTCTGGTCATGTGCCCGCGCAGAATGCCAGGGGTTGGGTGCCCCTGTCACGCGCCTTGCGAGGGCTCGGGCAGGATGGCAAGCGCCCACGTTCCGGGGCCGGTGTGGGCGCCGGTGGTGAGTGACAACGCCCCAACCGCGATCTCCGCGTCTGGCAGCGCCGCCCGCAGACGTGGCAACACATTTTCGGCGACCCACGGGCGGTTGTCGGAATGCTCGACGAGCAGATAGCCCCGACCCGCCGTGGCTTCAAGCGCTTGCCTCGCGCGCTCGCACGCGAAAGCGACCCTGTCTTCCGGTTTGCGCAGGAGCGCCATTTTGCGAGCGCCGTCGGGCATGGGCGAAACAACCGGGGCCAAGTGCAAGGCGTCCCCGAAGAACGCCCCGGTCTTGGACATGCGCCCGCCCCGCGCCAGGTATTCGAGGCGATCGAGAAAGATGTACTCTTCGGCGCGCGCCAGCGCCGCTCGGGCGAGCTCGGCCACGGCTTCGACAGGCTTGCCACCGCGGGCCGCCAGCGCCGTGGCGCGCACCACCACCGCCAGCTTGCCGGACGCCGCCCCCGAGTCGAGCAGGGTCATGCGCGCGCCCGCAGGGTGCGACGATCGCCAATCGAGCGCCACGGCGTGGTTGCCGGTGTAGACCGATCCCACGCACAAATAGAGCGCGCTCGGCCACTGGGACGTCACCCGTTCATAGTGCTTGTGGCGTTCGAAAGTCGACCCTTGCGAAGTCGACACACGCACACCACGGCGCATGGCGCGATACAAATCCTCGGGCGCCAGGCGGGTCTCGGGCAGCGACAGGTCGCCCAGGTTGATATGGCTGTCGAGCAGGGTGATCCCGAGCGCCTCGGCGTCGCGGCGGGACAGCGATGCCGCGCCGTCCGTCATGATGTGGACATCGTCGCCGTTGCCGGCAGCCGGCTGGATCGACATCTGCTCGTGCAGGTCGTCCCACGACCAGCGCACGATCTCCCCGAGCTCGCCAAGCGCCGCCCTCGCTACGTCGACGTCGGGCGCGTGCAGATGGATCTTCCACAGATCTCCGTCGCGCAGAACCACGACCTCGGCGCCAATGCGGGAAAGCGCCGCGTCCGACAGGCGCGGGCCGCGCACGACCGCATCGACGCAAAACCCGGTTTCAGCTTGGCCCGTCGTCCGATCGCGCTCGAACGAAACCAAGGAGCGAAAGCGCTCGGCCAGAGCATCGCCGGCCTGACGAATCCCGAAATAGGTCCGCAACATCCCGTCGAGAAAGACCAGCATTCCGAGCGCACCGCTGTCCACCACGTTGGACGACCGCAACGCTGCTTGCGCATGGACGGTCTCGCTCACGACCTCGGCCAGGCGCAACAAGTGCTCTTCCAACCCCTCGCCGGACAAGCCCGTTTCCGCCGCCTGCGCGAGCGCGCCGAGAACGGTAAGCATGGTCCCGGGTTGGGGAATAGCGACCGCCCGGCGGGCAAGGTCAGCACCGCGCACGCAGCGCGCGGCCAGATTCTCGCCAGCGGCGCCATCGAGCAGGGCGCGTACGAAGGCGCAGGCGATGTTGCCCGAATTTCCCCGCGCCGACAGCAGCAGACGTTCGGCGATGGTGGCGTCACTCGCCTCCCGATCGCGAAGCGGCGCCAGGCTGAGCACCATGTTTCGACCCGTGTCTCCGTCGGCTATGGGAAACACGTTGATGCGATCGAGCAGCTCCGCCCACGCCGCCGTGCACGCGTACCCGGCGCCCAGGGCCGCGCGCAAATCGCCGACGGTCTCCTCGTTAGCCGTCATCGCAGACACAGCCAAGTGCGCGTCGCATGGGTTCCGGTAGGCGCAGCTCAAGCGTCCCGTCCGCCAGGCGAACCGCGGCCTGTTCGGTCCGTCCCTTCGCGCACAGCGTGCCCGTCGCCGCCAGGCGAACTTCGAACTCCACCACCAGCCGGCACTCGGCTTCCACCAGCACCGCCGTGCAGTCGACCTCATCGCGCAGGCGCAACGGGCGAATGTGCTTGGTCTGGGTGCGCGTGATGGGAAACACCAGCCCGCTATCCTCGAAGCCGCGGTACAGATCGATGCCAGCGTCGCGGAAAAGGCGATCCCTCGCGGCGTCGAAATACTTGAAGTAGTTGCCGTGCCAGACAACCTGCATCGCATCCACATCGCAGAACGGAATGCAGAGGCGCACGGTGGCGCGGCGGCGCGAGTCCACTAGCGGCCTTTCACGCCTGTTTCCAGTCCCAGGCCGACATCACCTGCGACCACGGCGTGATGCACGGCCTCGATGTCGATGTCGAGGCAGCGGTCGTCTTGCAGCGCGGGACTGGACACACGCACCCTGCGCACCAAGGCCGCGACCGCCGGGCGCGCGCCGAGCCCGCCGCGCAGCTCGCATGCTTGCGCGCCGGCAAGCAGGTGCACCGCCACCGCGTGGCTGACCAAATCGCAAACTCGCAACGCCTCGCGCGCGGCCAGCGTCCCCATGCTGACCTTGTCCTGATTGTGCGACTCCGTCGAACGCGAGAACGAAGCCGCCGGCATGGACGCCTGCAGCGCTTCGGCCGTCAGTGCCGACAAGGTAATCTGCATCCCCTTGAAGCCATGTCGGGGCGTCAGCCCCTGCGACGACGGCGCCGCCAGGTGCGCCGGCAAGCCACGATTGAAGCGGGTATCCACCAGCAGCGCCGCCTGGCGATCGCACAGATCGGCGACCGAGGCCACGGCGGCCTTCACGGCGTCCATGGCGAAGGCGATGTGCCCGCCGTAAAAGTTCCCGCCCATCAGCGGCCGACCAGACTCCGGATCGAAGAGCGGGTTGTCGGTTGCCGAGCCGGCCTCGATTTCAACCCAGCGTTCGACCCAGTCGAGGGCGTCCGCCAGCACGCCGAGGACGTGCGGCGCGCACCGCAACGAGTAGGGATCTTGAAGCGACTCCGGAACCTCTGCTTCGGGCGCGGCTCCCTCGGAACGCAGGAGCGCCCGCAAATGGGTTGCGACCGCCTGCTGCCCTGGAAACGGCTTGGCTTGGAAAAGCGCTGGGTGCAGGTGATGCTCGTGCCCGGCCATGGCGTGCACGGCCAGGGCGGTCGCGCGCGTGGCCGCCGCCAGGATGCGCCGACACTGGTCGACCACGACGATGGCGACGCCGGTCATGATGGGCGTGCCGTTGAGCATGGCAATAGGCTCTTTCACGGCGAATTCGAACGGAGCAAGCCCGGCAAGCTCGAGCGCACGCGCCGCGGGCATCCGGTCGTTCTGATAGAAAACCTCGCGTTCGCCAGTCAACGCGGCGGCCACGTAGGACATGGGCGTCAGGTCGCCCGATGCGCCCACAGATCCCTGCGCCGGCACCACCGGGGTGATGCCGTGATTGAGAAACTCGATGAGCCGCCGCACCAGCGCCGGACGTACGCCGGAATAGCCGCGCAGCAGACACAGCACACGACACAGCATCGCCCCGCGCACGGCCGGCACGGGCAGCGCGGGTCCGGTTCCACAGCCGTGAAAACGCAAGAGTCCTGCGCCAAGGGCTGCGATGTTTTCCGCCGAAATTCGTGCGCCGCAGTTGCTGCCGAATCCGGTCGTCACGGCATAGATGGGCGTTCCGTCCGCGACGGCGTCGGCCAACCGTTGCTGGCAAGCCTTCATGCGCCGCAACCAGTCTCCGTCCTCGGATAGCCGCACGTCTGCACCGTGGACAGCCACCTGAATGAGCGTATCGATACCGATCGGGCCAGCGCCCACCACACAGGCTTCAGATGATTTGTACGACATGCGACAACGGAACGAGCGGGTTAGCCCGACCGCGCGCCAGTTTGCACGTGCCACCAGCGAAGCGCAAGACGCCGTCGGCGATAACGTCGACCCTACGTCGACCCTACGTCGACCCTTCGTCGACCCTTCGTCGACCCTGGCATGGACTGGCGCGCAGGCGCGAAAGCGAGCATTGTGCGCTCTCCCGTGCCGTTGTCGTGGCGGCGGCGCGCGGATCGACCGTGTGCCGATGAAAAAGATCATCTATCTCGTCAATCCCAAGAACCCCGAGAACTTCTGGGCGATGCAGGGGGCGATCGACATCGTCGGCAAGCATAAGACGCTGATGCCGAACGCGGCGCTGCTCACGCTGATCGCCCTAACGCCGCCCGAGGTCGACATCGAGTACGTGTTCTGCGACGAGAATCTTGGCCCCATCGATTGGAAGCAGCCCTGCGATCTGGTCGCCATTACGGGCTACACTCTGCAGGCGGAGCGCGTGCAAGCCATCGCGGCAAGGTTCCGAAAAAGGGGCACGGCGGTTGCCATCGGCGGCATCTGGGCCACGATCAACCGCGAGCACGCCGGCCCGCTTGCCGACCACCTGTTCATCGGCGAGGCCGAGTACACCTGGCCGCAGTTCCTCCGCGACTGGCAGGCTGGCCAGGCGCGGCCAGTCTACGAGCAGATCGGTTTCACCGACATGAAGGACGTTCCCGCGCCCGCCCTGTCCTATGTGCGAGCCCGCGACTATCTCTACTTCTCGGTGCAGACCACCCGCGGCTGCCCGAACAACTGCGACTTCTGCGATGTCGTCGGGGTAGCCGGACGCCAGCGCCGCAGCAAATCCATTGCGCAGATCCTGAGCGAGGTGAAGGCCGCCCAAGTCGCCGGAGCCGAGACGGTGTTCTTTTCCGACGACAACTTTTTCATCAACAAAGACTTCACAGTTGATCTCCTAACTTCCCTGATTTCCTACAATCGTGGCTTAGACCGTCCGCTGTCTTTCAGCACCCAGGCCACCGTCATGTTGGGGTCGGACGACGAAGTCCTCAAGCTGCTCGCCGACGCCCGTTTTCGCGTCATCTTTCTTGGCGTCGAGACCACCCGGCGGGAGTGTCTGGACGAAGTGAACAAGGGGCAGATGGCGCGTTTCGATCCGTTCGACGTCCTGCCACGCATTTCAAGCTACGGCATCGTGCCCTTCGTCGGCATGATTGTGGGCTTCGACCACGACACGACCGCCGTCTTCGGCGACATCGAACGCTTCCTGGCTTCCACCGGTAGCCCCATCGCGTCCATCAGCGTGCTCAACGCGCCCAAGAACACCGCGCTCTATCGTCGGATGCAGGACGAGCACCGTCTGGTCGAGGATTTCCGCGGCTTCTGGCACGACACCACCAACATCATTCCCAAGGGAATGAGCATGGAAGACCTCCACCAAGGGCACCGCGAGCTGTTCAGGCGCCTCTACGAGCCGGCCCTGTTCGAGCCACGCATGATCCAGTGGCTCAAGAACGTGCGTTATGTGACCGACCTCTACTCCACGCGCAAGAAAACGCTCTACCGCGTGTTCCTGCTGTTTCGCATCCTGCGCCACTTTCTCGTTCGCGTGCCGCGTCCGGTGCGGGGGATGTTTTTCCGCATCCTGAGGGCGGCGTGGAGGATCGATCCGCGCCTTATTTCGCGCGCCGTCTCGATCTTGGTTCAGTACTGGCATTACTACGATTTCGGACACCGGCCTGTGCAAGCGCCGAAGGTCACAACCTTGACTGTCCATGAAAAAGCATGCTAAAGCGCGAGGCACCTTCAGAGGGTGGTTGAAATCCGATGTCTCAGATGCAGAACGGCTCGATGGAACGGCGTATCGCCGAGATTCTGATTCAGGAGCTCAAGCTCGAAAACGTCACGCCGGACACCTTCGATGTGACCACCGACCTGGTCAAAGAGCTTGGTATCGACAGCATGGACCTGACAACGGTGGTCCTGGTGCTGCAAGGTGAATACAAGGTCAAGTTCGACGAGGACAGCTACCCAACCCTGACCACGGTTCGCGCCATCGCGGCTCAGGTCCAGCAACTTCAGGGTGCAGCCGGCTAGCGCTCGTTGCAGGGGGTTGTAGAGACCGACATGGCCATGGACATCGTCGCTCGCGCCCCAGCCTGCGCACAGGTTTCCACGCCGTCGGCGGCTTCGACACCCACGGCATGGACCTTCTCGGACATCCTCAAAAGTCCTGACATCGCCGCTCGTTTTCACAAGGTGCGCGGACAATTCTTTCTGCGCGAGTCGACCTACGACATGACCAGCCGCTGCAACGTCCGTTGCGAGGGCTGCTACTACTACGAAGGCGACAAGCAGCACGCGCGGGACAACGTCGACCCGGAGGCTTGGCGGACGCTCATGCGGGCCGAAAAGGAGCGCGGCATCACCTTCGTCGTGCTGGCCGGCGCAGAGCCGGCGCTCGTCCCCGACTTGCTTGGGATCTGCTACGGCGAAATCCCCCTCGGCGCCATCGCCAGCAATGGTCTCGTGCGCATCCCGATGTCGGTGGGATATCGAGTTCACATCTCGGCCTGGGGCAACGATGCAACCTCGGAACGAACCCGCCAAGCCAAGCGCATGCTCGCGCGCCAGATCGAGAACTACGCTGGCGATCCGCGCGCCGTGTTCGTCTACACCTTCACCCGCGACAACATCGCCGAGTCGCGCGAGGTGGTTCAGCAGCTGGCCAAGAGCGACTGTCGCGTAACCTTCAACGTCTTCTCGGCCACCACCGGCTATTCGGGGACGCTCGCGCACTCGCCGTCATCGCTTGCGGAAACACGCCAGGCCATGCTGAGCCTGCTGCGCGACTTCCCGGACCACGTTCTCTTTTCGCCCTACAGCGCCGTTGTCCATACCGACGAACGCTCCCTGCACGGACTCTTTTCGTGCCCATATCCGCGGCAAAACCAGGGACAATTCGGTCTCGGCCGTTCGTTCCGCCAGTACCGCGCCGACCTGACCTGGGTGCGCGAAGCCTCTTGCTGCGTTCCCGACACCGACTGCGCCGATTGCCGACACTATGCCGCGGGCAGCGCCATCGTCACCGCGCGCATGAACCGCCACGTGTCGAACCCGGACCAATTCCGGGCGTGGCTGGACTACGTCGATACCTACCTCGCGGTGTGGGTTCCGGGCTACGCCAAGGGCAACAACCTGTGCGCCACGCCGGTGTCGCCCGCGGACGCCGACGGAGCACATCAATGATCACCGTCCGCTCGTTGCTCGACGACGCCTGGTACGACCGCTACCAGAAGATCTGCAACCTCAACATCCGCAGCTCGATCTACGACGTCACCAACGCCTGCAACCTGCGCTGCAACGGCTGCTTC
>Ga0182027_10003995_pt1 | contig 23073 bp, 23 predicted proteins | sample 712E1DmetaG_FD_121300 | JGI IMG/M metagenome (GOLD analysis project Ga0182027, IMG submission 121300) | Permafrost microbial communities from Stordalen Mire, Sweden - 712E1D metaG (Illumina Assembly) | ecosystem: Environmental > Terrestrial > Soil > Wetlands > Permafrost | place: Sweden... | reverse complement strand
GGATTCATTTGTAAGTATTGAAAAAGCTGAAAGAATTTTAGGTTATAAGCCTAAATATTCTAATAAAGATGCCTTACTTAGAAATTATGAATGGTACTTGGTTCATCAAAATGATTTTCTAGGAATTAGCGGGGTTTCTCATAGAGTGCCATGGAAGCAGGGGGTACTTGGTTTAATAAAGAAATTCTTTTAAAATAAACAATATGAAAACAATACTCGAACTACTTAGAGTTAGACAGTATAGTAAAAATCTGTTTATATTTTTACCGATTTTTTTTGGGCTCAGAATAATGGAGGTGAGTTTGGTCGAGAAAGTTTTTATGGCATTTATAGGTTTTTGTTTAGTTGCCAGCTCAGTTTATATTATTAATGATTACCGTGATAAAAAAGAAGATTTGATGCATCCGGTAAAAAAATTTAGGCCAATTGCATCAGGTAGAGTTAAACCAGGTGTTGCGATAATAGTTGGATTATTCGTCTTGATTTTAGGTTTAGTAATTGAAAGTTTAGTCAACATTCCAACTTTATTGTGGACGTTAGGATATTTTGTTATAAATCTTGCTTATTCTTTTGGACTAAAAAGATTTGCCCTTGTGGATGTGTTCATTATTGCTCTTTGTTTTGTAATTAGAGTATTTGTCGGTGGAACTTCTACTGCAATAACTTTGCAGCCATGGATCGTAGTTATGACTTTTTTGTTGGCTCTTTTCATGGCTTTAGGTAAGAGAAGGGATGATTTTAATTTGGAGAAAGTTTTAAAAGTAAGGTTGCGGAAATCAATTACCGTTTATAATGCTCAATACTTAGATTACTTAATGGTATTTATGGCTGCGGTAATTCAAGTTTCGTATTTGCTTTATACATTGTCGCCTGATATTGAAACGAAATTTAAGTCTGGAGACCTTTACTATACAGCTTTTTTTGTGCTATTGGGCATTATGAGATATATGCAAATTGTTTTTGTGGAGAGGGGAGGAGGCTCACCGACGGATATTTTCCTAAAAGATAAAATAATTCAAGCATCTTTAATTGGTTGGATAATCACTTTCGGGATTTTAATTTATTAATGATTACTATGGACAATAAAAAAGATATTGCTCAAGAAATATTAAACAGGCTTAGAGAATATATGAAGAATAAAGAAATTTCGGATAATGTCCGACATTCTATTTCTGACGATGAACTTTTAGAATATCTTTTATCAGGCATTGATGCCAGTAAAGATATTCAATCAAGTTTATATCCGACAAATGAAAGACCAGGTGGGATTATACGTAAAATCAAAAATCTAATTATTGGGAAGGTATCAAACATAACAAGAAATGTCGTGGAGCTCTCAATAATTAAACAACAAAGATTCAATGAGGGCTTGACCGGAGTTATGGCTTACCTGGTAAAGGAAAATAAAGAATTAAAAAAAGAGGTAGAAGAATTAAAGAATGCAAGGAAATAAAAAAACAATCAAGATCATTGGTAGCTTTGCATCAGAGTACTCTATCTCTAAAGTTAATAGAACTTTTGCCTATACACTTGGCCAATTTCAGGATGAATATGATGTAAAAATTTGGGCTGATGAGACTATCGCTGATAAGCTCCCGGGGAAAGAAGAATATAAACGATATCCTTTTTTAAGAGATATATTTGTCAGGCGCAATTTTCACGCAGAAGTAGGAATCTTGAATAATTTTCCAAAAAGTTTTTCGGCTGATTTCGGTACTAAAGTTATAGATTCGAATATCCGCCTAGTATACATTGCTTGGGAAGAAAGCATATTTCCAAGCAAATGGGTAGACGAATTCAATGAAAATTTACATGGGATCTTGGTAGCAAGCGAACATACAAAAAGAGTACTTCTGATGTCTGGAGTATGTGTTCCAATTATTAATATAAGCCAGGCAACTCAATTACCAAATAGTGTTAATGCAAAAGGCCAAGATGATGTGAGAAAGAATAAATTCACCTTTCTTCATATTAGTTCGGGACAATATCGAAAAGGAGCGGATGTGCTTGTGAATGCTTTCGTAAGTGAATTTTCAGATAAAGATAATATTAAGTTAATTATTAAAAATTATTCTAATGTTGATAGTCAAACTGGTTTAGCCATTGAAGAAGCTAAGAGGCTGAAACCTTCAATCAAATGGCCTGAAATAGAGCTGATTGATAAGCCAGACCTTACTGATACTGAAATGAAAAGATTATACGAATTGGCTGATGCGGTTGTATTGCCAAGTCGTGCTGAGGGGTTTGGACTGCCTATGTTAGAAGCTCTAAGTTATGGAAAGCCATTAATAACCACTGGGTATAGCGGTCAAATGGATTTCTGTAATTCAAAAAACTCGATTTTACTTGATTATCAACTTGTTCCAAGCAAGTCACATCTGAATATTCCAGGAGCAATGGTTGCAGAACCAAATTTGCAAGACTTAAGAATTGAAATGCGCTCACTTTACGAAAATCATAACTCGGCAAAGATTAAAGAAATGATAGAGGCTGGACTTCAGACTGCAAGAGGATTTACATGGTCAACAGTGGCTCAGAATTTTACTGAAGCATTACCAGTGATAGAAAAATTTGTTCCAATGAAGAACAAATCAATAACAATATTATCAACGTTAAACTCTAAATGTGGAATTGCTGAGTACACAAAAGACTTGTATTTACCTATTAGAAATAGCTTTAAAGATTTTAAAATAATAGCGAATTCTGATGTGATAGATAGGCTCGTCCCGGATCAACAATTTGTAGTTAGAAAATGGAATGAAGGAGACACTGATTTTAGCGGAGTAATTGATGAGCTGGGAGAATCAAGGCCTGACATATTTCATATCCAATATCACTCCGCTAAATTTCCTATTTTGGCTTTGGGAAAATTAATCGAAAACTCAAGGTTAAATGGAATGAAAGTTTTTGTTACACTTCACGACGTTCCAGAAGCAATAAGGGAAATAAGTAGTATTTTAAATTATTGCAGTAAGGTGTTTGTACATTCTGAGAGTGACTTAGCGCGAATTATAAAAATGGGTGTAAATAATGGAAAACACATCATTCATGGGATGACTCAATTCGATGATATTGATAAGTTACAACTTCGTAAGTATTTAAAAATAAATAAAAGTCCTATAATTGCTTCACATGGGTTTATTCATACCCAAAAAGGATTACTGGAGACGATAGAAGCCGTAAAAATCTTAAAAGGAGAATTTCCAAACATTTTATATCTTGCACTGAATTCAATGACGCCGAATAATATGAGCTCATCAAATGTGTATAAGGAAATGGTTAAACTCACCTCTAAATTGGGTTTAGAAGAAAACGTATTAATATTTCCTGAATTTTTAACCGAAAGCGAGATACTTCACCTATTAAGTCTTGCTGACGTTAATGTGCTTGCATACTCGGAATTGAATGAAGGTGCAAGTGGGGCGATAAGGAAATGTTTAGCAACTTTACACCCCATAATAACAACTCAGTTGGCGATTTTTGATGATGTAAAAGATATCACATATCGAATAAAAGGAAATGAGCCTGGATTAATAGCAGAAGCCGTTAAAAATTTGTTAAAAGACAGAAATTTGTACACCTCCTTTGAGGAGAAAGTTAAAACTTTTGTCAAAGTGAATTCATGGCTTAAGGCTGCTGAAATCCAGATAGAAGATTTTTAAGCTAATTGTCGGTCTTAAAGACCCATAATTTATATAGAAAGAAGTTCCAACTTACAATAGCTGCGGTAATAAAGACTTTTGTCAATAATCCATTAACTCCAAAGTGTGCGCTAACTATCCAGAAAGTGGCATTGTTAAAGATATAGTTAATGATAGCTAACACAGTGTATCGTTTTAGCTTAGTACCATTATGACTGCCGGCATTAAAAGTCCATGAATTTGACATGTAATAATTAAAGAATAATGAGCTCAGTGTTGATACTATGTTTGCAGCAATTGATTTGATGGGAGAGAATCTGTCCAACAAATAGAATATTCCAAAATCCAGTCCGAAAGTTGAAAAACCAATTATTAAATATTTGATAAAATTTACTGTTAAAACATGGTTTAATATTGTAATAAATTTACCATGGCTGATTAATGGAAATTTTGATTCTCCTAGCCAATGTAATAAGTTTGTTTTTATAATTTTAATTCTGTCCTTCATAGCAGCTAGAATATCAAGAATTGATTAAATTTAATAGGACCTTAGCAGATTTTTCCCAGGAATATTTTGACATGTCAAACTTGGGGACATGAGGCGCAGAAATGGCGGTTTTGAGGCCCGAAGCGATAGCTTCGGGCCTGGCAGCATCCACATAAATCAAACTATTCCCAAATACATCTCTAAAACAAGGAATATCATTTGCGACAACAGGCAGATTGTAAGCCAATGCTTCCAATATGGGCATCCCAAAACCTTCGTACTTGCTCAAGTATGCAAAGGCTTGTGCTCTTTTTAGAATTCCAGCAGTTTTATAATCATCTACATAACCTAAAACTTTTATGCGGTCTTTAAGATCATTTTCATTAATCTTTTTCAATACACTTTTATATTTCCACCCTAACCTCCCAATAATGATTAGATTCAGATCATGATCTTGATTATGTTTAACATAATATGTAAATCCATCAACCAGTGCTATGATATTTTTTCTAGGCTGGATGGTGGAAATAGTTAGAATGTATTCTTTAGGAAGATTGACATTAATTGAGTTGCCTGTATTAGCTTGAATCGCATTGTTTAATGAGGGTGATACGATGAAAATTTTATCGGTATGCACACCGCAATAATTTATTATATCCTTTTTAACTGTTTCAGTCGTTGCAATTATTTTATAAGAATGCGGGACAAAAAGTCTAAGCCCTATTTTGTAAGAAAGCACCCCTTTAAGTGAAAAATATTGCGGGAAATATACTGGCGCCAAGTCATGAATTATGGTTATCGTCCTTGGAAAAAGAATTGCAAACAAATGGTTTGATGGCGAAACGAGCAGGTCGAGATTTTTCTTCTTTGCAATTCTGGCTACTTTGATCATCCAGCGAGTACCTTTAAACGGGAGGCTGTTCGATACCTTTACAACTTCATTATGTACATTCTTTTGATTTGAATCATATTTGGATTTTGAAAAAAGATAATACTCGTTATCATGATCAATCTTAAAAACTGCCCCGATAAGATTCTTTGTGTACTGACCGATTCCGGCAGGGCTTGATTCTATTGAGGTTATGTCGATTCCTATTCTCATACTAGTTATTATAACCTTGGGCCCATTTCCATGCACTATCTACGATCTCGGGCAAATCATATTTTGAGCTCCAGTCGATTTTCTCCTTAATTTTTTTTATGTCGGCTATTAGTATGGGAGAATCGCCATCTCTACGAGGGACAATGGAATATTTCAATTTCTTGCCTGTAATCTTTTCAGCCGTTTTAATTACTTCAAAAACGCTATGACCTTTCCCAGTACCCACATTAAACACGTTGTATTTGTCTATTTTATCCAGATAATTTATAGCTTTTATATGAATATCAACAAGATCCATTATGTGAATATAGTCTCTAATTGCCGAGCCATCTGAGGTAGAGTAGTCATCTCCATAAACTGTAAATTTGTCATCCTGATTTTTGATTGACCGCAAAAGCCTCGGAATTAAATGAGATTCACTATGATGAGCCTCACCTATAATTCCATCCAGAGAACCGGCCGGATTAAAATATCGCAGAGAAATTCCTTTGAATCCTGAGTATTTGCAATAGTCTTCTAATATTTTCTCGACAACTATTTTTGAGGTTGCATATGGATTTCCCGCATTTAAATCAGCGGTCTCGCTTATAGGGGTATGTTTTGGGGGACCGTAGACTGCGGCGCTGGACGAAAAAATTACTTTTTTAATTCCAATGTTTTCCAGCGCACGGAATAAGTTCTGCGAACCATTAACATTGTTGTCAAAAAAGTTTGAAGCTTCGTTTACAGATCTTCCAACTTCAATTAAAGCGGCGAAATGAATTACTGCATCGGCGGTTACGCCCTTGAGCGATTTTCTCAAAAGCGTATAATCTCTTAAATCAGACTTAATAACATCAAAATCTCCAAAATTTGATTTTAATTTTTCAATTACACCTTCATCTGAATTGGAAAAATTATCAAGGACTGTTACAGAATGGCCATCTTGGAGTAAATGTGCGACGGTGTGAGACCCAATATAACCTGCTCCGCCAACTACGAGAATATTCATTTTCTAAAGAGTCAAAATTAAAGATATTTCTTTAGATCAGTATCTTCGAATTTCTTTAGCATATCTTTGATTTCAGGAATTTGATCCTTGTGGCACACAAGTACAGCATCAGGTGTATTCACAACGATAAATCCATTTAAACCAATAGTTGCGACAAGCTTATCTTCTTGATAGTTAAAAACCAAGGAATCAGTTGTTTTGTAATTGTGGACAAGACCTTTTGTAGCATTTTGTTCTGCATTGGGTTGTAAAAATTGTTTTAATGCATAAAGAGTTCCTGGATCTGACCATTCAAAGTCAGCCCCAAGTACCTTTGTAAATTGATTATCGAGGCCTTCTAGAATGGCATTGTCAAAAGAAATCGGCTCAAGTTCGGAATATATTTTTTTGGTCGTATCATATTCTTGATCTGAATCCAGTACTGATTTTATTATTTCCAGCTTTTTATACATTTCAGGCTGTTGCGATTGAAACTGACTAAGTATAAATTCGGGAGTAGTAACAAAATATCCTGTATTCCAAAGATGTGACTTATCTTTAAACCATTTTTTTGCCTTTTCTAGTGTTGGTCTGTATATAAACGACTTCATCTCGTAGAATGGAATTCCGTTTTTTGAATCCAATTTCTTGCCCAACTCAATCCACCCCAGATTTTCGTTGGGAAATTTAGGTATTTCTCCCAGGAAAATTAGCTGAGAAGGATTGATTTTCAACATTTCATCAGCATTTCTGAGTGCTGTAAGATATGTGCTTGTGTTATGAATAACATTATCTCCCCAGACGATTGCTGTAGGCTCATTAGAATTGCCCATCTTTGATAACTTTAGCATGACTAATGCAACAGCAGGACCTACATCCCGGCGAATAGGCTCAGTCAATATATTGTGTAGTGGGATGTCCGGATAAATCTCTTTTACTGTTGAAGAAAGTTTTTCGGTGGTCGCTATGAATATATCAGACAAATTGAAATTCTTTCTGTAATTATCCATATGAACTTCAAATGTGGACTTTCCATTTAATAATGGCTTGAACTGCTTTGGATATTGCTCGCGACTGATAGGCCAAAATCTGGTTCCTGAACCACCTGCAAAAATAACTATTTTCATAATTACTTTATAAATAATTAATTTAAAGATTCAAGATTCACGCAAAGTTCATCTTTCCAGATCATTTCCGGAAAGTTTTCGAGCATCCGGCGAATATATTTTTTCCTTGCCAGATAAGTATCTTCGTCTTTTGCTTCGAACTTAATTGTAACATAAGGACCATTTTGTGAGTACCGGAAAACGATAATCCCGTCGTTAAAGTCCGCACGGCAACCATCATCCCCCGGGATCACAGTCTCATCAGTAATTTCTGCAGTTTTAAAATCTGCTCTAAATTTTTCACAGATTGCCCTGACTATTCTCGCCTTATGTTCATCTGGACATCCAATTTTTATTTCGGGAGACGAAATGTATCGTGGGAATTTTTCATAAAGGTCACTCAAATTGACCCTCTTTTCTTCTAAAATTTCCAGTAATCTTAAGACCGCATATGAGCCATCATCGTATCCATAGGCGTTATCGGCAAAGAAAAAGTGTCCTGATAATTCTCCACCAAATGCCGCCTTTTCCATTGCAATTTTTGATTTTATATAGGCGTGACCCGTTCTCCATATGATCGGATTACCACCGGATTTTTTTATTGATAAAGGCACAGCCTGTGTGCAGAGTGTGTTGTAAATAATATTTGAATTTGGAAATCTTTCTAAAATTTCTTGAGCGAAAATTGCAACTAATATATCGTTCCATAAAACTTGACCTTTATTGTCGGCTATACCTATTCTGTCGCCATCACCATCAAAAGCAAAACCTACATCTGCTTCATGATTTAAAACTTCTTTTGCAAGAGCATTCATATAATTAGCATCTGTTGGATCGGGTGTTCCATTCGGAAAACTTCCATCGACCTTGGTATTAAGTTCAACAACTTCACAATTAAAAGCCTTAAATATTTCTGGTAAATACATTCCAGTCGTTCCGTTCCGAGAATCCAGAACAATTTTAAATTTCTTCTTTAAGTGGATTTTTTTTAAAAGATCTTTAAGATATGCTTCACGAATATCAGCTTTAGTTATGGTACCAATCGTATCAGATTTAAAATAGGAATCTTCTTCTACATAATTTCTTAGCTCAAGTGATTCTTCTTCTTCAGTTGTTTTAGAAAAACTTACCGCAAGCTTAAAACCGTTATAGCGTGCAGGGTTATGGGATGCTGTCAAAATAGCTCCACCGCACGTCTGAAAGTAATATTGCCCGAAATACATCATTTGAGTCATTATCAACCCTAAATCGATGACATTGACTCCCATTGACGTAAGTCCTTTTATAAAAGCTTCTTGAAATTCTTCGCCAGATAAACGGCAATCATGACCAACAACTGCATCTGTGATTTTCCTTCTGCGAAGAAGAGTCCCATAGGCTTTGCCAATAGCTTCAATAATGTCATCGTCCAGATCTTCACCAACAATACCCCTTATATCATAATTTCTGAAAATGTTAGGATTAACTTTCATCAATACAGTTTTCAAAACTAAAGTATTCCTATGCTAGCTTAAAATTTAAAAATTGTATAGTCTGTGGCCGCTATCATCAACAATCATGGCCTCCAGAGGCTTGTCTGAGGAAGGAATAGACTTAAATCCTTCTGACCCTGTTATAAATAATGCAGTTGCCCAGCCATCAGCCAAAAGGGCAGAGCTTGCTCTGACAAACACCTGATGTGTGTAATTAACAGGCAAGCCCGTCCGCGGATCTAAGAGATGATGAAAAAAGCTTTTTCGTCTAAAAAACCTTCCGCTGGCAGCTAACGCCTGATTATTGAGTTCCATCTTTCCATATTCCGCCTGACGGAATGGAATATTTGTTTTATTGGGTAGTGGCTCGGCGGCCAACGAGATCAACCATGGCCGACCGTCTTTATTTTGGCCGCCGGCCCGTATGTCTCCTCCAGCATTTATCAAATATGATTCACCCAATTCTTTTGATGCTAAATCTATCGCATAACCTTTGCCTATTCCGCCCAAGTCTATCCGTTGACCACTTAGTAAAGTCACGCTATGGTCACTTTCACTAAGTTTCACCTCGTTTGGTTTATGTCGTCTAAGTGCGAGTTCTTTTATCTCTTTGTATATACCTGGTTTTTCAAGATTGGAAAAATTATTTTTTAATGAATATCCGTATAGCTCTAATAAATCTATTATTGTGGGATCAAAAGCTCCTTTTGACTTTGCAGATAGGTTAAAAGCGAAATCAATTAGAAAAAACAATTCATCTGAAACTTTAAAAGGGACACCCTTCCTCGAATTATTGAGTAGCGACAATTCGCTATCTGCTTTAAAGCGGGAGAATTTATTAACTACACGATTAAAATTCGAGAATGCTCTTTCGATCATGTCGTTAGCCACAACAGTCCCTTTGTCGGAAATAACAGTGATTTCAATGATAGTGCTCATTAATGGACGGGATTCTTTATACTGTCTTTTTTGCATTCCGTTGATTCTTTATCAGGTAAGCCCCGACAAAAATAAGTAATATGCCAATTGTAAATGCTTGCGAGGCACCTAACGTATCAAAGAAGCCATTACGGGGTAGTTTTCCTGTTGGTGTCGGAACAGGCTGAGATGGAGTTACTATAACATTATTAATAACGAATGATAAGGGCTGCCCAGTGCTCGCCAGTATGTCGGTGCTGTTTGAATCGAGCATATTTGAATTAGCCTGATTGATGGTAACATTTGTTGCACCTTCCTTTAGAGAGGTTAAATAAAATTCGGCCACGATTCTATCCGAAACGGTCGCAGTCCCTTCATTTGATGCAGCTTCAAGATCTATACTGCCATTTACAGTATCAACAACATTAACAGTAGGGAGGAAAAATGTATCTTCATAAGCCACTTGTACATTTGGCTGAGCAGGATCGTTGTCAGTTATACTAAAGTAATTAGAATCATAATTGATGATCATTTTAAAGCTCTGAATGGCGACGCCAGCTGTATTGATGTGGACTTTAATGTCTGCTGTGTCATTGATTGCCAATTGAATCTTATCAGCTTCCAAGTATATTTTTGGCACCGATGGAGTTGCTGTTACAAACGGAGTAGATGTAACTCCAGGTGGAGAAAACGGTATCGTCGACTGTGCAACGCTATCAGTTACTGATTGTGCATAAACCTTCGTAAAGAAGTCCATAAGTTGATTCTATACAAAATAGTGCTCCGAGTCGAGAACTTTAATTTTATTTTAGTTTTATACATGTTAGAATTGCATAAATATTAGTTAAAAAAATGGAGACAAGAGTTATAAAAATAGGTGGATCAATGGTTTCCAGCGATGCTTCAAAACTGGTAGATACGGATTATTTATTCCGGTTAAAATCAATGATTATGCAGGATTATTCTACAAACGGAAATAAATACATGTTAGTTATAGGTGGAGGAGCGGTTATGAGGAAATATAGGGATGTTTTAGAAGAGGCGGGGATAACAAATACCACAAACTTACATTGGGTTGGAACTGCTGTGAATGTCCTGAATGCAATGATAGTCAAAGCGGTATTTGATGAGGCCGCCGACGATGACGTCCTGAAATTCGAAGAATATTACGATAATAAGCCACTTTTAATCGAAAATATTGTTAAGATTGGAGGCGGCGGCCGTCCAGGCCATAGCGGTGATATGGATGCTTTTATCGCTGCTCAGAGACTCGGCTCTTCAGTGATTTATTCTCTGAAAAACGTTGACGGAGTTTATGATTCTGATCCACATAACAATTCACATGCGAAGCGAAAAAACAGGCTAACATGGGACGAATATTTGGATATTATTGGTAATCCTGCTGAGCATGAGCCAGGTGCTAACTACCCGATCGATCCAGTCACTTCAAGAATGTCTCGTGATGCGGGTATGAAATTTATCATATTATCAGGCCTAGATTTAAAAAACGTTGAACAAGCGCTAAAAGGTGAAAATTTTGTTGGAACAATAGTTCAGTAATATCTTTATTATGCAGAAAAAACTTTATTCAATCATAATTAATGCGCTAATTTTCATAGTATTCAGCTATTTCATGCCTGGCTTTGTTATTGCCTATGGCCCGATTGGCAGGATATTACTGGGACTGGGTTATGGGGTAATTTATAAATTTACTCCGTCAGTGATGCGTTTCTTTAGAATCCCAAAAACTTTATTGTTCCGTTCAATTGTAACAACCATACTTGTGATGCTTTATCTGTTCTTACTCAATACCCAGGTCTCTAGATTTCTATTGCTTGGACGAGGCTATATAGGTGGTATAAATTTCATTCTTTTTTATTCACCAGTAATTTTCATTTTAGATACACAAATTTTAATGATATTTATCTCGAGTATTACCCTTTTTGTTTGTAGTATAATGTTCGAGAAGTTAAAAAAGTAAATTAAATATTATTTGCAAGGAATGAACTTAAAAATCGCATTGAATATATCTGAAATAGTAATCGGTGTGGTCTTGACCATATTAATTGTTTTACAGCAGCAGGGCTCAGGGTTAGGTACTTTATTTGGCAATGCCGGAGGAGAAAGCTATAGAAGCAAACGTGGTGCTGAAAAGCTTTTTTTTAACCTCACAATAATTTTTATTGTCGTATTTATTGTGAATGGGCTTGCAATAGCAATGTTGAGCGCAAATTCATAATCAATCAATCGAAATGATCAGGAAGATTAGAAACTGGTTTTGGGGATATCCGGAATGGCTATTTTTCGGTGATCGTTCCTTTTTTGCTTTCCTTAAGGCAATTTATAAAGCTGGAGCTCCATTTACAATAGGTATTGTCATTTCTTTGATACTCGGGGCTGGGATTTACTTAGTTATTCAAGAGGCTAGGACATTAATTTATGGAGGCACCGATACTTTGATGGAAGGTGTCGTAGTTGGTATTGATCCGAATAACCCGACAAAAATGGTCCAGGTAGACAAAATAAGCCCGTTAACCAGTGATAGCAATAAAACTTCTTTAGAAAAGGATTTGATTGAGCTCATTTACCAAAGTTTAATCACGGTTGATCAACAGGGAAATGTTAAGCCAGTGATGGCAGATGTTTTGGAAGTTGAGAAAGGGAAAAAATATAGATTCAAGCTAGAGTCAGGGCTGCTATGGCAGGATGGACAACCAGTAACCGTCGACGATGTAATAGCAACCTTCAACCTATTAAAGAAATTAAATACAAATCCTGCTAGCAGCACAATATATTCCCAAGCAGCAGTGCAGATGGATATAAATAAAGTCGAAGGTGATCCTCTCTCATTTGAATTCGTAGTGAAAGGGGATAACGTTATTCCAGGCTTATTTGAGGCGCTAAGTTTTAAAATTCTGCCGGCACATCTAATAAAAGACATAACTCCAGATAATGTAAACTTGCCTGATCCATATATCAACAGATTCCCTGTGGGTACTGGCCCTTATAAATTAGCGAACAGGACTGATGAATACATGGACTTGGTTGCCAATCCAACTTTTCATGGGGGTAAACCTTCGATTCAAACAATAAGATTTAAATATTTTTCTAATAACGACTCTGCATTAAAGGCAATAGAAACTGGTCAAATTCATGCTCTGGTAAGCAGTTCGTATTCAGATCTCAATGAGATTGGGAGTTATACTAATCTTGCAATTGCAAAGACTGATGTGACTTATACACAGTATATGGCTATATATTTCAATTTGGGAGATAACTCAAACCCCACTCTTATGGATGCTACTGTAAGACAGGCTATATCATATGCTATAAATAAACAGGGATTGATAGACAATGTTCTGGGCGGGTATGGAGTACCAGCTTATGGTCCAATACCTCCAATTTCGTTTGCCTACTCGCCAGTTTATAATCACTACTTTAATGTGGCGACAGCAAAAAGTTTGCTCGAATCTGCCGGCTGGAAAGAGACTGTTGCTGGTGGTATACGTTCAAAGAACGCGACTCAGTTAAGTTTTAAGTTGTACATACTTGATAATCCGGATAGAATTGCATTAGCGAATTTGATAAAACAACAATTGCTGGAAGTTGGAGTAGATATGCAAATTGTGACTGAAAATGCTTCAGATTTAAAAGATATTTTGACAATAAGGAACTTTGATTCGATACTTTATGGCACAGAAACCTTTGTTGATCCTGATCGCTACGAACTATATGACAGCAGCCAAATTTCTTCTACTGGTTTGAACTTCAGCTCGTGGTCGTCTTCAGATAAAACGGAAACTATTGTAAATCATAAGGTAGTAAATGTTCCAGGATCAGACCATGATTTGGAAACCGCAAGACGCATCATTGACGAGAGTGACAGACAAAAGCTATATAAAGACTTCCAGCGATTAATGGCTAATGATACCCCAATAATTTTCCTATTTTATCCCCAGCAGGCTTACTTTTACAGCAAACGAATAACCAATATTGATCTTAGTGGTGTTAGTTCGATTAATGATAGGTTTACAAATATAGATCAGTGGAAATTTGAATAAATATTCGCTGCGCAATATAATGTATTAATAATTTATTTTTTATAAAAATGTAATGGTTGTATTAATTGTTTTGGTTGTAATAGTCGTGTTAGCTGTTCTGTTGGTGATTGGCCTTTATAATGGTCTAGTACAAAGTAAGGTTTTAGTAGATGAAGGCTGGAGCGGGATTGATGTGCAGTTAAAACGAAGATACGACCTAATTCCTAATCTTGTCGAAACCGTAAAAGGATATTCCATTCACGAAAAAGAAACATTGACTCAGATTGCGGAATTTAGAAGCGCTGCAATGAATGCGAAAACGATAGAAGAAAAAGGACAAGCTGAGAATCAGCTATCAGGAACTTTAAAGACATTGTTTGCGGTTGCAGAAAATTATCCAGATCTAAAAGCTAATCAAAATTTCTTGGAGCTACAAAAAACGTTGACAGATATAGAATCTGAGTTACAGGGATCAAGACGATACTATAACGGAACTGTGAGAGATTTCAATACAAAAATCTTGGTTTTCCCGAATAATATATTGGCTGGAATGCTTGGATTCAAATCAAGGGATTTCTTTGCTGCAGAAGAAGAAGCAAAGCAAAATGTAAAGGTTGATTTCTCAGACCAAAAATAAATAGCTTTATGAAAAAGTTACTTTGTGTTTTAGTCGTTGTTTTTTGTGGATTTTTAGCTCCGATTAGGGCTCAATCAACACAGCAAACGACCTTTGATGAGGTTGATCAACAAGTATACGTAAATAAAGATTCAACTATAAATGTGGTCCACACGTCTATATTTCATCTTACTGGATTGTATCATACCTTTTACCTGCAATTTCCACTTGTAAATCAGGATAATCAAGCTATATGCTCTTCTGATAATACAAAACAATGTGCATCTCCTGATATATTTACAATAACTGGGGTAGAAGACTTAACTGGTAAGGCTATAGATAAAAGCTTATATTCTATTACCGATGATACAGACTCGGATGGTAATGTTGTTAAAACATTTACATATTATTTTGGTGATAAGGGGCAAACTTTTACCAATCAGGAATTTGGAATTACATTAAAATATACCATTTATGGCGGGATAGGAGCGGATTCAGCACGCAATATAGACTATCTTTACATGAGTAACTTCCCAATCTTTGATTTGACATGTAACAAAGTGGTCATTCAAGATTATTTCCCTGAGGGGTTTATTTATAGCCCTACATTTTTACGGGTTCCAGCCTCACCCAGCGGTGATACAACTGGTTATACCGCAACCTATGATGCATCAAAGCGAATGGTTCAGATTCAGGTTGATACTTATTATACCGATTTTAATTTTACCTACGAACTTGGCTTTGCTAAAGGTATTGTTGATATGCCGGCAACCCTAGCGCTGGATACTAATTCGACTCCGGCAGACATGACCGTAAGTTTTAACGGTACGACTACCGACATAACCGCAGGGGGTGCATTGCCTGGTATACCAAGTGGAACTTATGATATGACCTTTTCTGGAAATGGCTACACCGATAAGATAATTAAAGAAACTTTTACCTCTGGTGAAGAAAAAACTATTAATGTTCAGCTTCAAGGATCGCCCTTTAGGCAGTTAATGAGCTTGGCTTTTTATATTTTCTCGGCGTTAGGTGCCCTAGGAATTCCTTTAGCTATTTTCTTGGTTTATAACCATTGGAGAGGTAAAGGACAGGACGCGGCAAAAGTTAAAGTGATTGTCCCATACTATCATCCTCCAGAGGACATAAGGCCTTATTTGCTTGGATCTGTTAAAGATGAGCATGTAGATATTATTGATATAACCTCGACAATAGTTGATACAGCTTACAGAGGTTATATCAAAATCAAAGAATTGGAAGGTTCAACCTTATTTGGAATGAATATCGGCGGCAAGGATTATGAATTAACCAAATTAAAGCCGTTTGATGATTTATCAGAAAGTGAGAAAAAAATCATGGATGGAATTTTTGATAAAGCAGATTCAACAAAGATTTCGGATTTGAAAAATAAATTTTACTTAAAACTTCCTGATATCCGAGATAATATTTATAAGGAAATGACTGATAAAGGGTATTTTAATAAAAGGCCAGATGAAGTTAGGAGAAACTATGTCATGTTTGGGATTGGGATCCTAATTGCTGGAATAATTTTACTAGTGATTAATGGATTCCTTGTGACTGTCTTTTATTATCCATTAATGCTAACGCCAAGCATTGCTGTTATTATTGGGGGTATTGGTGTGATTACAATCAGTCAAGTAATGCCGGCAAAAACAGCTTACGGATCAAAGATATATGAGCAACTTTTGGGTTTTAAAATGTATATGGAAGTTGCAGAGCGATTTAGAGTGCAGGATTTAACTCCAGAGACATTTGAAAAGTTTTTACCCTATGCAATGATATTTGGAATTGAGAAAAAATGGGGCGAAAGATTCAAGGATATTTGCAAGGTTCCACCATCATGGTTTGAAGGATCTACTAATGTTTGGACAACAATATACTTGACTAATGCCCTTATGACGTTTAATACTAGTACGGCAAGTGCGTTTACTTCGGCTCCTCAAAGTTCGGGAAGAGGTGGAATGGGCTGGGGATCAAGAGGTGGAGGATGGTCAGGAGGTGGAGGTTTTGGTGGAGGTTTTTCTGGAGGTGGAATTGGGGGCGGAGGTCATGGAGGATTTTCTTAAATAGCGGCCAATCAACTTAACTATAAATTATTAATAACTTTAAGGGGTGAAAAGAAATTATTTCTTGTTGGTTGTCGCCATAATTATAACTCTGATTGCTTTTGCAATTGCAATTCCTTCTTTCAGCTTCAATTTTAATGGCGATAATGTTGAAATTACAGGTCTAAACCCGAAGACTTTTGGGCTATCTTTTTTAAATCCTGATTTTGCTTTCCAGCCTTCGATTGATTTACAGGGGGGTAATTACATCACCATGAATATTGACCTGTCTTCGACTGATGCTTCCAAGAGAAAAGATGAATTGGATTTGATAAGATCAACAATTTTCTTTAGACTCTGGAATGCCAAAATTGATGGATTTCAAATAAACACTTTAAATACGAGTGATTCTGCAAAGTATGTTTTGACAGTAACAGCTCCTCAATCAGTTGATCAATCGATCATGGATTTTGTTCTTATGCCCGGGAATTTAAGTATTTGGGTGGCAAACACTGATAATACTACAAGTCCTTATCAAAGCATGTTTGGCAACCGTGTTCCGCTAAATATTGCAAATGAAGATATTGTCAATAGCCAGATGGTGTCAGATTCGAGATGCTATTTTCAAAGCTCGACAACACCGAGGAATTTCTGTGTATTATTAACATTAAATAGCCGAGCTCAAAGTGAACTTGCGACTGCATTACAGGCAAACCCTTATTCGCAAACACCTGTTGTAGCGGCATTAGATTATTATCCAGTAGGAGTTCAAGCTGTTGGCCAGACATATAACCCTGGGGCAATAGGTAGCAGTCTCTTAATTTATCCGATAATTATTCCCGATGAATCGTTGCCAACTTCAGAGATGGCTACAATCATGGGAAGTCCGCCATTGAGTTCAGATATTACAATTCAACAAATTCAAACAGTAGATCCTATATTAGGAAAGGGCGTAGTCGATGAGATGAAAATCTCTTTATTCTTGGGATTTGTATCGGCTAATGCACTGATAATTTATTATTTCAAAAGACGCGGAATACTTTTCACTTTGACGTCCGCCATGTTCTTAATATGGGGAATTGCTTTAATGAAGGTTATTTCTATAACGCTATCTCTTCCATTATTGATGGGGGCAGTTACGGGCACGGCATTGTTTATTTCTATTTTAATATCGGGAGAATATAAGATAAGAACGGCATTTAAAGGTAACTTGACGGCCGAAGAATTAAGAGAGATTTATAATGCTATTAGCGCAAAAGTTAGGAATATTACGTTAGCGATGATTGTGATCTCTTTTATAATAGGCTTTTATGCAACAACCAGTATGACTAATTTTACAACTGGCTTGGGAATAATGCTTATAAGCTCGTTGCTCGTTACCATTATAGGTTTTAAGGCATTACTACCATTTTTGTTATTAAAGAAGAAGCATGAATAAAAAACTATTGATCACTTTAATAGTCTTAGTACTCTCTATTTTTGCAATATATTTCTTTAGAGCGAATTGGGGAATAGATTTTGCAGATGCATTTATGGTTAACGCACAGTCTGACAACGTTGTGGTTACAGGAGAAATGATTTCTGATGCCAATGCGGTAAAAAATATAGTTAGAGTGGAGAATATTGCTAATAATTCATTGAATCTTTATTTTCAGCCCATTACTGACAATTCCTTTATTTCTAGTTTGAATTTGTATGCACAGAAAGATAAATTGACCTTGAGTAGTATCTATACATACAGGTTTGCAAGCGAGGAATACAATCTTATTGTGAATAGACTTGCAACAATGGGATTGGCAGTGCTTTTTATTATGTTTATTTATATGGGAGCAGAATTGCGCGGGGTTGATTTTAAGAGATGGCAAGTTGGATATTATATCGTCTCTGATTTTATCTTGTCGGTCGCAATAATGATAATTGTATTGGGTGTTTTAAGCGTATTTGGGCAGTTGGGATTTAAGATGGATAATCCACTCCTGACTTTCATGATGGCAAATTTAGGTATCAATTTGTTATACAGAGTTTACGAGATTGAGATAATAAAAAGGACAAAATCCACGGATAAAAAAGATTTGCTTGGAGTTTTTAAAAACAGAAAGCCCGAAATCATACTTTTAAGTTGTGTCTTATCTTTAGTGATATTACTTCCATTCATGGTTTTAGGGGGACAAATGAGCGTTTTATCGCTTCTTATACTAACAACCTTGGGTTTGAATTATCTAACGACCATACATTTAAAACCAGGTTTTATAAATTTCATGTTTGAACAGGGAGAAAAAATGGGGATGCTGAAAAATAAAATATTTAATAAAGAATGGTAAGAATAGAAGTCCTAACAAAAGACAGGTTTGATGAATTTTATGATGTGTTTACTTTATTAATGAAGGAAGGATACGAGAGTTTTTCCCCAGCTTTGATTAAATATTTTTTAAGTCATGATTATAGCAAGCCCACATATCAATTTTGGCTTGATAGAAATTTCCGCAGGTTTTTGCTGGCAATCGACGATAACAACAAAATAGTGGCATTCCTTATAGGTGATAATACCTATGGTGGAGTTGGTTTTATAAGTTGGGTGGGTGTTATCCCACAATTCCGGGGCAAAGGAATTGGAAAAATGCTAATGGTAGATTATGAAGTGTTTTGTAAGAGCAAAAAGGGACATTTATTAGAGCTTTTCGCCCATAACAAAGTAAAGCCATTTTATGAAAAACTTGGTTTTAAGGAAATCGGCAGGCGGACCAGCGGATTTTATGGCGCAAAAAACATAATAATGGATAAAGCCATAGGAGACTGGAATGACAATAATCTTTCTATGTCTGAGATATAACATAGTAGGTGTTCGTCTTTGAGTTCTGGCCATCAGCTCGGAATGAATGTTCAATTTTTAATCCCCCTACAAATTTAATTAAGCTGATAATTTCATCTCGTGTGTAATAATGGCAATAACGGATCGCTTTTAGATTATTAGACCAAGAAAGGAAATAGTCATTTTTTTGAATATCTGAATCATCAAATCCAAGCAGAGTGAACTCTTTATTTCGTAATCTTTTTTGAAAAAGTTTTAATTGCTTAAAATTCCATGTAGTTAGAACAAGCCTTCCCGAATATTTAGTCAGGTGTGACTTAATATTTTCTAGGAGCTGAATTCTAAATTCGTCACTTGGAAGATGGTGGAATACTCCGAACATAACGATTAAATCATAGGTGTTTTTTGTGTCCAAGTAATCTGAAAATATATTTGTATTCTTAAATTGAATCTTACAAATATTTGAATTGGTAACGCGAGATTGGGCTTGCCCGAGAAGGAACTTGTTATTATCGATGCCTAGGTAATTAAATGGGGCGTCGATGTTCTCTTTCAGAACTTCAACAAAGCGGCCATTTCCACAACCAAGATCAAGAATAGAAGATGGAATGAAGTTTATGTCTCGGAAATATGTGAATAATTTTGTCCAACCACGCCATTGATACTGCCTTGTTTCATTAAATTTTTCTGAAGTTGCAGCATAAAAATCTTCATTTAACTTCAGAATCTTTAAGGCTGAAGTTTTATTCATATCGCAAAGCATCTATTGGATTAAGTTTTGAGGCTTTACTTGCTGGGTATATACCAAAAACCATTCCTATTCCAACAGAAACAGTTACTGCCAGGATTATTGATTGCCAGTAAATAGCAAAAGCAATACTGGCAAGCGATGCAAGGATAAATGAAAACAATATTCCAAGTCCAGTGCCAATAATACCTCCTAACAAGGTTACGGCTATTGCCTCAGCCAAAAATTGCATCAGAATATCATTACGGGTTGCCCCAAGCGATTTACGAAGTCCTATTTCTTTTGTCCGTTCACTTACTGTCACGAACATTATATTCATGATCCCGATGCCTCCCACCAGCAATGAAATTCCTGCGATGGCGGCTAGAAAAACCGTGAAAATACTTGTTATTTGATTAATAAAATTAAGCGCATCAACTGAGTTAGCAACTGTAAAATCAGGAGCATCACCTGGTTTAATCCCTCGTGCATTTTTTAAAATTGTTTCTACTTCATCCTGGGCATATTTTATTGTACTGGTGTCTTTGGCCTGTACTGAAATTGAACGGATAGCATTTGTCCCCGAAATATACTGTTGCATTGTCGTGAGAGGGATATAAATGTAATCATCATAATTTACAAAACCTGTCTGCCCACGCTGTTTGGCTATTCCGATTATTGTGAAATTTTGACCATTGATTTTGATTTTTTGTCCAACTGGATTTATTGATGTATCTTCGAACACTTTATTTATAACGTCAGAACCGATAACGGCGACTTTATCAAGAGCCGAGATTTCATCTTTTGTGATTTCCCGGCCATGCTCAACGGTAACCCCCTGAACAGTCCAGAAGTCGCCGTAAATTCCTTGAATCATTGTATTGAAGGATAATTTATCGTGCTGAACTTTATAAGAGCTACTCGATTGGGCAGCAACACCACTTATGTAATATTTGTTTGCCTTCTCGATTGCCTGAACATCTTTTAAGGAGAATGTCACCAAAGTGCTGTTGCTGCCAACGATTCCTGGTGTCAACTTTCCGGGCACAACTTGAATCTGATTAGGTCCAAAAACGCTGAATGAATCCTCTATAGTTTGCTGAGCACCTTGTCCAACTCCAAGCAAAGTTATAACCGATGAAATTCCGATGACTATACCTAATATTGTCAGGAAAGTCCTAAGCTTATTATGTCCAAGTGATGCAAAAGCGTTTTTGTAAACTTCAGTCAATCTCATTGCTTCGTATCGCTAAGAACTACACCATCTTTTAGTCGGATTACTCTCTTGGCATATTTAGCAATGTCCTCCTCATGCGTTACCAAAATTATTGTGTTTCCTGCTTTGTGAATGTTTTCGAACGCATCCATTATATCTTTACTTGTTACTGAATCTAAGTTTCCTGTCGGCTCATCTGCTAGAATCAGCGAAGGCTCTATAACAAGGCTTCTCGCAATTGCAGCTCTTTGAATTTGTCCTCCCGATAACTGATTTGGCCGATTTTTCATTTTATCCTTTAGCCCAACAATTTCTATAGCATCTAAAGCACGTTTCTTCTGCTGATTTAGTGGAATATTTGAATATGAAAAGGGTAGAATGACATTTTCATATATTGATAGTCTGGGTAGCAAGTTAAATGCCTGAAACACAAACCCAATTTGCCTGTTCCTAATATGAGCTAACTCATCATCGCTGAGTTTTGATACATCTTGTTGACTAAGAAAATATTTACCAGAAGTCGGAGTATCAAGGCAACCAATAATGTGCATGGTGGTTGATTTTCCACTGCCCGAAGGTCCCATGATGGCAACAAATTCGCCCTTATCAATGGTAAATGAGACTCCTTTTAGGGCGTCAAAGGGGTCAGAGTTACTATTGTAAGTTTTTTTAATATTAGATAGTTTTATAACTTCCATTAATTGTTATCGTCCGAAGTTGAAAATTGATGCAGATGTTGTGTTTACAATGTTTACGACTACATACTCACCAGCGCTTAAACCTGATGTAATCTCAGTTTCGGCATTGTTCGAAATGCCAGTTTGTATCTCTTTTTTTACTGCGCTAGATGCAGTTGCATTAGAACTAGCAACGATTTGCGCATATGATTTGCCGTTCACAACTTGAATAGCTGCAGCAGGAATCACCAGCACACTATCCCTCTCTTGAATTGAAATGTCTGCGTCAACTGACATATTTGGTCTTAGGCCTTGAGTAATATTTGGTTTAATATGGACTTGATAAGTGACAATTCCAAGTAAGTTAGTTCCATTGCTATCAATTGACGTTACTATACCTGTAATGGTATTTGGGAGGGCATCGACAGTAAGGACTACATTTTGCCCTGGCTGAACTTTATTGATATCAATTTCGTTTACATTTATTACAGCATCGAATTGAGTAGTATCTGCGACAATTACAGCAGGTAAAGTTGGGCTGGCGTAATCGCCAACCTTTAAGTTTACAGTCAATACTTCGCCACCGATCGGTGCTGTAATTGTCGCATTACTCAATGCATTTTTTGCACTTTGTAACTGGGTATAGGTCAGGTTCACTTGCTGCTGGGCTTGGCCGACAGAGTTACTGTCAACAATCGTAGCGCTTTTTAATTGGTTCCGTTTATAAATTGCAGAGTAATAGTTATAAGTAGCTTCCTTGATAGAATTTTGTAGCTCGGTATCATCGAATTTAATAAGCGCATCTCCTTGATTGACCCTGTCTCCTCCTTTAACATTCACAGCAGTCACGACTGAAGAAGCTTTCGCCATCAGTGAATAACTGGTTTTGGGTATAATATTTCCGCTGGCTGAAACTAAAAGACTGATATTATCGGTTTTAACCTGCTCAGTAACAATACTCTGAGTGCTAGTACTTCTTCCGCCGATCCACAGGACAATCAGTGCTATAATTAACACGCCAACAGCAACACACGATATTTTTTTATGATTTTTAATAAATGGAATTTTCACAGGCTCTATTATATATTTTCCATATGCCAAATGAAAGAGGTCTAGTATAATTAATAGCTCATGACAACAGAATCATCGAATCAATTGAATATGATATTGGACGAAATTGAACTAACTCAGAACTTGGGACATAGCGGATATAAAAAAATTCTGAG
>Ga0182027_10003994_pt1 | contig 23080 bp, 19 predicted proteins | sample 712E1DmetaG_FD_121300 | JGI IMG/M metagenome (GOLD analysis project Ga0182027, IMG submission 121300) | Permafrost microbial communities from Stordalen Mire, Sweden - 712E1D metaG (Illumina Assembly) | ecosystem: Environmental > Terrestrial > Soil > Wetlands > Permafrost | place: Sweden... | reverse complement strand
TCGGCGGCGCTCAAACCGAGTTCAATCATGCGCGCCTTGAGCCGTGGCGAAAGGTAGCTCGCACCCGTGGCGTTCGCCGGCACGGGCAATCCGCGCACTGTCGGCCGCACGCGATTCCTGCCGCCATTTGCATCCAGCTTTGAAACGTGCCCGGCGTCACCAGCTTTGGCCGGCGTGGAAACTTCCACCAAACCTAGCCGCGCCGCTTCTTCGTTTGTGGCTTCAATGTGGCCGAGCACCGCGCCGACGGCGTAGCTTTCGTTCAGTTGCACGGTGAATTTTTCAATGCGCCCGCGACAAGGCGATGCGACGGTCATGCTGGCCTTGTTCGTCTCGACCTCGATCAAATCCTGGCCGGCTTCAACGGCGTCGCCGGGCTTGACGAGAAAGTTGATGATGTTGGCCTCGGCGATGGACTCGCCGAGCTGCGGCATGATGATGGGAATTTGCGGCATAAATAATCAAACCACGAAGGCACAAAGACACAAAGATTTCATAGGATAACTCTTTTAATGCCTTCTTTGATTCGTGGCACGTTAAAATTGACAAGCAAGCCGAGACGATTTCGCGTCAATTTCAAATAAGTCAACAACTGGGCCTCAAAAACCGGCGCCATTGCTTCAACGGCCTTGATTTCAACAACCAATTGGTTTTCGACTAGCAGATCGATTCTCAATCCTGCTTCCAAGCGCACACCATCATAAATAATCGGAAGGGTGACTTGGTTTTGAACCTTAAGCCCGCGCTTGCGCAATTCATGTGTCAGACAAGTCTCATAAACCGACTCCAATAATCCCGGCCCCAAAGTTGAATGCACTTTAAAGGCACTGTCCACGACTTCTGTCGCAATTCGTTCAAGCTCCAACGGAATAGGAACAAATTCTTTCTTCGTGTCTTCGCGTCTTTGTGGTTCAAGAGTTATCATAATCGGAGCAATTTCCGGGCGGCGGCGGCGATGGCGTGCGCAGTGGGGCGGTGCGCGGTCCACAAATTTGGGTGATACGGCACGGGTGTGTCCTTGGCGTTGAGCCGTTGCGGCGGCACGTCGAGCAAACCAAACCCTTCACTCGTGACACGGGCGATGACTTCCGCCGTCACCCCACCCCACGGCCATGCTTCACCAACACAGAGCAATCGTCCCGTTCGCGCGACGCTGGCCATGACAGTGTCGGTGTCAAGCGGTTTGACGGAACGCAAGTCAACCACTTCAACTTCCCAGCCTTCGGCCGAAAGCTCCTTCGCCGCTTCAAGCGCTTCATGCACCATGGCGCTGTAAGCAACAATGGTCACGTCGCGGCCCACGCGCGCGATTCGCGCCTTGCCAACGGGCAAAGCTTCGCTTGGCAGTTTTTCGGCTTTGAGATGGTAATAAAGAAGCTTGTGCTCGCAAAAAATCACCGGGTCGTCAATCGCCACCGCTTCAAGCAACATGCTGTAAGCGTCTTCGACCGTTGCGGGCGTCAACACGACCAATCCCGGATAATGCGCATAAACGGTTTCCAGGCACTGGCTGTGAAACGGCCCGCCGCCCAACGTGCCCCCGAAAGGCAACCTCACAGTGATCGGACACGGCACGTTTGTACGCCAGAAAAGCGTCGCGGCTTGATTGACGATTTGATTGAAACCGGTGGTGGAAAAATCCGCGAACTGCATTTCGATGATCGGCCTCATCCCCTCGATCGCCGCGCCGACGGCCAGGCCGATCATGGCATCCTCGCTGATGGGCGCATCGAGAACGCGACCGGGAAATTCCTTAGCCAGATTTTTCGTGGCCTTGAACGCGCCGCCGAACGCGCCAACGTCCTGCCCGTAAATGAACACGCGCGGGTCATCGCGCAATGCACGAGCCTGCGCTTCGCGGATGGCTTCAAGATACGTGATGCTCACGGGGTGAATGGTTAACCCTGCTCGACTCCTTCATTCAAATGTTCGGTTGAAATTGCGCGCCAATCTTCCGCAAATGGATCGGGCGCAGGTTCGCGTTGCGCTTGAGCAACGGCTTCTTCGACTTCGTGGACGATTTCATCACGCATCGTTTTCAACGATGCGGTGTCCGCCCATTTTTGGCGGAGCAAAAATTCCTCGGCGACCTTCAGGCAATCGCGTCCGATGGAGGACGCTTTGAGTTTCGGGTCAATATAACCCGCATCGTCGTGTTCGCCGTGGCCGCAAAGCCGGAGCAATGTGGCCACAACCAGTTGCGGGCCATGACCGGCACGGGCGCGCGCGACGGCACCGCCGATAACTTTCAGGCATGCGTTCAAATCCGTTCCGTCCACCGATTGGGCTTCGACGCCGTAACCAACGGCTTTGTCCGCAAGACTTTCACAGGCGAACTGGCGGGAGGTCGGCGTTGAATAGGCGTAGTGATTATCAGCCACAACCAGAACAAGCGGCAATTTTTCAATGGCGGCCTGGTTGAGCGCCTCATGAAATGAGCCGGTGGACGTGGCGCCGTCGCCGATGCTGGCGACGCCGACCATGCCGGTGATGCCCTTCATGCGGCGCGCGAACAATACACCGTTGACGACGGAAATCATCGCGCCGAGATGGCTGATCATCGGCAAATAACCTTCCTTCGGTTTGCCGCGATGAACATTTCCATCGCGTCCACGCATGGGGCCGAGCGCCGAGCCAAGATACGTGCGCGCGGCGTCCAGCACGGATTCGCCGAATGCCAATCGCCCCGCCGCATCGCGAATCAACGGAGCAAACACATCGCTCTTCTTGAGCAAAACACCGATCGCCGCGCTCAACGCCTCCTGCCCGCGACCGAGAAAAACACCGCCGTGGATTTTCCCGGCGCGGTAAAGTGTGGCGAATTTATCGTCCAACACGCGCGCCAGCAGCATGAAACGATATGCGATGAGATGCGCGTCACGCGCGCTGGCAGGGCTTCTTACTGATTTGGCGTCGAGCACCGTTTGCACCATGTCGGCATTTTATCGCCGGAACGGCACACCAGCAATGTTTCTTTCCAAAACGGAACGTTCGGCATGGAGAATCCGATTGGCCAATCGTTCTTCGCGCAAAATTCAATACCGGATTTTGTCCGGCTTGTTTTTCCATTCCGTAAAAACTTCCAACGCGTCCTTGCGGAGCAATTGTTTCATTGGAAGTTTGCGGCGCGAAACCGGCCGCGCCATTTCGCGGTAAAGCCAGCTGTCATCAAAACCAATCTTCGCCGCACCGCGCCGTGTGTTGGCGTAATAAATCCTTCGCAGCCGCGCCCAATAACCCGCCGCCAAACACATCGGACACGGCTCACAACTGGCGTAAAGCTCGCAGTCATCGAGCCGGAAGGTCTTGAGGCGGCGGCACGCCTCGCGAATGGCCATGATTTCCGCATGCGCCGTCGGATCGTTCGCCGAAGTGACGCGATTCCATCCGCGCCCGACAATTTTACCACGCCGGACAATGATTGCACCGAACGGCCCGCCGGCGTTGCGCCGCATTTTTTCGCGCGACAGGCGGATGGCCTCGCGCATGAATTTCGTTTTCATCGGAAAAGTTTTGCGGCGTTCTCCGAGTGTGACAAAAATTTTCCACCGCGCAGAACTTTCGTCAGCCGGCCACGCGACCATTTACGGAGCCGGTAAATCGTGCCGAACGTAAAATCCGGCGTCACCCCGCCCGGTCTGCCGACAAGTTCCGCGCCGCGCCGCACGTTGTCGAGCATCCACGCCGGCAGCCGCGCATGATACGGATTGCGCCGTACTTCGCCGACATGACACGCCAGCGCCGCCACGAGATCGCCCACGTCTTCCACACCCGACTCGACAAGTAGATTGGAATCCGCCATTTGCCCCCAAAATTCCGTTTCGACGACAAAACATTCAAAACTGCGCGGCATTTTCTTCAATGCGTCCAAAACCAAAAAATGCGCTCCGATGTGCGTACTGTGGCTGTCGCGCTCGTGCGGAAAGAAAATCACGCGCGGTTTGTTCGCCTTCAGGACGTCTTTGACCTGCCCAACCGCTGCCAGCCAATGTCCGCGATTTTTTTGGCGGGTGTTTGGATTGATTTTCTCCAAACCAAGCGGAACCAAACCGAAGCCGAGGAAACCGCAGGCATTTTGCAGTTCGCGCAAACGCCCTTTGCGCCATCCCTTCTTGCCACCGAGCGTCACGGCGATATTGATGACGTTCCACTTTGCCTCCCGCAGCAGCCGCAACGCGAGTCCGCCGACGATGCACTCGTCATCCGGATGTGGCGAGAAAATCAGTGCTTTCGACACTTTGGCCGGCGCCTTTTGATGCCGCGGGAATTTTTGCGGACGATTCCGCGGTAACTTTTTTCCGATTTGGAAAAGCCGCGCCTGTTCCAAAACGAATTTTTTAAAAGGATTCAATCTGTGTTTCATCTGTGGCTAAAAGTTATTTTTTTATCGATACACCGCCGAAAAGCAATCGCAAACTGTTCATCACCACGACGACCGTGCTGCCTTCGTGACCGACCACGCCGACCGGCAGTGGTATTTTGCCCAGCATCGCAAACGTCACCAGCACAACGACCGTGCCGAGTGAAATGACAAGATTTTGGCGAATGACACGGCGCGCACGCTGGCTCAACCGGAACGCGGCAAGAAAATTTTCCAGCCGGTCGTGCATCAGCACCACATCCGCCTGCTCCAAAGCCGCGTCCGCCCCGCGCGCGCCCATCGCCACGCCAATGTGCGCGGCGGCCAAACTCGGCGCGTCGTTCACGCCGTCGCCGATCATGGCGACCTTCTTCCCCTGCCCGCTCAACGCGCGAACTGCCTCGACTTTTTGCTCCGGCTTTAATTCAGCACGCACGTCATCCAAATTCAGTCTGGCGCGCAAATGTTCGGCAGTTGCCTTGCGGTCGCCGGTCAAAACAACGGTGCACAAGCCTTCGCTGCGCAATTCTTCCACGACCGATGCGGCTTGGGGACGAATGTCATCGCGCAAAATGACACGGCCCAGCAAATCGTTTTCTTCAATCCAGATTTCGGAAAAACCGGCTTCAGTCGCGGTCACATGCGCAATGGTGCCGGCGTGACGGCCTTGCGCCAGCCAATCGCGCCGGCCCAAACGACATTCGCCGCCGCCGCGCCGCGCGCGCAACCCCTGGCCGGTGACGGATTCAAACTGCTCGAATCCGAGCGGTTCAATCCGCTGCTGTTTGCCGTGGCGCGTGATGGCGCGGGCGAGCGGATGCGCGGAAAGTTTTTCGAGCGAGTAAGCCAGCCGCGCAATTTCGGTTTCGCGGCCGGGCGGAAAGCTTTCGACTTTTTCAACGCGCAATTCACCAGTCGTGAGCGTGCCGGTTTTGTCGAGCGCAACGACGTTGACCTCGGCAAGTTTTTCCACCGCCGCGCCGCCGCGAAACAGAATGCCGTGGCGCGCGCCCCAGGCGATGGCCGCGAGCACCGCTGACGGAATGGAAAGCACCAGGGCGCACGGCGACGCCACCACGAGCAGCGTTATGGCGCGGTAAAACGCACTGTGCAACTCGACGGCGGATTTGAACGGCGCGCAACCGAGCGAGAGCCACCACACGAAAAACATCACAAACGACAGTCCAAGCACGATGTAGGTATAATAGGTGCCGAATCTGTCAGTGAACTGTTGCGCGGGCGCTTTTCGCTGCTGCGCGTCCTTGATAAGCGTGATGATTTTTTGCAGTGAACTTTCGGCAGCGGGCCGCGTAACGATGACTTCGACCGCACCCCAAAGATTCATCGTGCCGGCGAGCGTGGTGTCGCCGACGTTTTTCCCGAGGGGCGTGGCTTCGCCGGTGAGATTCGATTCATCCGCGGCGGTGCTGCCTTTGGCGATTTCGGCGTCCACTGGAAATTGCGCGCCGGGCTTGATCAAAAGGCGCATCCCGGGTTTAAGCTGCCCGACTTTGACTTCGTGCTCGCGGCCATGGGTATCCAGCTCGGTGGCGACTTTCGGCGCGTCGCGGAAGAGTGAGCGGATCTCCTTTTGCGTGCGACCCAGCGCGTAATGTTCGAGCGCGCCGGAAAATGAAAACAGAAACAGCAGCGTCGCGCCTTCACCCCACGCGCCGATGCCGGCCGCACCCGCCGCGACGGCAAGCATGAGAAAATGCACGTCAATCGTCCGTTTTCGCAGCCGTTTCCAAACTTCTTCAGCCGGATAGAAGCCGCCGGCGAGATAAGCTGCGGCATAGGCAAAAACCTTTAATGTCGCGGGTGAAAAAAATCCGGTCAGCCCAAAAACACCGCACAAAATGGCGACGGCCAGCCGCGGTTTCCATTCGTCAATTTCCCCGACATGTTCAAGAAATTCGACGTCGCGTTGGACAACTTTCGGGAATGGAATATCGCGCCAGCGCCAGAATTTGGGTGCGGTCGGACACGTGGCTCGCGCGATGGTCGTTGTTTGTCCATCGCTTTGGATGGTTATTTTCCCCCGCTCTTCTTCGGACAACGGCGTTTCGCACGTGAGGCAATCGCCCGTGCCGCCCAACAACAAACAAATGCTGCCGGAATCGGCGGCTTGGGCCGATTGAAATTGCGCCGTAATTCGCTCTGTCAGCCCGGCCATCCCGCCTTGCGGGACGCGGCCGAGGGTCGCGACGGAAATTTTCCGGCGCGCACGGTCAATCGTCACCGCTTCGAGCGTCGGCTCTTCAGCCAGCGTGTCCACAACCGAACGCGCGAGGCACGGATCGGCCTCGCGATCAGCAATGCGGTTGGCGGACGATGAATTCATGGCAACTCACTTCTAGTGTATTGCCGGACGCGGCGCGACGCAAAAGGAACGCACAAAAATTCAATTTAAACTGTTCAAACCGACGCTCATCTGGCAGTGTGCCGCAATTTCTTTTGAGAAAAGTGACGCAAAACATGACAGACAAAACAAATTTTCCGACTTCAAATCAAAAAGTCATTGCATGGGTTCAACAGATGGCCGACCTCTGCCAGCCGGAACACATTCATTGGTGCGACGGTTCGGACGCGGAAAATCGGTCGCTCTGCGACCTGATGGTGAAGAGCGGCACGTTCATCAAACTCAACGCCAAAAAACGTCCGGGCAGTTACCTTGCCCGCTCGCATCCCAGCGACGTGGCGCGCGTCGAAGACCGGACGTTCATTTGCTCGAATAACAAGGAGGAAGCCGGGCCTACGAACAACTGGGCCGACCCCGCCGAGATGAAGCAGAAACTGCTCGGTCTTTTCAAAGGCAGCATGAAAGGCCGGACGATGTATGTGATTCCGTTTGTGATGGGGTCGCCTGACTCGCCGATTTGCAAGGTTGGTATTGAGATTTCCGATTCGCCTTATGTCGTCGTCAACATGCGTATTGTGACGCGCATGGGCAAAGTTGCGCTCGACAAACTCGGCGCTGAGGGAACTTTCATCCCCTGCATGCACTCGGTCGGCGCGCCGTTGCAACCCGGCCAGAAGGATGTTCCATGGCCCTGCGAGCCGGACCCGAAAAAGAGATATATCGTTCATTTCCCGGACGAACCTTCGATCTGGTCCTACGGTTCCGGTTACGGCGGGAATGCGTTGCTTGGCAAAAAATGCCTCGCGCTCCGCATCGCGTCGGTGGTTGCCAGACGTGAAGGCTGGATGGCCGAACACATGCTCATCCTTTGCCTTACCTCGCCGAAGGGGAAAAAATATTACATCGCCGCCGCCTTCCCCAGCGCCTGCGGCAAAACCAATCTCGCCATAATGCAGCCGACCCTGCCGGGTTGGAAAGTGACGTGCATCGGCGATGACATTGCCTGGATCCGGATTGGCAGGGATGGACGTCTCTATGCCATGAATCCGGAATCCGGATTTTTCGGTGTTGCTCCGGGCACTTCGATGAAATCAAATCCGAATGCCTTCGCCACCTTTGCCAGGAACAGCATTTTCACCAACGTCGTGCTGACGATGGACAACGACGTGTGGTGGGAAGATATGGGCGTGCCCGCACCGGAAAAAGGGGTTGACTGGCATGGCCACGAATGGACGCCGGCCCTCGGCAAAAAGGGCGCGCATCCGAATTCCCGTTTCACCTCGCCGGCATCGCAATGTCCGGTCATTGATCCAGACTGGCAGAACCCTGAGGGCGTGCCACTTTCAGCCATCCTGTTTGGCGGACGCCGTCCGAACACGATTCCGCTCGTGAACGAGGCTTTCGATTGGGAACACGGGGTTTTCATGGGTTCGACCTGCGGCTCGGAAACCACCAATGCCGCGCTCGGTCAACCCGGTGTGTTGCGCCGGGACCCATTCGCGATGCTGCCATTCTGCGGCTATCACATGGGCGATTATTTTGCGCACTGGCTTTCCTTCGCCCAGCGCACCGACCGCAACAAGCTGCCGAAGGTTTATTTCGTCAATTGGTTTCGCAAGAATGACATCGGCGAGTGGCTCTGGCCCGGCTATTGCGAAAACAGCCGCGTGCTCAAATGGATTTGTGAACGTATCGAAGGCACCGGCAAGGCGAAAAAAACGCCGATCGGAAACTTGCCGACGCCGGACGCGCTCGATTTATCCGGCCTGGACCTGCCTGCCGAAGACCTCAACCAGTTGCTCGCGGTGAACATCGAGGGTTGGAAGAAGGAAATCGATGACATAGCCGAGAACTACGCGAAGTTCGGCGGCAATCTGCCGGATGCATTGACCGGCCAACTTGAAGGTCTGCGCAAGCGACTCGGTTAATTTCCGAGCAGCGACTTCGCTTTTGCAAGCGCCTCATCCAGTTTGGATGCATCCTTACCTCCTCCTCGTGCATTGTCAGGCCGACCGCCGCCTTTGCCACCCACAATCGGAGCGATCTGCTGGATGATTTTGCCAGCCTGCACTTTGGCGGTGAAGTCGGGCGTAACTGCAGCGACAATCGCAACGTTGTCGCGTTGCGGGCCACCGCCAAGAACAATGACTCCCTTGAAACGACTTTTTAAGGAATCGGCGACCGCCTGTAGAAAATCCCCGTCCACGGCGCCGAGATTGTGAATGATGGCCGGTATGCCGTTGATGGTTTTGATTTCCTCGAGCAAACGGCTGGCGGCATTGGACGCTTCGCGTTGTTGCGCGGCTCCAAGCTGCTTCTCCATCGCTTTCTGGTTTTCAACCAGCGATTCGATTTTCTTTTCCAGTTCGCCGATCGGTGAATTAACCTTGCTGGCGAGCGACTTGATGAGCCGCAACTCGTCGGCGGCCTGGCGATAGGCTTCCAAACCCGCAACGGCTTCAATGCGCCGGACGCCCGCCGCAATCGCCGATTCACCGATGATGCGAAACAAACCAATCTCGCCCGTCGCGCGCACATGCGTACCGCCACAAAGTTCCATGGAATAACCATTCAGCTTGCCCCGCTCCCCGCCAATTTGCAGCACCCGAACGGTGTCGCCGTATTTCTCGCCGAAAAACTGGACGATGACGGTGTTCTTCTTCACTTCGGCATAAGGAAGCTCAAGCCATGTGACCGGCGCGTTCTCGACAATGCGTTCATTGACGAGTTTCTCGACATCGGCGACCTGCTGCGGCGTGAGCGGCGCGCTGTTAAAATCGAATGTCAACTTGTCCGGTCCGACGAACGAACCTTTTTGCGAAGCGTTCTTGCCCACAACTTCATGCAACGCCCAATGCAGCAAGTGCGTGACGGTGTGGTGGCGCTCAACTGCATTTCGACGACACTTGTCCACCATGAGCGTCACCTTTGCTCCCACCGCCGGGATGTCGGATGAATTTACGATTTGCGATTTGCGATTTGCGATTTCTTCGGCAGTTCCGGCATTACTGATGAAATGAAGCCACGCATTGCCGGACTTCTGCGTGTTGGTGACGCGCCAGAGCTGGCTGCCGTGTTCCAGTTCGCCCGTGTCACCGACCTGGCCGCCCATTTCGGCGTAACAAGCACTGACGTCGAGAATGACGGCTGTCTTGTCCTTCAAACTGACAACTTCGAGCACTTTTGCCGGTGTCTCCAATTTCTCGTAGCCGACGAATTTCGTGGGCGTGGTGGTCTCGATTTGTGAAAGTGAAATCACAGTCTTTTTTTGCGCAGCGCGCGCTCTGGTTCGTTGCTCTTCCATCAACTTGTTAAAACCGGCGACGTCCACTGTCAAGCCGCGCTCGCGCGCCATCAACTCGGTCAGGTCGAGTGGAAAACCGTAGGTGTCGTAAAGTTTGAAAGCAAACACACCCGTGACTCGATTGGAATCAATGGCCTGGAATTCTTTTGGTTCATCTGGCAGCCGGGAATATGCGGGACTGTGACCAAGATTCGCAGTGTTGGGGTTACGCACAGTATTCCAAGCTGCTTCCTTTGTTTTGTAATTTTCGACAGCCTCTTCAAAAAGCTCAATCCCCTTATCCAACGTTTTATTAAACGCCTCTTCTTCAATGCGGATGACATCCTGCACGTGTTTTTTCTTGGCGCGGATTTCGGGGAAGACGTCGCCCATGGTGTCGGCCAGCACGTCTACGAGTTTGTAAAAGAATGGTTCGTGGAACCCGAGCGTGCGGCCGTAGCGTACGGCGCGGCGCAGGATGCGGCGCAGAACGTAGTTGCGGTCGTTGTTGCCGGGCTGGATGCCATCAGCAATCGCAAAGCTCAACGTGCGGATGTGGTCGGTGACAACGCGAAAAGCAATATCCATTGCGGATTGGGGATCGGACGAGTCAGGCAATGTCGAGGTGTATTTTTTGCTGCTCAATTGTTCGAGCTTGTCGAAAATCGGACGGAAGATATCTGTTTCGTAGTTCGAGATTTTTGCCTTGGCAAAATCTTTGAAGCCTTTCGTGCATTGGATGATGCTCGTGACGCGCTCGAAACCCATGCCGGTGTCCACGTGCTTGGCGGGCAGCGGCGTGAAGGTGCCATCCGGGTTCGCGTTGAACTGGATGAAGACGTGATTCCAGATTTCGATGCAACGGGCGTCGCTCTTATTGACGAGACTGCCGTTCGTGTCGCCCGCAGGCGTGAGGTCCATATGGATTTCCGAACACGGACCGCACGGGCCGGTGTCGCCCATCATCCAGAAACTGTCCTTTTTGTTTCCGTAGACGATGTGTTTTTTGGGGTCGAGCCCTTCGCGCTTAAAAATTTCAACCCAAATATCGTAGGTTTCCTGGTCGAACTCGGATGGCTCGTCTTTGCCGGGTTTATAAACGGTGGCATAGAGGCGTTCCGCCGGAAATTTCCAGACTTTTGTCAAAAGTTCCCAACCCCATTCGAGCGATTCCTTTTTGAAATAATCGCCAAAGCTCCAGTTGCCGAGCATCTCGAAAAATGTGTGGTGATAGGTGTCGAGGCCGACGTCTTCCAAATCGTTGTGCTTGCCGCCGGCGCGGATGCATTTCTGGGTGTCGGCGGCGCGACCCGGTTTGTAGGGGCATTTTACCTGCCCGAGAAAAATGGGCACGAACTGGTTCATACCGGCGTTCGTGAACAGCAGGTTCGGCGAATCAGGCATGAGGCTCGAAGGCGACACAATGGTGTGTTTCTTCGACTCGAAGAAGTCGAGAAACGACTGCCGGATTTGCGAGCTGGTCATCATTGTAAAATCAGATCCAGGTAGGGCGCGATGTCCTCATCGCGCCGCGGCGGGCTGGGACAGCCCGCCCTACCTTTCCGGCAGTCATAGACCGCCGCTACAGTGAAAATCTTGATGAAGATTAGCCACAAACCGCCGGTCAAGGCGAGTGGAAGTTTTTATGTTAAAAAAAGTTAAAATTTTACTTGAGAAAAGGCGACATCAGGACGATTAGTTGGTTGGAAGCGGGTATGTAGGACGTTCTTTGGAATTGAAAAACAGATTTACCCTGCCCTGTTCGTGATTGGCAGACAAATCCTTGAACCGTAGTAAAACGATCAATGGAGCCAGTCTGTGACTGTGGCCGACGTGCCTTCACTGGAAGTCGAAAGCAGCCCAGCGGGTTCCGCATGTTGTAAAACATGTTCAAAGGTACTGTCCCACACGGCAACGGCGGGGTTTTTATTTCAATGCGGAATGTCGAATTCAGAACGGGGAACCAAGCCCCGCCAGTCGGCGGGCTTTTTTGTTTTGGGCAAATTTTTCGCCTGGTGCTAACCTCAACTTATGGCGCGCGATGATTTGTTTGCGACTCCGGCTGAATCAAAGCCGCGCGCTTCGACCACGCCGGAACCTTCCCGCCATCAGCCGCTGGCCGCGCGAATGCGCCCGCGCAATCTTGACGAGTTTGCCGGACAGACACACATTCTCGCCCCGGGACAATTGCTGCGCCGCGCCATCGAAGCCGACCGGATCCAGTCGCTGATTTTTTTCGGTCCGCCCGGCACGGGCAAAACGTCGCTCGCGCAAATCATCGCGCGCCAGACCAAAAGCAAATTCGAGCGTTTGAGCGGTGCGGAATCCAATGTTGCTGACATGCGCCGCGTCTTGTCCGCCGCCGCGAACCGTCTTGAAAATACCGGCCAGCCCACGATCCTGTTCATCGACGAAATCCATCGGTTCAACAAGGCGCAGCAGGATGTGCTCCTGCCCGATGTCGAAAGCGGAGTTGTGCGGCTCATCGGCGCAACGACACACAATCCATTTTTCTTTGTCAATTCACCGCTCGTCTCGCGCTCGCAGATTTTTGAGCTCCGGCCGCTGACCGAAGACGAGCTTTTCTCGCTCGTGCAACGCGCCCTGGCCGACGCCGAACGCGGTCTCGGTTACATAAAAATCAAGGCGGAAGAAAATGCCCTGCGCCATCTTGCCAAAATCGCCGACGGCGATGCGCGCAAAGCGCTTAACGCGCTGGAAATCGCCGCGCTCACAACTGCTCCCGACAAAAAGGGCGTCGTTCACATTGACCTCGCCGCCGCTGAACAAAGCATCCAGAAAAAGGCCGTCGTTTATGACGATGAAGACGCGCATTACGACACGATTTCGGCTTTCATCAAATCCATGCGCGGCAGCGACCCGGACGCCGCGCTTTACTGGCTGGCAAAGATGATTCATGCCGGCGAAGACCCGCGTTTCATTGCGCGGCGGATTGTGATTTGCGCGGCGGAAGACGTCGGACTCGCCGATCCGATGGCTTTGGTGCTGGCGAATGCGGCGTTGTCGGCATCGGAATTTGTCGGCTGGCCGGAGGCGCGCATTCCACTGGCCGAAGCGACGATTTATATTGCCACCGCCAACAAAAGCAACAGCGCTTATCTGGCGATTGATGCGGCGCTCAAGGATGTGCGATCGGGCCGCACGCTGCCGGTGCCGGAACACTTGCGCGACGCAAACTACAAGGGCGCCGAACGGCTGGGTCATGGCAAAGGTTACGAATACGCGCACGATCATCCCGGACATTTCGTGGCACAGGATTATCTCGGCGCAGACAAGTGTTATTACAAACCGACCGAGCAAGGCGTGGAAAAGAAAATTAAAGAGCGCGTCGAGCAGTGGCGCGCGGAATTTACCAAGATCAGAAAAACAAAACCTTGACCACGGATGAACACAGATAAACACGGATGGGGCAGATTATTTGAAGGTAGGGCGCGTCACTCCGTGCGCGCCGAAGTTTGTCTTCGGACGAGCGGCGGGCAGCCGCCGGCGCGCCGCGAAGGCGGAAGGACTGCCCACCCCACCAATCAATCCATATTTTATCCGTGTCCATCCGTGTCCATCCGTGGTTATTTTAAATTTTTTGTTTCCTGAAAATGCAACCCGACATTCAAGAGGCCAAGGTCACGCTGCGAAAACAAATCCGCGGCGTGCTGAAAAATATTTCGCCGGCGGCGCGCGAAGCAGCGTCGGCACAAGCTCGATTACTTCTCAAGGAGCAATCCATTTGGGAAAATGCCGGATCGGTTCTATTTTTTGCACCGGCGTCAAACGAAGTGGATGTATGGCCGCTGCTGGAAGAAGCCCTCAACACGGGAAAAATCGCCGCCCTGCCGCGCTTTGATTCAGCCGAACAAAGTTATGTTGCGTGCCGCGTCCAAAATTTGCGAAGCGAGATTGTGACGGGAGAATTCGGCATCCGTGAACCGGCGGTAAAATGCGCGGAGATTCCCTTCAGCAAATTTGATTTAATTCTTGTTCCCGGCGTGGCCTTTGATTTGCACGGCCACAGACTCGGTCGCGGCAGAGGATTCTATGATCGATTGCTGGCGGAAGTGCGCGGCATCAAATGCGGCGTGGCCTTTGACGAGCAAATTGTGAATGAAATTCCAGTTGGAACGCTGGACGTTGCGGTGGATTTTATTTTGACGGCGACCCGCTGCGTGAAAGTTGAAGAATGACCCGCGGCGACAATTTATTCATGCTGCTGGCTCATCCCGGGTATGCCATTTTCCCAGTTTTGAGGCGCATTCCACGGACGAACCGAAGCATTCTCCGGCTCATTCGTCGCACAACCACTGATGCCGGTGAGCATGACACCAAGGACAAGCAGCAAAAGCCATTTGACAGCCCGACGTCTCATCTCAAGAAGCAGGATGGGCAGGAGTAACTTCGTCACCTTCGATCACGTCACCGAGACGCCAATTCGGCACGATGTTGGCGATGCTGTGATCTTTTTGGACGCTGCGGACGATGACTTTGGCGACTAGCCTGCCGTCGCGGCTGACGAGCATTTCGCCGTCCTCCAGCACGCCTTGATCTTCGCCAACATTCAACACAACAAAGTTCCACTTGGGATCCACGGCGACAATTTTACCTTCGAGATTGGCGCGCAGCTTGACAACGTAGTTTGTTCCCACGAATCCGGCGAGTTGATTGTTCAAACGGCTGACGGCGCGTTGCAAAACAACATTTTCTTCTTTGACGGCTTCGAGCGCGGTCTGTGTATTTTTAAGCGTCTTGCTCAATGTCATCACCTGATCGGGTGAAAGGGTTGTTGCCGTATAAGCAGCCAGCTGTGCCTGTGAATCGTTGAATTCCTGCGTCGTTTTGGCCAGTTTGTCCGATAAATCACTTGCACGTTTGATCTGTTCCTTGGCATCGGCCACGGCCTTGTCACGCTGGGATTTTGTGTCAGTCAATTCCTGTCGCGTCTGCGTCAAATTATCTTTTGTCTTGGCCAAGTCCTTTTGGGTGTTGGCAAGATCGCCCAGGGCTTTTTCTTTCTGGCCGCGCTCGTCGTCGCGCTGGGAAATCAGCGTGGTGATCTTTTCCTTGACCTGGAAGATGTTCAATGCGCCGGCGGCCAGTGCCGCGACAATCGCTACAATCAGACAAATACGAGTTAGCATGGCTCAATCAATTGGAATTTCCGCAAAATTAAACCTTTGCCCCGAACGTGTCAACGCCAGTTTGTACCTTGCCAAACCTTAATTTCGCTTCATCTTTTGCCGCATGGATGCAGAACAAATCAGGCATTTGCACCCGTCCGGCCCCAAACAGCGGCCGCTGCGCGCGTTGCTGACTTTGAGTCGCGTGTCGCATTTGCCAACGGTCTGGTCAAATTGTCTCGCCGGCTGGTGGCTGGGCGGCGGCGGAAATCACGCGAAATTGCCGCTGCTGTTTTTTGGTGTCAGCTCACTCTACCTGGGTGGAATGTTTTTGAACGATGCATTCGATGCCGACTTCGACCGTCAGCGCCGCGCGGAACGTCCGATTCCGTCCGACGTCATTTCGCTGCAGGCGGTCTGGCGCTGGGGACTGGCATGGCTCGGTTTGGGTGTGTTGAGTTTGGTTGCCGTGAGCAAAACGACCGGCGTGCTGGCGTTGGCGCTGCTGTTGTGCATCATCATCTACGACGCAACACACAAAGTCATCACCGCCTCGCCGTGGCTGATGGGCGTGTGCCGGTTCTGGGTTTACGTCATCGCTGCGTCGGTGAGCCTATGGGGTGTTAACGGCTGGGCCATTTGGTGCGGTGCAGCGCTGGGGTTTTATGTGGCTGGGTTAAGTTACATGGCGCGGCGGGAAAGTTTACGCGGACCCATTTCTTACTGGCCACTTGCAGCACTGGCTACGCCGTTTTTTTTGGCGATGCTGATGGACATCGGGAAAAATCGCGCTCCGGCAATCTGGTTGTCGCTCATTCTCGCGCTGTGGGTCACTCGTTGTGTGCGGCCGATTTTTCAGGCGGGCGAAGCCAATGTCGGGCGCATCGTGTCGGGCCTGTTGGCGGGAATCGTTTTTGTGGACTGGCTGGCGGTCGCACCGGAATGCCCGCGCGAATTAAGCATCACATTTTTAATCCTGTTCGGCGCGACGCTGGGACTTCAACGATTCGCTCCAGCGGCTTGGAATTATTGATTGCCACCGTTGCCTCCGCCGCCTCCACCGCCGCCGAAACGGCGTCCGCCGCCAAACAGTTGTCGCATATCCACCTGCTGACCGTTGGAAAGAGCGTTAATGGTCGCACTGATTGCCTGCGAAATCGTATCGTTATTGGCGTATTTGGATTGCGCCTGGGTCAGCAGTTGGATGCGGTTGTTGATGACTTGCGGGTCGGTCGGATTTTGAGAGGCAAACGGACCGAAGCCGCCTCCCGCCAATTGCGCAACCGTCATGGCTTTCATTCGATCATCCAGGTCGGTGTTGTTCAAGGTTTCTGTGAACAGCGCGTTGGCCTGTGAATTTTGACCCACATAAGCCAGGATTTCACGCCCCAGGTTCATTTTGTCGAACTGATTGGTGAGGTTTTGATTTTCGTAGGCCGAATAGAGCGCGGAAACGGATTGATCTTTCAAGACTTCCGTGAGGTAACCCATCGCGTCCATGTCCAGTCGACCGTCCGTGCCGACAAGCATTTGCTGCGCATTCACCGCGAACGACGTGTCGTGGAAAAATTCAAGCACACCAAAAAGATAGGCGCGGGACAAGTCGTCAAGCCGGTTGGGATTATCAATCGACGGCGGGTTCATCAGCAATTCCCTGGCTGCAGCGATGGCGGCATCGCGATATTTGCCGGGCGCGATTTCCTCGAGCACCCGTGCCAGATAGGCGATCTCGACGCCGCGCCCCGTGGTGCTCAACATTTCCGCCAGCGCCTTTTCCCCTTCGGAGCCGCCGATTTCCTTCAATGTGCCGACCAATCCCAGACGCAGCGATGGCGGCACCACCCAGTCGGTTTGCAGATTTTGAATGCGACGGAAACGTCCGCCACGACCACCACGACCGCCGGGTCCGCCGGCAAATCCGTTAGTGTTGTTATTGAGTTGGTTGGTTGAACCCCCGGCATCCGTTTGGTTGGTGTTGGCATTGCTTTGCTCGCCATATTCCACATCCACGTTGCGTCCCAGAAACACGCGGATGGCCGGCACCGCCACCTTGCCACGCTGCGCAAGGCTTTCCAATTTGAAAACAATCATTCGCAAAGCAGCGTTGCGTTCGCCTCCCGTTCCGAGTTTCGCGTTGAGCAAATCATTGAGAATGTCCTGCGGCGATTCTTCCGCCGGAGCAGACACAGCGGTCATAATCACCTTTTCCACCGGCGCAGGCGTGGGATTGGTTTGGGGTTGTGTCTGTTGCGCTTTTAATTGTTCAAGCAGCGCGTCTTTTTGTTTTGAGACCACGACGTAAGCCGCAGCAAACCCGACACTGAGGGCTAAAATAATGGCAATCAAAGTTTTCATGCTAAAATCAGGACTTCACGACCAATATAGGACGCTCCAAACCAGGTTACAGTTACAAAAATCATTTCATGGACAAGGAACGCACCTCCTCCGATTTTTCTAGTGAAAAAGCCCGAGGAAAAATTTCTTCCCGCCGAAAATCCAGATCGCCGCCGCCAGCGCGATGTAAGGCCCGTAAGGCATCCGCGACGACCATTCGCGGCGGCGCATCAAAATCAGCGTCACGCCGACGATGGAGCCGATGATGGAGCTGATCATCAGCGAAAACAGCACTCCCTGCCAGCTGATGAACGCGCCGATCGCACCCATGAATTTCACGTCGCCCATGCCCATCGCCTCGCGCGGCAGCACGATTTCCGCGCTCGTCGCCTCCATGCATAACACGTCGCCGGGATTGATTTTCTCGTCGCCGATTTCCAGCAGTGACGGCGACAACCGCACCACCACGTTCTTGTAGCCGCGATCCACCAATTCGACCGTTCGTGCGCGCAGCACAATCACATCCGACTGGCGATAAAACAATTCGTCGTAGGGGATTTCCCTGTCCGGCAAACACACCGCCGTTTCCGAGAAAACGATTTTTGTTTCCACCGGCCATTTCAATCGCTGCCGGCCAAACAGTAATTTTCCCAGCCGCAAAATCACATAAACGATTCCCGCACCGGCACCCATGCCAATCAGACTTTGCAACATTCCGGCGGTCAAAGTTTTCGCGTCATGCAGTGACGGCAGCAAAAACGACGCGATGAACCCGACGATCATGCCACCCAGCGTGATTTCGTCGGGGATGATGAAGTGCTCGAAGTCAATGAACGTTGCCACAATCAATCCCGCCAGAAAAACCGCGTAAACGAGGGCGATCGGCATGGATTGAAACGGATGATTCGGATCGCCGAATTTCAGCCAGCAACTCAAAAACGCCATGCCGCTCAACAATTCCACGATGAAATAACGCGGCGAAATCGGCGCACCGCAATTTTTGCAGCGACCGCGCAACGCGAGCCATGTCACGAGCGGGATGTTCAGATAAAACGGGATGGAGTATTTACAATGCGGGCAATGCGACTTCGGCGTGACGATGCTCATGCCCTCCTGCGGCAGACGGTAAATGCACACGTTCAAAAAACTGCCGACAATGCAGCCGAACACAAAAAACACCAGCGACCAGAAATGAAATGGCACAAGCGCCCAGTTATGTGCGTTGAAAATCGCGTCAATGCCCATAAATATTTTGTCCGAGCGCGCGGTGCATCACGTCGAGCGGCGCGGGTTGTCCGGTCCAGATTTCAAAAGCCTTCGCGCCCTGGTGCAGCAACATGCCCAAACCGTTCGCTGTTTTGCAACCCGCCGCCTTCGCGCTTTTCAGCAACGTGGTTTCCGCCGGCTTGTAAATCATGTCATAAACCGCACGAGCCCGGCGCAAGGAAAACTGTTTTTCGTCCAAGGGTGACGGATCACCTGCCTTCAAACCCAGCGGCGTGGCATTCAACAATAAATCCACCGGACACTTTGGAAAGCCGACCACTACCTTCACCTGTGGATGCCGCCTGCGGATTTCCTGCGCCACCGCCTCGGCCTTGGCGCTCACGTAATCCACCAGAAACAATTCGGATACATTTTCCAACGCGAGCCTCAAAGCCGCCACCTGCCCTGCCCCGCCCGTGCCAAGCAAAAACACTTTTGTGCCGCGCAATTCTAATTTCAAATCTTCGCGCAACGAACGGGCGATGCCATCCGCATCGGTGTTGAAACCCTGTGACCGGACTTCACCGGAAACCGGTTCTGTAAAATGGTGCAACGGTTGCCATTGCCCTTTGCCATCCTGCGCCTCGAACCGCACGGTGTTCACCGCGCCCCATGTTTTTGCCGATTCATCAAGCGCATCGAGCATTTCCATCGCGAGCAATTTGTGCGGCACCGTCAAATTCAAACCGGCGAAGCGCATGGCCTTCGCGCCTTCAATGGCGGCGCGCAGATTTTTCGGTTCAACTTCAAACGCGAGGTAACGCCAGTTCAGGCCGAGCGCGGCGAACGCGGCGTTGTGCATGGCGGGCGACGCGGAATGGCGGATGGGAAAGCCATAGACCGCGCAACAGCGCGTGGCGGCATTGATGGCGGGTTGAACCGGTTCAGGCACACGGAATTTATAATCGGCAACAGCGCGGGTTTAAAGCGCAAAGTCTGTGCGCCAATTCACATTGGCGGCTGCTTTCCAGCGCCGTAGGCGCGACATCTATGTAGTCCATCGTTTTAAATGATTATCAACCCTCCTCTTTCATTGCCGAATGCGCCAGTTTTAATAAATTGTGCGTGTGAAATTGAATCCATCCAGAAACCAGTCGTTGTCCGGCAAGCGCATCGTCATCACCCGTGCGCGCGAACAGGTGGCTGATTTCGCGCAAAGGCTCACTGAACTCGGCGCGAACGTTTTGGAAATCCCAACGATTAAAATCGTTCAGCCGACGCGTAAACGGGACATTGTGGACGCGCTGCTCGGATTAAACAGTTACGACTGGCTGGTATTCACGAGCGTGAACGGCGTCACGGCCTTTTTCGATTTTTTCTTCAAGCGATTCCAGGATTTGCGCGACATCGGCGGCGTGCGCATCGCAGCGGTCGGACCGGCGACGGCGGCCAGATTGCGCGAACTGCATTTGCAGGTGGATTTGATGCCGGACGAATTCACCGGTGAAAAAATCGCCGAAGCGCTCGCCAAATTCGAGAGCGTCGAGAATCTAAAAATCTGTCTGCTGCGCGCCGAAGACGCGAACCCGGATTTGCCGCGCGCGCTGGAGGAGTTCGGCGCGATTGTGGACGACATCGCCGTTTACAAAACCGTGGCCGAGACCGAAGACCCCACGGGCGCGGGGGCGGTGCTTTTGGAAAAGGGCGCGGATTGGCTCACATTCACAAGCGGTTCGGCGGTGGAACATTTCCACGCGCGTTTTGATTTGGCGAAGCTGTTGAAAAAATTTCCGCAAATGAAACTGGCGTCCATCGGCCCGGAAACGAGCAAGGCCATCCGCGCTTTAAAAATCGAGCCGGCGCTTGAGTCGAAGGAACACACGACAGATGGTCTGGTCGCGGCTTTGTCCCATGCGGTAAAAACATGAGTTTTGCGCGCAGGCATTTTGGAGATAAATCGAAGGTGGTGGCTGGGGGCGGAATTGGCCGATTTATCCCGCGATTGCGAAGCCAATATACCTGATTTTATTAGGGAATCAAGTCAAATCATCGTAACCAATTTATACCCTTTTTGACTCGTTTGGTGTCCGTTTTGGTGTCCGCTTTGTGTGCTGATTGTTAATCATCTGTCAGACCAGATACAAGGGACAATAACCGAAGCCAATCCCGAACCACGAACGGGTAGCGGGTTCTTCATCGCCCGTTACATTTAGTTCGTTTCGGACACTAAATTGGTGTCCGTTTTGGTGTCCGTTTGGACTCCCTAAACACTCAATTCTTTGCTGCACACACAGTTAGAAGTGGTGGCTGGGGGCGGAATTGAACCGCCGACACAAGGATTTTCAGTCCTCTGCTCTACCAACTGAGCTACCCAGCCTCCGGCAGTAGGCGCGTATTCAACTTGCCCCGTGTCCCATTGGCAAGGCGGAATTCATGTAGCAGTTCCAGTTAACATCGGCACAGTTTGACAAAAAGCGGCGGAGGGCCGCCGCAGTCCAAGACGCTCCGCGTAATACGATGATTACTCGGTAGATCAAAATTACCGCCAATGCCCCCGCGTTCCATGCCAACCGTGGGGTCCTCTGTCCCAATTGCCTCGAACCCAGACTGCATGGGGATATGGCGGCATACCCCAATGACCGCCAATCCAAAACCATCCGCCGTTCCACATCCATTCACCATCAATCCACATATAGCCCGGGCCGGGCGCGATAACCACCGTTTCCATCGGCGGAGGCGGCGGCGCTTCTGTCACGTATGTCGTTGTCTGCGACGCCGGCGCAGTTTCCGAAGTGTTTCCGACCAAACTTGGCGTGTTAATCATGAAATCGATGACCCTCTCGTTCACGCCGGAATTATGCAAATCAATGATGTCAGACGTGCTGAGATGAAAGATTGTGTGGGAATTCCGAATCTGGCTGATAATCACGTCGTCGCTCACTCCGGATTTTGCCAAAGCTTTGATGTCAGCAGTGGACAATGGCTGCCCTTGCTCAATACGGCCATAAGTCTGCGGCGCCTGTGCGCGCAGCCGTTGCTGCTGATCCAGATCCATTGAATGTCCGATGGTGCCGCCGGCAATCGCGCCTACCGCAGCGCCAATCAAAGCGCCCGCGCCGCCATTTCGGGGACCACCAATCGCAGCGCCTGAAATGGCGCCAACGGCTCCACCCATCAAGGCGCCTGATGCTGTGTTGTCCGGTGTGCCGTTCGGCGATTCACAGCCCGTCAACAGCATCGCCGAAGCCGCCACCGTCAAAGTCAAAGTGTATATTTTCATATTTCAAGTGTTCGTGTTCGAGTGATTAGACACCCAATAATGCCCCACATTCAAGAAATTTCAACCCGGCACGCAAACGCGTCAACGACAGCATCATGCCCGTGGATGTGCTGCATCGTAGGCCTTTTTCAACCGTTCCGTCGTCACGTGCGTGTAAATCTGCGTCGTGACAAGATGCGCGTGACCAAGCAGTTCCTGCACGCTGCGTAAATCCGCGCCCGCGTCGAGCATGTGCGTCGCGTAACTGTGCCGCAGCTTGTGCGGCGTCAAACCCGGATCCAGTCCCGCGATGGCCAGATACTGTTTCAATCGCCGCGAAATCTGAATCGGTTGAAGCGGCGCGGATTTCCTGGTTTCTGCAAAAAACACCGGCACCGGCCCGGACGGCGGCGCCTTTAATGTGCTCCAATAATTTTCAATCGCCTGCAACGCCGGCTGGCCAATCGGCACGAGCCGCTCTTTTTTGCCTTTGCCGCGCACCCGCACCAGTTGCTCGCTCCAATCCATGTCCTCCACCCGCAACCCGCACAGCTCGCTCACGCGCAATCCGCACGAGTAAATCGTTTCCAGCACGGCGACATCCCGCAGACACACACTAGCCGAAGTCGGCCGGCCCGGACCTTTTTTCTGTTTTTGTGTGGCGAGCAGTTTTTTCGGCGCAGCGAGTAAATCGAGAATTTGCTGTTTGGTCAGATATTTCGGCAATCGCAAGCCCTGTTTCGGCAACGAGAGATTTTTGATTGGCGATGTTTCAACGACGCCGTGCCGGATCAAAAACTTGTAGAACGTCCGCAGCGCGCAGAATCGCAGTTGAATCGCCGCGCGGCTCAAATTCTGCCGGCCAAGAAACCGCAAATAGCCGCGGAAATCGTCACGTTGCAATTTTTCCCACGCTGGGCCCTGTCGCGCCGAAGTGGATTTATCCGCGAAGGCGGACGGCTGCTGTCGCTCCTCGCGATGCCAGTGAACAAATTCCAGCAACGCCTGCCGGTAATTCCGCTGCGTGTAAACCGACGCGCCGCGGTCCGTGGCCAGGTGCGCGAGGAATTTCTGAATCCACTTGTCGTTCGCAGTCGGCTTGATCGTTGCAGCATCAGTCACACGAAACGAATACACCATTCCGCCG
>Ga0182027_10003993_pt1 | contig 23085 bp, 6 predicted proteins | sample 712E1DmetaG_FD_121300 | JGI IMG/M metagenome (GOLD analysis project Ga0182027, IMG submission 121300) | Permafrost microbial communities from Stordalen Mire, Sweden - 712E1D metaG (Illumina Assembly) | ecosystem: Environmental > Terrestrial > Soil > Wetlands > Permafrost | place: Sweden... | reverse complement strand
CAAGTTACCGCTTCAACCATACCGACCCCGGAACAACAGGATCCGTCACTACTGCTGAGATCCTGATTGGTTACCTGAAGGAAGTTAAAAAAGTAAATTATTCCGGGGTAAAACGCGCTTTCCAGACTATAAAACAGTAGAAAAGTAATTCTATCGTTTCTCAATATTCACCCAATCCATCTTCTCTGATAAATATCATAATTGAACATAACAAATCCTCAATATTATTTTTGATTCATCAAAAAACAACCAATTCCTGATAAAAAATCCCGAACCGGAGAGGCGCTTTTATATTTTCTTAAAGTCCTGAAAAAGGAAATGATTTTCCTGCAGAATGGATGAAAAGGAAGACAAATCCGGTTCCGTCTGAAAAAAAGTAGCGTGCAAATTGCACGCTACTTTTTTTTTCTTACTAGCTGGTTATAAATGATTTATCTTTTTTGATTTCATTTTATATAGCGGTTTCCCGTAAAAAAAATTTACGGGAAACCGCTATTGAAAGAGCGGAAAAGAAAGTGTATCTTTAACTAAGTTTATCAGGAAAAGAAAAACAGGGGATCATGTATTCATTTATTTGTTCTTATTGCTGCACAAGGAACAATAAAATAATTTCCTGTTAGAGTGGTGTTGGAGGGCAGGATTTATTTTTTATGCATTCGGGCTTGAAGAATTTTCAACTTTTTGAAAATTATCCCTGTGTTTTACGTAGCAAGCAACAGGTAAGTAATTGGATGGAATGAGAATCTTGATAATTATTATCCGAAGGGAACTCACAGTAAGGAACAGGTTACATAAAACGAAAGTTAAATCATGACAGTCAATCAGGACAATCCAGAGGCCCCCGGATCACCAACAGGTGTCATCGTGGAAAGTGAATTGAATTTTTATTCCCTCTTCACCGCCATGACAGAAGGTGTTGCAATTCACCAGATGATTTACGATGCCAGTGGGATGGCTGTTGATTATATTATCCGGGATGTCAATCCTTCATTCGAAAAGAACCTTGGCATTCCTGCGATTAAAGCGAAAGGCGCTCTTGGAAGCAAATTATATGGTATGACCCCCCCGCCTTATCTTGATATCTATGAACATGTTGTGAAAACAGGTAAACCCTATTATTTTACCACCTATTTTCAACTCCTTGACCGGTTTTTTGAGATCTCTGTTTTTATCCCAAAAGAAAATTGGTTTGTTACAGTTTTCCTCGACGTTACCGGCAGCAAACGTGCCTTTGAAGAACTCCGCTCAACGGGAATCAAATACCGCCGGTTGTATGAAAGTTTGATGGATGGATTTGCACGTACCGATATGCAGGGGACGATTAAGGAATTTAATTCCTGTTTCCGGGATATGTTAGGCTATACGGAAGGGGAATTGCTGCAATTAACCTATCAGGATATTACTCCTGAGGACTGGCATGGTTATGAAAAACGGATTGTTAATAACCAGGTTATTCCTTATGGGTATTCCAATGTTTTTGAAAAAGAATACCGGAAAAAAGACGGAACGGTTTTCCCGGTTGAGATCCGGATTTCAGCAATCAGGAATGAACAAGGAAAACCAGATGGCATGTGGGCAGTTGTTCGTGATATCACCGACCGGAAACGATCAGAGAACGAACTGGAAAGGATGATTGACCGGTTCAACCTGGCGACACATTCCGGGAAAATGGGAGTGTGGGAATGGGATGTAAAAACCGATCAGCTTCTCTGGGATGACAGGATGCTTGAACTTTATGGCGTAGAAAGAGAGGAATTTCAAAACACCCGGGAAGCATGGGAAAAACTGGTGCATCCGGATGATCTTGACCGGTTGAAAGAAGAAATCCGGCTTGCACTCAGGGGAGAAAAAGAATATGACTGCGAATTCAGGATTATCTTTATAGACGGCAGCATCCGTACGATCAAAACTTTTGCCCAGGTAGTCAGGGATTCGGCCGAAACCCCTTTGCGAATGACCGGGATCAATTTTGATATCAGCGAACAAAAGAAAACCAGGGAATCGCTTCTCATTTCAGAAATGTTTAACCGCGGGTTGGTTGAGTCCGCACCGGTCGGGATCCTGTTCCTGGATCAAACCGGACTGATGACCTATGAGAATCCTGCCTTGAAACAAATGATGGGAGCTCCCGAATGCACGGAATCACTTATAATCGGAAAACTTTTCCAGGAACTGCCGCCGATCAAAGCAGTGTTGAACGAGACTGAAATCTCCGGGCTTCTCAAAGGGGAAAGGATAAATGCTAAAGAGATCCATTATTCATCGATTTATGGAAAGGAATTGGACCTGGAGATTTATACGGCACCCTTGCTGAATAATGACGGAGAGATTCATGGTATTATCCTGATGGCGGTGGATATTACAAAACCTGTTGCCACCGGAAAAGAACTACGTGAATCTGAAAGAAAATACCGCAGGCTGTATGAAAGTATGCGGGATGGATTTACATTGTTGGACATGAAAAAGCGTATCCTGGAGTGCAACTCCTTCTTTTTGACGATGACCGGTTATTCCCAGGAAGACATTGAAAGGATGGAATCCATTAGAAGTATCGTGCCTGAAAAATGGTACGAGATGGTTGACGATATTATTAAAAACCAGGTTATGGTTCAGGGTTATTCTGATGTATTCGAGATAGAATACCGCAGGAAAGACAACAGTATATTCCCGGTTGCAATTCGTTTGTTCCTGTATAAAAATCAGGAGGGAAGAGATGAAGGGATGTGGGGGATTGTCAGGGATATTACTGAACGCAAGAAAATGGAGAACGAAGTCAGGGAAATGAATGCCATCCTGGAACAAAAGGTTGAGCAGAAAACAAAAGAATTGCAGGAGCGCATCAATGAACTGGAAAGATTTTACAAGGCTACCATCGACAGGGAATTGCGAATGAAGGAGATGCGCACACGAATTGAAGAACTGGAAAAGATGAATACATGACATTCGGATTACGACAAAAATTGTTTAGCGGGTTTTCCATCATCATCCTGTTATTTACAGGTTCCTTCCTGGTGGGATTATCATACCTTCAAGTTGTGGTTGACTCTCTTAAGCTAACACTGGAGCATCCTATGATTGTGAGTCGCGCTTCCCAGGATATTGAAGTTTTGATTTTTTCCATGCAGCGGAATATGGATGAAATCTCCTTATCAAGGAACCCGTTTGACCTGAATCATTATGTCAGGGAAATCCGGAAAAAGGAAGATAGTACATTGGCGTTATTTTCTGTCGTACAGAAGCGGGTGCTTGGAAATAAAGGGAAGATTCTTGCACTGAAGGCCCGGATTAATTTTTATGAATGGAGACCCATCCGTGACAAAGCGATTACTCTTGCCATGCATGGAAAATATGATCAGGCTGCGGCCATCAACAGTAATGAGGGAGATCCCTATGTCATGATTCTCCAGAAACAAACGGATGATCTTGTAGATTATGCTACAGAGAAGGCGAAATCGTTTACGGAAAATTCAATCCGTGTGGCGAACAATGCAAAGCTCATCGGGCTGATAATCATCATTCTCTGCATCCTGATCAGTCTCTTTATTTCTTTTTATCTGGCATTATCCATTACACGGAGACTGAGATCGATCAGCATTGCAACCACCCTGATGGCAAAAGGAAATATCAAACAGTCGCTTGAAATCAAAGGTCATGATGAACTTACCCAGGTTGCAGGTAATTTCAATGCTATGGCCAGCAAACTGGCGGGGATGTATGAAGACCTGGAGAAAAAAGTCAGTGAACGTACGCATGAACTAAAAGAAGCCAATGAGGAACTCCGCCTCATAAAAAGCGATCTGGAAAGCAAAGTGAATGCAAGGACCCGGGACCTCGGGGAGAAAATCAGCGAACTGAACAGGAGTCAGCTTGCAATGCTTTATATGATCGAGGATATGAACGAGACCTCGCGTCAATTGAAAGCCGCACAGGAAGAACTGATCCGTAAGGAACGCCTGGCTATTCTCGGACAATTTTCCGGAAATATCTCCCATGAACTCCGGAACCCGCTGGGAGTTATAGACAGTTCTATCTATTACCTCCAGATGCGTTTGAAGGAAAAAGATGAAAAGGTAGACCAGCATCTCGACCGGATCAGCCAAAGCGTGAAGACTGCAACAACGATAATCCAGAACCTCCTGAACCTGACCCGGATGAACAAGCCCATTCTCACCCGGTACAGTCTTACCACCCTCCTGGCCGACTGCCTGAAAACATGTAAGATACCTGATACCATAAAGGTCGTGGAAGATTACCCGGAAACGGAGATCCAGGTGAGGGCCGAGAAAGAGCAGATCCGGATGGCCATTGACAATCTTGTGAAGAATGCGATAGCCGCTATGAATGGGAACGGAACCCTGACCATAGTAGCCCGTAAAACTGAAGAATATGAGGCGGAAATTTCCTTTATAGATACCGGAACTGGTATTACTCCGGATCATTTAAACCAGATTTTCCTGCCTCTTTTCAGCACCAAGGCAAAAGGGATAGGCCTCGGCCTTTCCATTACAAAAATGATCATTGAAAATCACGGGGGAAAAATAACGGTGGAAGCACAACCGGGAAAGGGAGCCAAATTCAGCATCCGGTTACCGCTGATCTTTGCAGAATTGGCAGAACCGTCAGATGAAACAGAAGAATCAGAGGAAACATCATGAATAACAAAAGGTCATCCCATACCAGCAACCTAAAATCTTTCCATTAAGAAAGGGGCGAACATGAAAAAAAACTTTACCATCCTTTTGACTGATGACAACAGGGAATTCGCGCAGAACCTGAGTGATATCCTTGAACTGAAAGGATATTCAGTCCTGACTGCCAATGACGGGTTCGAGGCCCTGGATGTCATTAAAGCATCACCGGTCGATCTCATACTGATGGACATCAAGATGCCTGTAATGAATGGAGTGGAAACCTATAAAAAGATTAAGAGGATCACTCCAGATACACCCGTCATCATGCTCACAGCCTTTGCCCTGGAAGAACTCATACAGGAATCCTTGCAGGAAGGCGCTTTCGCATGTCTGAAGAAACCCCTCGACTTTGATGAATTATTCGCAACGATCGAACATGCCGTTTCCAAGGGGTCAATGATCCTGGTGGTTGACGACGATGAAAATCTTTGCCTGAACCTTCTGGAAATATTAACTCAAAAGGGATACCGGGTATCTGTTGCCACTGATAGTCTATCTGCGATTGAAAAGGTCAGAACGAATGTTTTTGACATCATGCTTCTCGACATGAAGCTTCCTCCCCTGAATGGACTCGAAACCTATCTGACCATCCGCCGCCTTTGCCCAAGTATTGTGGTTGTAATTTTAACCGGTTTTGTTCCGGAAATGGAAGAAATGATAAACACAGCCAGGAAAAAAGGCGCTTATGCACTTTTGGAAAAGCCCATTGACATCGACAACCTGCTTTCCATACTTGAGCAAATAGAAAATCAGAAAGAAAAAAGAGAGACTAAGAAAACCAAATAACCAGGACTGCAGGATGAAAGATCAATTCGACATTCTGATCATTGACGATTCTGTTGAGTTAACACTGACGCTGAAAGACATCCTTGAAGAAAACGGATTCGGTACTGTGATTGCACCGGACCGGAAAACCGCCCTCGGGATCTGCAGGAAGAGAACGTTTGATCTTGCACTCATCGACCTTAAATTGCCGGATGCTGATGGATTGGAGCTCGTTGAAGAATTATCCGGAATATTACCGGATATGGAGTTCATCATCATCACCGGGTATGGAACTATTGAAATCGCGGCAGAGGCAGTAAGGAAAAAAAAGATCGTCTCATTTGAAATGAAACCCCTGGACCTGAAGCATTTTCTGGTGCTGATCCACCAGATCCAGGAAAGGAGACATACCGCAGAAGCTTTGCGCCTAAGCGAGCAGCGGTTTCAGATCTTTGCAGAATCGGCTACGGATGCAATCATAAGCATTGATGAGGAAGGGAAAATTTTTTACCTGAACCCGGAATTTGAAAATATTTTCGGATACAGGATTCAGGAGATCATAGGCAAACCCATTGACTTCCTGATCCGCTCACAGAATATGCTGATTCCTGCCTCTTCTATCACCAGTTTCATCAGCTCGGCCGCTATCAGGGAAAGAAAGATAATAGAAGTTCAGGGATTTCATAAGAGCGGGAAAATGGTTCCGCTGGAAATCTCTTTTGGAGGATTTTCAACAAAAGAAGGAAAATTCTATACTGCCATCGTCCGTGATATCACCGAACGAAAAGTGGCTGAGATCAATCTTCAACGGAAACTGCTGATCGAAAAAATCGTATCTACCATCTCTGCCCGGTTGGTCGGCGTAGCTGATTTTGATCAGGCTATTTACGACTCCCTGAAAGAAATACGCACATACTCTAAGTCACGGACCGTTTTCATTTTGATAAAAAACAAAACGGGCACGACTATCAGCCAGACCTATACCTGGAACGAACTTGGAAAATCTTCTTATTTGTATGAACAGTATGATAAGTTTCATGTGTTATCTGAATGGTTTTTCGAAGAACTTGACGGGAAACATGAATTGTTGATCCCCGACACTACGAAAATGCTGGATCACCAGAAAATGCATCACCCGGCGCTGCAAACCCTCGGGATCCGGTCGCTGTTACTCCTGCCCATCATGGGGAAAGGGAAAGTGACCGGGTGTCTTGGCCTTGACAACATTGAACATCCGGGGATCTGGACCCTTGAAGAATTCAACCTTCTGATCACCCTTTCAAATCTATTTTCCAGTGCATTCCACCGGAGAACCGTTGAACAGGACCTGATCGAATCAGAGGAGATCCATCGCATCCTGCTGGATGCAACAAGGGAAGGCATTGTTATTTTTGACCCGCTCGGGAGAATCACTGAAGTATCGAATATCACCCTTGAGATTTTTAAAGCTTCAAAAAAGGAAGAACTGACCGGAAAAAGGTTCCTGGAATTCATTCCTGCAGAACTTCGTGAAAAGCAAGAAGCCTTCTTTTCTGAATTTGTAAAGGAAGGTTTTACCAAAACCCTTGAATTGACCCTTCTCAAAAATGATGGCTCCCGTTTTGTCGGAGAGGTTAATGTCAGCCTTCTCAGGGAAGGAATGAAGGAGGCCAAGGGCTACCTGGTTGTGATCCGTGATATTTCCGAACGGAAAAAAATGGACAAACAGCTTATCCATACGGAAAGAATGGCAGGCATCGGGCTCATGGCAGCAGGTATGGCTCATGAGATCAACCAGCCCCTGAACACTATTTCACTGTCGATGGATAACCTCATTATATCGATGAATACAGGAACTCCTGAAAAAGCCTACCTGGAAAATAAAACCACAAAGATCTTCGATAACATTACCCGGATCCGGAACATCATTGACCATGTAAGGGCATTTTCCAAAGACCATGATGATTATATCCAGTCGAAATTCAATATCAATGAGAGTATACGGAATGCCAAATCCATGATATCTGAACAATTCAAGCACAACGCGATTCATGTTGTACTGAACCTGGATGGAACACTTCCTCAAATTGTCGGGAATACGTACAAATTTGAACAGGTAATGGTGAACCTTATTATCAATGCCAAAGACGCCATTGAAGAAAAAGCGAATACCCTGAACACGGATTTTGTTAAGGTTGTAGAAATCTGTTCATACCGGGAACACCAGCATATTGGTGTGGAGGTGAAGGACAATGGCATTGGGATCGAATCCAAAGACGTCGATAAGGTTATGTTGCCTTTCTATTCGACAAAAAAAGAAGGGTCAGGGACCGGTTTGGGCCTTTCTATTTCATTTGGCATTATCCGCGATATGAATGGGACCATTGAGATCCAAAGCGAACGGATGAAAGGAACAACGATCAGGATCATGATCCCGGTAAAAAAAGAGTGAACAAAACTTTCTGAAAAGAAATGAAAGAAAAACCAGGACATAAATAAAAGTGTTATCCTCTATATTAACAATTCAGGCAAATGGAAAATAAGATCAAGGTCCTCGTTATCGATGACGAACGAAGTTTCACGGAAGAAATGCAGGAATTGCTTCAGAACACGGGATACCAGGCATTTATAGCAAATACCGCCCGGCAAGGGTTAAACATCCTGAAATGCCAGGAGATCGACTTACTGATTCTGGATATCCGTCTACCGGGGGTAAACGGATTGGATATTCTGAAAGAGGTGAAGGAAATCTATTCCAAACTGGAAGTCATCATCGTTTCGGCCCATGGGGACATGGAATCCGTGATCAGGGCAATGCGCCTCGGAGCCCTGGATTATCTTCGTAAACCCTTCAGGCATGTGGATTTCCAGATTGCTATTGAAAGAACCCAGAAATTTCTCGACCTGAACAGGAAATTACAGATAATGGAAGAGAAAAATTCCCTGATATCAAAGGCGCTCGGAGAAAAGATTGAAAGGGATTTCATCGGAGAGAGCCCGAAAATCCAGGAAGTAATTGGACTCGCAATGACTGCTTCGCAATTTCCCGATACCAGTATCCTGATTACAGGGGAGAGTGGTACGGGAAAGGAGAATATCGCCAGGATCATACATTATTCCAGTCAACGGAAGGATAACCTCTTCTGTGCAGTAAACAGCAGCGCCATAACAGATACCCTTCTTGAGAGTGAGTTCTTCGGCCATAAGAAGGGATCGTTCACCGGTGCTGTCACCGATAAAAAAGGGTTTTTTGAAGTATCAGACCAGGGAACGCTTTTCCTCGACGAAATTGCAGACATGCCATTCTCACTCCAGGCCAAGATCCTCCGCGCCATTGAAGAAAAGAAGATTACCAGGGTAGGTGAAACTGAACAGATCAAGGTTGACTTCCGGGTCATCGCAGCGACAAACCACGATATAGATCAATTAGTAAGTGAAAATAAATTCCGGCTGGACCTTATTCACCGTTTGAATACCCTTCATATTCATATACCTCCCCTGCGGGAAAGGACAGAGGATATTGAACCTCTTCTGAACCATTTTGTTTCTGAATTTTCAATCAGGATGAACAAGCCTAATCTGAAGATCGAGAAAAGTGTTGTAGGAATGCTGAAAAAATATCAGTTCCCCGGGAATGTCAGAGAACTGAAGAACATGACGGAAAGAGCCGTTATTCTTTCGAAAGGCGATCTACTGACAGAACAGGATTTTCCAATAAAAACAAGCCTGAGTCCTTCGGCAGGCAGTGGCAGTGAATTACTGACCTTACAGGAACAGGAGGTGCGCTTACTCCGGCAGGCATTGAGAGATCAGGGCTTCAACCAGAAAGCAGCCGCTGAAGCCTTAGGAATAACAAGGGATTCTCTTATCCGCAGGATGAAAAAGCATAACATCAGGATAAAAAAAGAGGATTGATTCCGCACATTCGTGCGTTTATTTCAATTTATCATTTTATATTCCCTTCATTTTCCCGGGAAGGTTCTTGCCGGGAAAAGTTTATTGCTCCATTAACATATTGATACTCTTATAATATATTCCTGTTCCCCTTCCACCCCTGATTTTTATTTCCGATTGGCATATTGTTTGGTAAAGGAGATGCCAGCCATTAGAATTGTCATAAAATTCATTGCGTTTAGCTACATCTTTTTTAATGAAAAAATATTTTCGGTAATAAAGTTCAGTTCCCAAAACCCGACTGATGCTAAAGACAATTACAATACTTATCATGGATGCTGAAAAAAATTCCTGTGAAGAGATACAGGAATTTCTTCAGAAGGAAGGATTTATCGTTGTTCCTGCAAATTCAGCAGCTGAAGGAAAACTTATATTGCAGAGAATGCCGATCGATATTCTTATTCTTGACATCTGTCTGCCCGATGCAAATGGAATTGATTTATTAAAGGAATACAAATCCTGGTACCCGAAACTGGATGTGATCATCATCTCAGGGTATGGAAATATGGATGCTGTCATTCAGGCCATGCGCCTGGGCGCCCTGGATTTTCTCAGGAAACCATTGCGGCAGATGGATCTCTGGTCAGCGATTGAAAGATCACAAAAAGTCCAAAATAAAAACAAGACCTTTCTCATTGCGACGGAAGAAAGTCAGTCGTCAAACCTTCCCTTACCGAACTGACAACGAAAAAACGTTGTCGGACCCGCAGCCTGAAAAGGAATTCAAAACCGGGCAGTTACATCAGGAAAATATTGAAAATCCGAAATTATAAACGCACAACTGTGCGAATATTTTTATTAAAAAACACTTTCCCAAAAATTTCTATCCAGGCCAAGCTAAAAATATTTATCTTCTGTTTGACAGCCAATAACCTGATTCTTAATCACCTGAAAAAACGATTTCATTAAATAATGCTTCCCTGTTTCCCGGTGGCATATGGTTTGCATTTCAGGGTTCCTCTGCATAATTACCCTTGATAAATCCATTATTTCACATTTTTCCTAAAAAACGGCAAATCTTAAATCAGCTTTTATCCCAAAATCCTAAAATATTGAATGCATGGAAAATCTTACTCTTACAGGCCGTCCTTTCGTGAGAAATAAGGGGGCTACCCTTTCCCTGGCAAAGCATTTATTATCCTGCTTCCTGCTCCTTTTATCAGGGATTTTCACTTCGCTAAACGGGCAATGTCCGGCAACGATTTCTGTATCTCCATTCAATGTTGTATGTCAGGGTAACAATGTATTCCTTACGGCAACTGCCGATCCGGGTTCCACATTTTTATGGTCCCGGAATGGTGTTTCCATGGATTCGACAAGGAACGATCTGGTTGTCACAGCATCGGGAAATTATTATGTTACAACCATGCCATGCGGATTGAATTCCGCTCCCGTAACGATTACCGTCAACCCCGTTCCCTCCTCAATTTTCACCTACTCACCGGATAATACACCTTGTGCCTCTACTCCGATTCATTTCAGCGGGCCGGACGGAATTGGAATTTCCTATTCATGGAATTTCGGAGATCCCACCAGCGGAGCAATGAACACAGATACTGCCAAGGATCCGGATCATGTATTTGAAGCCTATGGAAATGGCACACAAAGTTTTATTGTTCAGCTTACCACTACCTATATTTCAGGTTGTTCGAGCACATCTTCACAAATTGTAACAGTGACACAAAAACCCGATGTAACACTGACCGACCCTAATGATTTTCCCCCATTCACCTTATGTTCTCTTGCCACGGACACATTAGCCCTGACTGTGCAGTATTCGCCTTTGGTGATAACAACGAATACCCAGTACCAGATCACCTGGGGTGATGGGAGTCCCGGTTGGGACAGTATATCGTTTCCTGCAGCCGGAGTTTTCCATAATTACATAACCGTTGGAACTTTTTACCTTGTATTTACGGTGACCGCCAGCAGTGGGTGTCAAAATTCAAAAGTTTACCAGGTATTTAACGGGAGTAATCCCAGTTTAACTGTCGGAAACCCCGGAAGTACGACAGGATGTATTCCTGCCACTTTTACTTTCCCCCTTGACGGCTGGGAAAATAATACTCCCTCCACGTCCTATACTTTCAATTTCGGGGATGGATCTCCCGTTGTAGTCTTATATTCGCCCCTTCCTCCATTTATTGTACATACTTATACAACCTCCTCCTGTACGCAGCCACCTCCCGCATACACCTATATTGTAACAGCCGTGGCTTCCAATCCCTGTGGCTCAACGCCAATGACCATCGGGGGTATTCAGGTTTCGGAGCGGCCATATGCTTATTTTACAACTATTGATTCTGTTTTTTGTATTACCGATAACATTCATTTCACGAATCTTACCAATCCCGGTTGTTTTATCGTGGGAAATAACACGAATAACTCCACGAATTTTATCTGGGATTTCGGGGATGGAACTACCCAGACTTTCAATAATATTGCTCCAGGAAATATAATTTCAGGAGCTTCTCCAAACCACACCTATATACTTCCCGGTATTTATACGGTCAGTTTAACGGCAACGAATTTTGGTGTTGGTGGTTGCGGCGATTCCACTTATACCAAGCAGATCTGCATCAGCGCACAGCCAAATTCAAGTTTCACGCTCAGCAAACTGAACGGATGCCAGCCATTAACGGTAGATGCCACCAATTCTTCAACAACAACCAACCTATGCTATGACAGGATTTATACATGGTCCGTTATATTTAACGGTTCACTCTGTGATCCTGCAACAGGGAACTGGGGTTTTGCAGCTGGCAGTGATCTTCACAGCACGGATCCCTCCTTCATTTTTAATGACCCGGGTTCTTACACCATCATCCTTGCAGTACAGAATCATTGTCAGACAGTAACCTCTTCCACGACAGTTGATGTAAAATCCATTCCCACAATTACGATTACCCCCTTACTCCCGATCTGCGAACAAACAACGGTAAACCCCACAGCTACTTATTTAGGTTGTTATGGAACAATTTCCGGATATTCCTGGACTTTTCCCGGAGGAATACCGGGTTCATCTAACCAGCAGAATCCCGGAAGCATCACCTATAGCACTTTCGGTTTCTATACCATTACTGCATCCGCAACAAATGAATGCGGAACAGGTTCAGGAAACACAATCCTGAACGTTGAGCAGCTTCCTGTCATCACTGCTAACCCCTCATCCCAGACAATATGTTCCGGAAATAAAACACAGGCAGTTGTTTTTTCTTCCTCATTGCCCGGAACTACTTATTCCTGGTCGGCAACCAATCCCGGCGGAGTAGGAGGTGTCATTCTTTCAGGAACATCGAACCCGATCCCTGTAATGACACTTACAAACCCGACCAATAGTCTGCAAACCATCACCTATACTATTATTCCGACATCAAATGGATGCCAGGGCCTGAGCATAACGCATGTGATCATGGTAAACCCTGCGCCGGATGTGATAAATAATCCCATGACGCAATCCATCTGTTCAGGTGAGACCACAACAGATGTTATTTTAACTTCAAGCATAGCCGGAACTACCTTTTCATGGACCGCCTCGGCAACAGCAGGAATCAGCGGTTTTATTGCCAGCGGTACAACAACCATTCCTCCGCAGATTCTGATCACCACATTATTCGTTGACGGAACTGTTACCTATACAATCACGCCATCAGCAAATGGTTGTGATGGTGTTCCGGTGAATTATATCATTACGGTTAAGCCGGTTCCTCAAATCACAAATAATCCATTGCTCAAAACCATTTGTTCGGGTTCAAATACAAATATCATCCTGACCTCAACAGTAGCCGGATCAAACTTTACCTGGACCGCTTCCTGTATCGCGGGGACGATCACAGGGTTTACGGCTTCAGGATCAGGTAATATCAATCAAACTTTAACCAATACAGGTACTCTAATAGGTACCGTAAGATATGTAATCGTACCAAACAGAAACGGATGCCCCGGGATTCCCACAAACTTTGATGTAAATGTGCAACCAGTGTCTGACGCTGTTGCAAATCCTTCCTCCCAAACGATTTGTTCCGGATCACAGAATGCAGCTATAATTCTTACATCAAATGTCCCGGGGACATCCTTTCTTTGGTCAGCCACGGCTACCCCGCCGGTCGGGATTTCAGGCTTTATAGCCTCCGGCAGTGGCAATACAATTCCTTCTGCAACGATCTCAAGCCTATTAATTACGCAGGGTAGCATTACCTATACCATCTCTCCTTCTATCGGAGGTTGTACCGGCACCACCGGCACTACTGTTATTTTGGTAGATCCATGTCCGATGGTCACCAACAATCCCATGAATCAAACTGTTTGTTCGGGGAACCCTACAACATTGGTTACCCTGACATCGAATGTCGGTGGCACAACCTTTACATGGACCGCATCCGGCACTGCAGGGATCAGCGGATTTCTGGCCAGCGGGACCAATACCATCCCCTCACAGACGATCCTGAACAGCGGGGTTACAGCCGGGTCAGTTACTTATCATATCATTCCCTCCTCAAACATGGGAATGAGTTGCCCGGGTTCACCGGCTGATTATACCATTAATGTCAATCCTCTTCCTGCCGCTATTGCCAATCCTGCCAGCCAGATAATCTGTTCAGGCGGACAAACCGGGGTTTCGCTTAACTCCAACGTTCCGGGAACCACTTTCAGCTGGACTGCCTCCGTAATCATGGGGACAGTCGTCGGACAATGCAACGGATCGGGGAATTCCATCACTGAAACACTTACCAATACAGGAAATGTGGATGGCATTGTGCGCTATACTATTACTCCTGCAGCCGCCGGATGTCCCGGAAGTATAATTACGGTTGATGTTACAGTACACCCTACTCCTGTTGTCATCACAACACCAGCAATCTCCCAGACTATATGTTCAGGAGATCTTACCAACATTGCACTTTCCTCAAACGTATTCGGATCGGTCTTTAGCTGGACAGCCACCCTCACTTCCGGCAGTGTTACCGGGTTCAGCGATGGATCAGGCACTTTGATCGGCCAGACGTTGATTAATTCGGGTGTTATTCCGGGCATTGTCACTTATACGATCTATGCATCCGCAGATGGATGTGATGGCCCGGATAAGGTTTTCCAGGTGACTGTCAATCCTATTCCTGTTCTTACAACTGTTCCGGCCAACAATCAATCGATCTGTTCTCAATTTACAACCAATATTGTTCTTTCTTCCAATATCTCCGGAACGACATACTCCTGGACTGGGTCACTGACCAGTGGCACTGTGACAGGGTTCTCATCCGGTACCAGCAATCCGATTGCCCAAACCCTTACCAATACCGGCACATCCGCAGGTATTGTTACTTACGACATTACACCGGGTTATTCGGGCTGTTATGGCAGCATTGTCCATTTCCCTGTCACCGTCAATCCATTACCCATTACCGATGCAGGCACAGATTTTTCAATTCCTTACGGAACCAATACTTCCCTGTCGGGAACAGGAAGCGGTGGTACCGGGAGCTTATTATATTCATGGGTTCCCTTATCCGATATTGCCTCCGGCGAAACCACACTGACCCCAACAACTACCAACCTGTTTACAATCACGACCTTCACACTGACGATTACGGACAGCAAAGGATGTTTGGGAAATGACCAGGTCATTGTATCCCTTATCGGGGGTCCGCTGAGTGTTCTTGCTCTAGCTACACCGCAGATCATTTGCAATACCGGGGTATCAGTCCAGCTTGACGCTATCGGTTCGGGTGGCAGTGGAACTTATACCTATAATTGGGTTTCGAATCCGGCCGGGTTTTCTTCAACCCTCCCGAATCCTATTGTGAATCCTGTCGTGACAACAACCTATACGGTGACCATTGATGACGGATTCAACACAGCCAGTAGTTCAGTGACTGTGACGGTTAATCCTCTTCCTGCAGTATTCAGCATGACAGGTGGCGGGGAATACTGCAGTGGGGGATCCGGTATTCCCATTGGCCTCAGCGGATCGGAAACCGGTATTCTCTACCAGTTATTGAAGGATGGCAGTCCTGTTGGAGGCCCCTTGGCCGGGACCGGCAATGCGCTTTCGTTCGGGAACCAGATCCTGGCCGGAAACTACACTGTGTCGGCATTCAATTTAACCACTACATGCCTTAACACTATGGCTGGGAATGAGAATATTACTATAAATCCATTACCTGTCGCCGATGCCGGGTCTAATAAGATCATTCCCAACGGAACAAGTACGACGCTGTCAGGTATGGCAAGCGGGGGAACAGGGACCCTGAATTATTCATGGACACCTGCAATAGATATTGCTTCCGGGATCAATACCCTGGCACCCATTACTACCAACCTTTATACGAATACACTTTTTACACTGACGGTCAGTGATTCGAAATCATGCAGTACCAGTGACCAGATGATGGTGATCCTGACCGGTAATCTACTCGACGTTCAGGTACAGGTAAATCCCGATACTATCTGTTTAGGAGATCCGGTCCAGCTGACTTCCATCGGTTCGGGAGGAAGCGGATCCTATACGTATTCCTGGGTTTCCAATCCCCCGGGGTCCCCGGTATGGAATTCAAACCTGCAAAATCCTGTTGTAACACCAACACAAACCACCGTATATAAAGTAACGATCAACGACGGTTTTAATTCAGCTTCAGACTCAGGCACTGTGATCGTATTGCCTTTGCCAACCAGCTATGCAATGACCGGAGGCGGATCTTACTGTTCCGGCGAATCTGGAATCCCGGTCGGGGTAACTGGTTCAGAAACCGGTGTTTCCTACCGGTTATACCGCAATGGATTTGCCACAGGGTTCCCTATTATAGGAACCGGGGGACTGATTTCATTCGGAAACCAGAGTATCTCCGGTGCTTATACCGTAAAGGGAACACGTTTGATAACCGGTTGTATGAATTGGATGAGTGACACGGCAACCGTGATCATCCTGCCTTTGCCAACCCAATATCTTGTAACCGGAGGAGGTACCTATCCTGCTGGAGGATCAGGTGTACCCGTAGGTTTAGCAGCTTCAGACATCGGAGTGAATTACCGCCTGATTCATGGAACAGATACATTGACCGCAATGCCGGGTATCCCCGGAACAGGTGGCCCGCTGGATTTCGGAAACCAAACCCTGGTCGGGATCTATTTCGTGATTGCCCAGAATGCAACTACCGGCTGTATGAATGAGATGCTGGGAGATGTAACGATTGTCATCAATCCTTATCCGAATCTTTTTTCTGTTTTCGGAGGCGGTGATATCTGCCAGGGATCACAAGGTAAACAAATTGGGCTGGATGGTTCAGAAACCGGTGTGCAATATATCCTGCGCAGGAACGGCGATAGCATTGCCAGTTTGCCAGGAACAGGAGATTCCCTGAATTTTGGAATTTTCAACGTTTCGGGAACTTATACCGTAAAAGGGATCAACATCCTGAACGGATTACAAAAGATGATGAACGGAAATGCCGTCATCAACGTATATCCTGTCCCAATTGCATACCTGATGGTACCATCAGGAGATACCTGTCCGGGCCCGGAAGTTCTGCTGAACGGTTCGCAGGCAGGAGTTAATTACACCCTTCTCAGGGGAAATGACACCATCAGTTCAATTGCAGGAACCGGTCTTTTCGGATTTCTCAATTTCGGAATGCAATTTATCCCCGGTATTTACAGGATAATTGGCATCAATGTCATAACGGGTTGCAAAAATGATATGATTGGTACACTGACTATTCATCCGGCACCCGCCCTTTTCACCATCAATCCCCCGGGAATTATCTGCCCGGGAACTCATATTACGCTTAGCGGCTCAGAGATCGGCATCAATTACCAGTTGCGCAGGGACAGTCTGACCAATGTCGGAACTCCTTTACCCGGAACCGGATCCATATTAGATTTCGGCTCCCAGACCCTTCCGGGAGTTTACCGGATTATCGGTATTAATCCCCTGACATTATGCTACTCCTGGATGAATGACAATTCAACAATCCAACCACAACCGATTCTCTATGACATAATTCCACATGGAGATACCTGTGCCGGGGCTATTGTAAGGCTGAATGGTTCACAGACCGGAATTTTATACCGCCTGGTGCTGAACAATACCATTTACCTTGACAGTCTCTATGGTACCGGGTTTCCCCTGGTATTCGGAACCTATTTTACTGCGGGCACTTACACAATTGTTGCCGTAAACCCGATAAGCCGCTGCGAAACGGTGATGAACGGAGCTCTCCACATTTCTAACGCCCCGACAGTTTACAATGTGTTACCGAATGGCATAGCTTGTTCAGGAGATGTAATCCGTCTGGACAATTCCGAAATCGGAGTATCCTATACACTGATCCGTGACGGGTCTATCCTTGTAGCCGGACCTATTCCCGGAACCGGTATGATGATTTCCTTCGGCGTTCAATATTATACCGGGATTTATACGGTACAAGCCGTCAATGACCTGAACGGTTGCTCAAGGATTATGAATGGCAGTTCATTTCTTTATCCCCTTCCTACAACCTTCCTCCTTCAGCCACAAGGAAACCAGTGTTCCGGAAGCGATCTGTTCATTAACGGTTCAGAAATCGGGATTAACTATGAATTATTATGGAATGGCATTGTTCAGCAAACCCTTGCGGGAACTGGTTCTTTCCTGCATTTCGGGCCTCAGTTCCTCCCGGGCACCTATACTGTAAGGGCTGTTAACCTGGTTACGACTTGCGATACCCTGATGAATGGTATAACGGTCATCACTCCTTTGCCTTTAATATTCAATGTCACACCAGCCGGAGCAAATTGTTCACCCACTGCTGTGGGTCTGGATGGGTCCCAGTTGGGAGTTACCTACCAGCTCTATAAGAACGGTGGCCCGGTCGGCTTACCTCTTGCCGGAACCGGAGGAAGCCTTAACTTTGGATTACAGACCGAAGGAAGTTATTTTGTGACCGGGAAGATCCTCGCGACGACCTGTGCCGATACCATGTCAGGTAATGTGATCATTACACCCGGCCCAACCGTCGAAGCCGGAAGAGATTCTACCATTTGCTATCTGAATTCCCTGCAGTTACAAGGACAAGCCAGTTCAACATCATCTGTCCTCTGGACTTCTTCAGGCGATGGTGTTTTTGCAGATCCTTTTTCACTCAACACCATTTATACCACCGGAGCCAACGATAAACTGAATGGAACTGTAAAATTGTTTCTTCGTGGATTCGGACAACCGGAATGTTCGCAGATGCAAGTTGTGGATTCACTGACATTAACCATTTCCGGGATACCATTGGTGGATGCAGGCCGGAATGATACCATCTGTGCCAGCCAGACTGCACAATTGAATGGTAATGCACAGTTTTATTCGATCCTCAACTGGAGAACATCCGGAGACGGGACTTTTAACAATCCGACAATTCTTGCACCGGTTTATACTCCGGGTACATTGGATAAAAGCAACGGGTCTGTACAACTTCGAATTACTGTTCACGGAATGCTGAATTGTTTCAGTGATACAGCTTTCGACGATATGACCCTCATCATTGAAAAACTGCCATTGGCCAATGCCGGTCCTGATGATACCATCTGCGAAAATTCCTCATATATGCTGGCAGGAGCCGCACTAAATGCCGCATCTGTTCTCTGGACCACAACCGGAGATGGTATATTCAGCAATCCGGGAATCCTGAATGCAGTTTATACTGCCGGAAACAATGACAAAACAGCCGGATCCGTCCGCCTGGTCCTCACGGTTACAGGGAGTCAACATTGCATGAATGAAGTTTCAAGGGATACCATGAAACTGATGTTTAATCCTTTCCCTATTGTATATGCAGGCAATGATACCACCATTTGCAGCAATCTTGCCTTTAATGTACACGGAACTTCACAGCATTCTTCAGTGACGGAATGGACCTCAGCCGGTGATGGGTGGTTTACAGACCGCTATGCCCTTAACACAATTTATCATACGGGTACAGCAGACATTCTCAATGGTTCGGCTATACTGAAGCTGACAGCTCATGGCAAGCTGTCCTGTTTGAATGCATCCATTGCCGATTCGATGGTGCTGACACTGCACCAATATCCGACGGTAAGTGCCGGAAACGACACACTGGTTTGTCCGAATGTTGCAGTTCAATTAAATGGAACCGCAACAAATTATACCGGAATTCAATGGAGTTCGGTCAGCGGGGATGGGACCTTTGACAATCCTTCTATCCTTCAGCCGCATTATACTCCCGGAACTAACGATATTGCAACCGGGTTTGTTCACCTGAAATTAACTGCAAATGGCACACAGGAATGCAGCCTGCAAACATCCAGTGATACCGTTATGGTAAGTTTCCGGACCCTCCCGACGGCTTCATTAAATGGAATTGCAACTATTTGTGTCGGAACCTTAACCAACCTGACTATAAACCTGACCGGAACTTCTCCCTGGTCGGTCATTTATACCGACGGACTGAACAATATCACAGTGAACAATATCCTGACCACCCCGTATACTTTTGCAGTGAGTCCAACCGTTACGACAACCTACACTCTTCTTGGTGTTGGCGATTATTTCTGTAACGGGAGGATTACCGGAGGTTCTGTTACCATTACGGTAAATCCATTACCACAAGCCTTCCGGATGACTGCAACGGATGGCGGAAGCTATTGTGAAGGCGGTACCGGTGTGGTTCTTGGACTGGACGGATCCCAGACCGGGATATCCTATCAGTTACTTTTGGGCGGAATGCCGGATGGATTCCCGATCCCGGGCAATGGTGCGCCGATCACTTTCGGGAACCATACAACTCCAGGAATCTATAAGGTTCATGCTACTAATTTTATGACCAGCTGCCAGGTTGTTTTCAATGACAGCATCAACCTGATCGAACATCCGAAACCGGATGTGAATTTCACAGCCGATTCAACCTGCAACGGGCAGCTTACCTATTTCCACATCCAGGGCAGTGATATCGGGAAGATCGCACAATGGCACTGGAATTTTGGCGATGGAGTCACAACTACATACAATTCACCGGTTGAACCCACTCATCTTTACCCAACCTATGGAGTTTATCATGTCGTTCTTTCAGTGACTGATACAAATGGATGTTCTCTTGTTGTGGCACATGATATCAATGTTTATGATGTGCCTGTTTCCTTTTTCAGTTTCTCGGCGCCCATCTGCGCGGGAGTTGCTGTTACTTTTTCAGATCATTCCTATACTTCAGGAATAAGTTTTATTGCCCGGTGGCACTGGGATTTTGGCGATGGAAGCGACACGCTGGTGATCTGGCCGGGAAACCCGAACATCACACATATCTATAACGGTCCAGGAACCTATAACGTGACACTGACCGTAACTTCCAACGAGGGTTGCAGCGCTACACGTGTGCGGACCATTTCGATCGATCCTCATCCCGTTGCCAATTTTGATTTTACTGCCGTCTGCCAGGACAATATCACCTACTTCACCGACCTTTCCCAAACCGGGGGAGGTGGTACCGTTGTGGAATGGTACTGGAATTTTGGTGACCCGCTTTCCGGAACCAACAATGTCTCAAGCGTACAGAACCCTGTTCATATATTCTCAACCCCCGGTGATTATACAGTCCGACTGAATATCATCACTTCAAATGGTTGCCAGGACTCTATTTTCAAGACCCTCCATGTAAACCAGGCACCAGCGCCCAACTTCACATATACCAGCAATTGCCTTGGAACTCCGACTCAATTTACGGATATGACTGTTCCCCATTCAGCATTCATTCTCACCTGGGACTGGAACTTCGGGGATGGCAGCGCACATTCATCATTACAGAATCCCATACACCTTTATACCAACGGAGGTCAGTATAATGTTACCCTGACCATCCGGAATTCAAACGAATGTACCAACGATACTACCATCAAGATCACAATCCTTGAGAAACCTACGGCTGAATTCCAGACCGATGCACCTGTCTGTGTGGGATATCCCGTAAATTATACCAACGTGTCGAATACCCTTCATGGACAAATCATTCGCTGGGAATGGAACTTCGGCGACGGGGCTGATATTGTGATCAATTATCCGGCATTTCCGAATGTTTCTCATATCTTCCTGGGAACTGGTTTACAACACCTGGTGAGGTTAACCATCCGGACCACGGATAGCTGTGAAAATTTTGTCGAGCATATACTAAACAGTATTCCGGCACCCCTAGCAAATTTCAGCTATTCAGAAGTCGCCTGTGCCGGGCAGGATGTACAATTCACTGACCTGACCCAATTGGGCGGAGGAACACCTATATCAACCTATACATGGAATTTTAATGATCCGTTATCGGGGATGGCAAATATTTCGCACATCCGGAATCCACTGCATAATTTTTCGTCTGCAGGCATATATAATGTGATGCTGGTGGTTTCAAACAACAATTTATGTTCTGACACTATCATCAAACCCGTTGTCATTAATGCATCGCCGGTGGCCAATTTCGCTGCCGATACAGCTTGTTTTGGAGCAACAACCCATTTTACTGACCTCTCGATTGCCAATGCACCTTCACTGGTTGCATGGGACTGGAATTTCGGAGACGGGTCGGTACATTCCTATGGACAGAACCCTTTGCACCTTTATGCCGCTGCCGGGTTCTTCACAGTCACGCTCACTGTGACGAACTCAAATGGCTGCCCAAGTACCATCAGCCATCCTGTCGAGGTATTGTCGAAACCCGTTGCAGCCTTTATCGCAGGAACAGCCAATTGCTCAGGAACTCCAGTGGTCTTCACCGATCAATCCTATACGAGCCAGGGATACATTAATAAATGGATCTGGGGATTCGGTGATGGCAGCACCGTTACGATTCTTGCTCCTCCCCCTCAGTATGTCTATCATACCTATGCCAACGGAGGAACCTACAATGTGTCGCTGACCGTTGAAACATCCGATAATTGCCAGTCGACCATGACAAATGTGGTCACAATCTTCTTTGCACCTGTAGCAAACTTTTCAAACTCTAATTCAAATTGCGAAGGATCGGCTGTTCAGTTCACCGATTCCTCACAACCCAATGGAGGAGGGCCCCTTATGGCCTGGGACTGGAATTTTGGCGATCCCGGTTCGGGAACCAATAACACTTCCAGCCAGCAAAACCCGCTGCATATCTATAATACCGGTGGTAACTTTAATGTGACCCTTATTATTACAAACATTCATGGTTGCAAAGATACCATTACGAAGCCGGTTACAATCAGCTTGGGTCCATCAGTGCAATTCACCGCTGACACTGTTTGCAAAGGAAATATCACCCACTTCACTGACCATACAATTGCAAATAATGGAACATTATCATCCTGGTTATGGAATTTTGGCGACGGGACTCCGAATTCAACTGTGCAGAATCCAACCCATACCTATGCTTCAGCCGGAATCTTTAATGTAACACTGACGGTCACTAATTCTGCCGGGTGCCATAATGATACTTCTGAACAGGTTCTCGTGAACGAAGTTCCGGATGCGTTGTTCTCTTATAACGGAAGTTGCATGGGTACAGGAACAGAATTCCAGGATCATACCACCTCCCAGGGCGTTCCGGTAATACAGTGGCACTGGGTCTTTGGAGATGGTGATACTTCCGATCTTCAGAATCCAATACATACCTATAATAATCCTGGTAGTTTTACTGTAATACTCACCGTGACCAATTCCAGGGGATGCAATGATCAGTATTCGGCACCTGTTACCATCTTTAACCGT
>Ga0182027_10003992_pt1 | contig 23089 bp, 31 predicted proteins | sample 712E1DmetaG_FD_121300 | JGI IMG/M metagenome (GOLD analysis project Ga0182027, IMG submission 121300) | Permafrost microbial communities from Stordalen Mire, Sweden - 712E1D metaG (Illumina Assembly) | ecosystem: Environmental > Terrestrial > Soil > Wetlands > Permafrost | place: Sweden... | reverse complement strand
TTGGAATAGTTTTGATTTATCTGGGTATGATGTGGTGATATCCTCAAGCGGATGGTTTATGTGCCGAAGTGTAAAAGTCGAGAAGCCAGCAGTTCATATTTGTTATATCCATCATCCTCCTCGTAATTTATACGGATATGCAACCGGAAGCGATTTACAGAAATATTGGTTCGTTCGTGCATATGCGACCGTCATCAATTTTTTCCTTCGGCATTATGATTTTGCAACAGCACAGAAGGTAGATTATTTTGTAGCAAATTCGAAAGAAACGGCGCGAAGAGTTGAGAAATTTTATCGGAGAGATAGCACGGTGATATATCCTCCTGTGGAAATCAGTTCACAGTTCACAGTTCACAGTTCACAGAAAAAAGAATATTTTCTATCAGTTGGCAGATTGACGTATGCAAAGCGTTTGGATCTTGTGATTGAGGTGTGTAATAAGCTCAAGCTTCCGTTAAAAATTGTTGGGAAAGGGAAAGAAGAAGAATACTTGCGCTCTATTGCGGGCCCAACAATTGAATTTGTTGGTGGGGTTTCCGATGAGGAACTTGATCGATTGTATGCCGGCGCGAAGGCATTTATTTTTTGTGCGTTGGATGAAGATTTTGGTATGGTGCCGGTTGAAGCAATGGGATATGGCGTTCCAGTTATTGCGTTGGCACAAGGCGGAGTATTAGAAACAGTGATAGATAAAAAAACAGGAATTTTCTTTAAAGAGCCGACGGTTGAAAGTTTATTAGTTGCAATAAAACAATTTAATAGATTGAAGTTAAATCCTAAAAATTGTATTACGCAAGCGAAAAAATTCAGCAAAAGTAGATTTCAAAAAGAATTGAAAGCGTTTGTGGAAAGTAAAATATAGATACTCTTCTTTATGTAGCAGCCGCATTAGCTTGCTGAACGGTTGGAAGACCTGCTTTGGATCTTCGAAAATTGCAATACCAGTGGCCCGCAGGTACTTCTGAGCAGATATTGAATCGCTGCGGCATCATGAAAGCGTCACAAAATTTCGTCACTGGATTCTGACGTGGACACGGTCCTTTAATCAAGATGGTCACCATATCAGGATCGGTGTCAAGTGGATTTTGAATATAAAGAACACCATGCGGGATTCCAGGATTATCCTGAAAATCAGACAGTGTCTCAAATGGCGTTGGGTCTAAGTAATGAACTTCCAATCCTTGTATAAACCGTTGTGCCTCTGCTTTTGGAACAACAAATTCAGTATTCTCACAACAGGGAGTCATTATGCATCCCAATTTTGCACAAATATTTTCTACTGCTGTCATGTTGGATGGTAGTGTAGAGCCGCCAGTGTAATAAGTCAATTTTCCCGGTATAATGCTATTATAATGACAAAAAATGTGCTGGAAGTTTCCGGCTTAACCAAACAATTTGGCGGATTCATCGCCGTTAATAATATTTCTTTTTCCGTAGGAGAAGGGGAGATTGTGGGGTTTTTAGGTCCGAATGGAGCAGGAAAAACTACAACTATACAGATGCTTCTTGCACTAACGAAGTCTACCAGCGGTACTATTAAATTTTTTGGTCTTGATATTGATCATCATAGAGAAGAAATTTTAGAGCGGATTAATTTTGTTTCCGCGTATTCCGAGATGCAAAACCGGGTAACAGTACGGGAAAACCTGCAAATATTCAGCGGATTATATGAAGTATCCGATTGGAAACAAAAAGCGGAATCACTGGCTAATACGTTAGGTATTGCCAAAAAAATGGACACGCTGTATTGGCGGTTATCTTCCGGTGAAAAAGCCCGTGTGAATTTGGTGAAAGCCTTTATCAATGACCCGGAGCTGATTCTTATGGACGAACCTACGGCATCGCTGGATCCGGAGGTCGTTAATACGGTTATTGATCTGGTTGTAGATATGCGGAAACGGAAACATGTGGCTATTTTATATACAAGCCACAATATGGGCGAAGTATCGCGGTTATGCGATCAGGTGATTTTTCTCTACCATGGAAAAATTATTGCAACGGACACACCGCTTGGACTTTCGCGGCGGGTTGGAGCCACAACGCTTCGCTTAACATTTGATGGAGACATAAAACCCGTAGAGGACTATGTCCGTGAAAATACGTATCCTCACAAATTTGTAAATCCCCATGTTATAGAAATTCATCTGGAGGAAGCGTTGGTTCCTAAAGTGTTATTTGGTTTAGGAAAAATTCATGTGTGGATAACGGATATTGAAGTTGAAAAGCCGGATCTGGAAGATGTATTTTTGGCAGTTGCCAAAGGAGGTGCACGTGCATTGGCCACGGATTAAATCGATCGTTCTTCATGCTTGGCATCATCTCACGCACAGCGTCGAGACATGGGTGGATATTTTTTGGTTTCCCATGATTCAAGCGTTAGTCTTTGGTGGTATAGCGGTATTCTTTGTAAGAAGCACTGGGTCAGCAGCTGGAAAATTTGTGGTGATGGGTATTATTTTATGGTATGGGATGGAGGCAGGAAGTTATTCAATTACCATCGGTACGCTTTGGGAAGTTTGGGCACACAGTTTCAGCAGTTTGTTCGTTAGTCCCTTAACTATTGAGGAATTCGTTGCGGGCCATATGATTTTTGGACTGTTTAAACAACTTATGACCATTACGATATTGTCTATTGTTGGGTACGTAACGTTTCATTTTTCCATTTTATCTATTGGCATTACAATGCCATTACACTTTCTCCTTGCTATGACATTCGGATGTGCAATCGGGATGTTTGTGTTGGGACTTATTCTTCGATTCGGTACGAGGATTCAGTCTCTAGCATGGGGATTTATCTATATTATCCAACCGTTGGTTGGTGTATTTTATCCAATTTCTGTATTACCACAAACTCTTCAGCGAATCGCGTTTTGTCTACCGCCCACGTATGTGTTTGAATCAGCACGATACGCCGTAACCAATGGTGTGCCGCGCTGGAATTATTTGGCCATCGCATTTCTCTTAGATATTGTGTATTTCGTATTAGCATATTTCTTTATGAAAAATATGTGGGAATGGGCCCGAACTTCAGGTGAACTAGCAAGGATGGAAGAGTAATTGTTACGTGATGGTCCTTATTCAATAAACTCCACTGGATTATACGAGAAGGGGACGACGAGATCTGCGTATTGCTTAACAGGTTCAATGTATTTTTGGTGGTTTTTTTCGACCGTAATTGACCATGAAAGGGTATCAATGTCATTTCGTCCTTTTGCAACATCCCTAATCATTCGTCGTGCTACCCGTATTTCGCGTGGGGTGTCGATGTAAATTTTCAGGTCTCCAATTTCACGGAGCGGTGAATTAAATGAAAAAATTCCGGGGACTACGATAAATTTATCGTCCGGTTTTAACTGAATTGTTTGAGTTCCAGTTCGGTCACTGGTAACCATGTTGTAGACAGGAATGGTTACAGGATTGCCGGTTTTGAGTTCAGTTACCGCCCTCGCGCAGTCGATAATATCTACAGATTCCGGTGCATCATAATCAAACTCACCATTCGATTGTGCTTTCATTTGGGCTTTTGCAACGTAAAAACTGTCCATTTCGAGAATAAATGCATTTTTAAACATACGGGCAAATACGGATTTACCTGAACACGATCCGCCGCACACAAGAATTGTCATGACTGATTGCATAGATTAACTCATTATATCAAATGGTATGTTTGAGGACGGACGGTTTGACAAAATCCTGACTTTTGATTACTATACAAACCACACGCGTCGACTTGGGCGCGTTTTTAGAGGGATATACAAGATGACTAACAAAGGAAATACGTTTGTTCTTTCTCTCGGGGGCTCCCTCGTTATTCCCAATGGGGGAATTGATATTCAATTCCTTTGCGATTTTAACGCTTTTATCAGAAATCAAATCTCCTCTAAAAAGAGGAGATTTTTTATAACAGTCGGTGGAGGAGCGACAACCCGTCATTATCAACAAGCCGCTCAATCAGTACGAAAGCAAGCGTTAGACAGTATGGACGTTGACTGGTTGGGGCTCCATGCGACTCGGCTAAATGCGCAGCTAATCCGTACTATTTTTCGTGATGTAGCTGACCAGAGGGTAATAAAACATTATGAAATTATTCTTAAAATTGATAAGCCAATTGCTATCGCTGCCGGGTGGAAACCGGGATGGAGTACTGACTACTGTGCTGTGACGCTTTGTCAGGATTACGATATTACCCAAGTGTTTAACCTTACTAATATTGATCATGTGTATACCAGTGATCCGAGAAAAGATAAAAATGCAAAGCCGATTTCTGATATGAGTTGGCGAAAATATAGATCTATGGTAGGTGACCGATGGGTACCTGGTATGAATGCTCCATTTGATCCCATCGCCTCAAAGCTTGCACAGGATCTTGGAGTTACAGTAAAGATCATAAACGGAAAGAATTTGGAAACATTAGCCCGCGCCATCGATGGAAAGCCATTTGTAGGGACGACAATACACAATTAGTTTCCGTGGTAAAATAGGTCGATGATACTTTCCCGATTAACTCTTCAACAGTTCAGAAGCTACACAAAGCGAACGATCGAATTTTCTCCAGGGTTAAGTCTCATTGTTGGAGATAATACTGTAGGAAAAACAAATATCCTTGAGGCAATCTACACGTTGGCGACGGGGAAAAGTTTTCGCGCTGATATGGATCGAGAAATGATTCGATGGGACGAAGAGGTGGGCAGAATTATTGGGGTGGGGGATGATACGAAATTAGAAGTAGTTCTCACACCCGGGGTTGTGGGAGGGGAACACGCACCGTTAAAGAAATATTTGGTGAATGGCGTTTCCCGTAGAATGATCGATTTCATCGGTAATTTACGGGCAGTTCTCTTTTGGCCGGAGCAATTAGAATTAGTGACTGATAGTCCGAGTATCCGCCGCAGATATCTTGATAGCGTTCTTGTGCAAGTAGATCGGGAGTATAGAAGGAACCTTCAATCGTATGAAAGAGGACTTCGTCAGCGAAATAGATTATTAGATTTTATTAATGAAGGGACTGCTTCAAAGAGTCAACTATTATTTTGGAATCAACTTCTTATTAAAACCGGATCATACATAACGGATATACGTACCAAATTTATTAATTTTATTAACAACGATTTAGTTTCCATCAACAGTTATCAATTAGCTTACGATAAAAGCGTGATATCAGAAGCCCGTTTGGTTCAATACGCAGAGGAAGAAATTGCAGCGAAAGCCACTCTTGTGGGTCCACACCGCGATGATATAACGTTTTATAAACAAGGAAAAAAAGAACTATTGGACTTAAGTAAATACGGAAGCCGCGGTGAACAGCGTCTTGCCATTCTTTGGCTTAAGCTTGCAGAAGTTGCCTATATTGAAAAAACAACCGGAGAGCGACCGATTCTGCTTCTTGACGACATTTTTTCCGAGTTAGACGAAGAACACCGTGAACTTGTTTTGGATGTTATGAAAAAGCAGCAGACAATTGTCACCTCAGCTGAACAAGAAATACTGATACTATTGAAGCGGAAACACGCTGATATTACTGTCATACCGCTCGAGGGGCGGAAATAGTAAAATAACAGTATGAATCAAATTACGGTGAATGATATTCGGGCGTTGCATATTCCTTCGCACGCCTCTCATAAAGGGCAAAATGGACGGCTTCTAATCATCGGAGGTTCCCATCTTTTCCACGCTGCGAGTTTGTGGGCATTGACTGTAGCATCGCGTATTGTAGATTTGGTCCATTACTCTTCAGTTCCGGAAAATAACGAATTAGTTTCTAAAGCCAAAGAAGAATTTCGAAACGGAATTGTGGTAGCGCGAGAGGATATAGATTCGTATATTGAGGAGGATGATTGTATTTTGTTGGGGCCTGGAATGACGAGAGATGGAGAAACCAGAGAGTTAACAAATCGGTTGCTCACGAAACATGCGAGTAAACAATGGGTGTTGGATGCAGGCGCACTGCAGATGATGGATATTTCGCTTATTCCAGCAAATGCCATTTTAACTCCTCATCATCAGGAATTTTCCCATGCGTTTGGTGACGCTGAAGTTGCAGAAGTCGCAAAAAAACATCATTGTATCGTTCTTTTAAAAGGGGAGAAAGATATTGCAAGCAATAGTGAAGGAGAATGCCGTGAGATTTTCGGCGGCAACGGCGGTATGACGAAGGGCGGAACTGGGGACGTTCTGGCGGGTCTTATTGCTGCGTTAGCTTGTAACAACGATCCATTTTTAGCAACGATTGCCGGAAGTTTTATTAACAAAAAAGCCGGAGACGCACTATTCCAAAAAGTCGGCCCCTATTTTAATACAACAGATTTAGCCAACCAAATTCCCTTGACGATGAAGGATATTCTTATCGGTTCTTGATGAATTTTACGATGCCGGTTGTGAGGCAAAAAATTTATTAACTCCATCTACTGTAATAGGTTTCGCTTCCGTTATCAGAGTTTTTAGCATATCTAATTGTTGGCTAGTAAAATCGGATGTTGTATATACATCTTCTTTATTTAAGAGAGAGAGCCTGTGAGTTTGTATGTCAACTATCAATTCGGGAGCGTTTCGTCTAACGTCAAAAACACGGATATTTATCATATCTTCTTTTGGCTCACCCGGGTTAATTGCAGTGCTTAAATATATGACCGCTCCTTCGTCTGCAAATAAAAATGTTTTACTGTTTAAAATTCCACCTTCATGGGACGGAATTTGATATAAAGATATTTGATCATTAGCTTCAATCACGAGTTCCTGGAGAATTTCTATTCGAACAGTCGCTTCGCCTGGACTTATCCAACTTAACGGTTTGTCTTAACCTTTATGACTCTCAATTATTAAGCTATTACTCATATGGTCGTGATTATATTCTAAAAGCGCGTTGTGTCAAGTAGAAAGTTGAAAAATTTACATTGCACCGCCCTTGAAGTTCGGGCAGTTAGTTTTATACCACGCCATAGCCTCCGGCGTGCAGGCGGCTTGTTTTTCAGGGGTCAGAATCGGCATGCAGTCTACGTACTCGCTGGCAGGACATTTATAAAGAGTTGCCGCTGGACTCGCCATAGGAGTAGCTGCTGTGGTTGCTTCTCCCTTCAAAAATTTGAATGTATTTAGGAGTTGGGTAAATAATTGTCCGGCTTGGGTAGCCTCTGTGGCAGAATAAGAAAAACTAATACCCGGCGCAGTTGCATTCACTGTTGGAATGACCCAGAGCTCACGGGGGGTTGCATCTCCTGTTGCACACGCCTCACCAGTTGTCATACGGATAAATTTTTTCACAATATAATCCGGCTGCGTCATCGCGCCGACTTGTTGCATACACTCATTCCTAAGGGTTGAATTTTTAGCAACAGCAACTAGTTTAATTTTCGGAGAGGTGGTAGCAATCAAATTTCCAGTAATAGTCCAATCCGGGGGATACTGAAAAGTCATATCTTGCGATACGAACGTTTTCCAGCTGGCCGTTGGACTAACTGTTGGAGTAGGGGTAACAAGTAGTGTTGGGGTTGGAATCGGCGTTGATTTCGCTGTTAATTTTGGTAAACGGATTTTTGATATATATGAAGCAACATGGTATTTATCAAATCCGATACCCAACAGAAAAGAAACGAGAATTCCTAATACAATAAATGGCCAACTCCGTAATTTTTCTTTAGGTCGAACGGGTTGTTGAACAAGGCTAGGTGCCGGAGTAGGCGTTGAAATTTGTGTTCCAGTCTGGGCAGAAGGATCCATAAGAATAGTATACCAGGAACACTATTTCTTCTCCAACTGTTCAATGAGTCGAGAGAGATTAACCGTTACAAGTACAGCTATAACAGTGACGATGATAGCGTATAAAAGCAAGGAAACCAATCCGCCATTAGGGAAATATGGCTTAATATATGTTGCTACTAATTCCTGAATAGCATTATTCCATGCGAGGGCAGCTACTAGTCCGAATCCGCTGGTTGCCAAGACCAGCATTTGTTTCAGAACTGTTAAATGAAGTTTATTAGGTTGTTGCAATTTTGTTTCCATGCGGTTATTATACGGGTATTCTGCGGGGAAAAGCAAGAGCACTCATACCCTTCGTCATACGAATGACTTCGGGTATAGCTCTTTCTAAGTTAAACTTCGAAGAATCAGTTTAGCAAGAAATCGCTATGTACACACCAAATTTTACCATAACGAATAAAATTCTCAGATACATGGGAATTATTGAAGCAGCCAAGGAAGTTATTGAAAACGCTCCACTTGTTCCTGCATGGGAAGCACGATTTCGGGAAGACGCGTTAGTTCGGACTGTTCATCATGGTACTCATATCGAGGGGAATGAGCTGTCATTGGGAGAAGCGGAAAAGCTTCTTGCTGGTGCGCAAATTGTAGGACGAGAACGTGACATTCAGGAGGTATTAAATTATCGCAATGTACTCAAGTTTATTGAAGAATACGATAAGAATGAAATCACAGAAGAGGTTCTGAAACATATTCATGAAATGACGGTGCATCGAATTTTACCGGATGACACGGTTGGCGTATACCGGAAAACGCAGGTCGTTGTGAAAAATAGTCAGACCGGTGAAGTGACGTTCCGCCCGCCGCCAGCTATTGAAATTCCGTTTTTAATGTCTTCATTCTTACAATGGATAAACACAACGTCACCGGAAGATTTCAATACAATTTTGAAAGCTGGTGTTGCTCATTATGAAATGGTGCGAATTCACCCATTTTTAGATGGTAATGGAAGGGTAGCTCGGGCATTGGCGACACTTGTTTTATCCAATGGCGGATATGATATTAAACGGTTTTTTTCGTTGGAAGAGCATTATGACCAAGAACCTCTATCCTATTACGAAGCCTTACAAAGTGTTGGAAAATTGAACGGAAATCTTACAACATGGTTAGAATATTTTATTGAGGGATTAGCTATTGAACTGACGCGTATAAAAGAGAAGATTAAATCACTTTCAACAGATTTGAAGCTGAAAAAGTCGCTTGGGGGCCAGCAACTGGCGATATCCGAACGGCAAATTAAGCTCGTTGAGTTTATTCAGGAGAATGGCTTTTTACAGAACAAGTCGTTTTTTGAATTGTTCCCCATGATTTCGGAAGATACAGTGCTTCGGGAATTGAAGGACCTTATCAAAAAAGGTATCATAAAAAAAGAAGGGACAACAAAGGGCGTCCGATACATATTAAAAAATTAATAGATATTTATTTTATTATGGATTTATCCGGCCCAGGACTAACGTACGCTTTTCTCATTATACCGTCGTTGTTTGCGCTGGTTGTCGTTGTTCAGGGAATTGATAAAATTTTTCACAATAAACCGGATGGAAACGTTGTATTGGGATTTGGTGTAGTATTTTGTATATTGATTGTTGCTGCCTACTTTTTATTCATTCGGTAATGACATTCTCAGAACTTGCTCATTATTTTCAAAAGTTAGAAGGTACCGCCTCGCGAAATAGTATGACGGTTATTTTGGCGGACCTTTTTCGGGCGGCTCGTGATCAGGAAATTGGTGAGATTTGTTATCTCTTGCAAGGTCGTGTCGTGCCCCAATATGACGCAACGGAGTTTGGGATTGCAGATAGGTTTATGATTCGGGCAATCGCGCTGGCATATGCGGTGTCCGAAGATAAAGTTACTAAGGAATTTAAAAAGCAGGGGGATTTGGGAATAGTCGCGGAATTACTTCATCATGGTAGTGGTAAATTATCAGTTTCAGATGTATTTAAGGCGCTAGATGCCCTCGCAAGGGTTGGCGGCGAGGGATCACAAGATAAAAAAATTGGGTTACTCGCCGATCTTTTGTCCCACGTTGATTCGTTATCGTCCAGATATATGGTACGTATCCCGCTTGATAAACTACGTTTGGGATTTTCCGATATGACGATTCTTGATGCCTTATCTTGGATGGAAGCAGGGGATAAGTCATTGCGCATTCGCTTGGAAGAAGCGTATAACGTGCGACCAGATATCGCCTATATTGCCACAACCATGAAATCGGATGGAATAAAAGGATTAACACATGTTCACGCCAAAGTCGGCGCGCCGATTCTTGCCGCTTTATGTCAACGGCTTCCTACAGCTGATGACATGATCAAAAAAATGGGCACTGTTGGTGTTGAGCCAAAATATGATGGCGTACGTGTGCAGATACATTTTAAGCGGGGTAAATTTGTTTCATCATATTCCAGAAATTTAGAAAATACGACTGCAATGTTTTCCGAGCTTCAGGAAATTGGAAAGGAACTACATGCGGACGAAGTTATATTAGATAGTGAGGCGGTTGGAATTGATCTTAAAACCGGGAAACTTATCCCGTTTCAGGAGACGATGACTCGAAAACGGAAGCATGATTTAGAGCAAGCAAAACTCAATGTTCCATTAAAATTTTACGTATTTGATATTCTTTATAAAGACGGTAAAGATCTCCTCGTAGAACCATTATCGAGACGGAGGAAAATTCTCGAAGAAACAATTCAACCGGGGGATCATTTAATGCTTTCTCCGCAAATTGTCACAAGTGATGTTGGTGAACTTCGTCGGTATCACGATGCCCAGCTCGCCAAAGGTTTAGAAGGTGCTGTTATTAAAAAATGGGAAAGCCCGTATGAACCGGGACGAAGAGGTTATAGTTGGGTAAAATTTAAAGAAGAAGAAGGAAAAACGGGAAAACTTACAGATACAATCGATGGTGTCATCATGGGATATTCACGAGGAGAAGGGAAGCGATCAGGATTTGGGATTGGTATGTTTTTGGTAGGCGTGCGGAAAGGCGATACCTTCGTTACTATCACTAAAATTGGTACCGGAGTTACAGATGACCTATGGAAAGAACTTCACGGAAAATTGCATTCCATTAAGGTTTCCCAAAAGCCTAAAGAATATGTAGACGTTAATAAATTATTTACCCCTGACGTATGGGTGGTGCCTTCTATCGTTGTAGAAATAGCTGGTGACGACTTAACCCGTTCATCCACCCACGGAGCAGGAGTTGCAGTGCGGTTTCCAAGATTGGTCCGGATCCGGACTGACAAATCACCGTCACAAGTGACAACGGTGAATGAGATTACCGCAATGTTTGGTCAGCAAAAACAATCGAAAATTTAGCGGTGTCTTGTAAAATACCGTATAATGCTTTACGCATGATGAAACCACATTACTCAATTATTATACCTACCCTGAATGAAGAAAAGTTTTTGCCTAAACTCCTCACGTCGTTAACCCGGCAAACGGTAAAAAATTTTGACGTGGTTGTTGTGGATGGAGCTTCGGTAGATCGAACGGTTGCGGTAGCTCGCAGATATAGTAATAAACTTCCTTTAACTATTGTGACATGCGACAAGGCGGGTGTATCGCGCCAGAGAAATATAGGGGCAAAAACCGCGAAAAGTGATTGGTTAATTTTTGTTGATGCAGATAGTGTCCTTTTGTCGAATTTTATTGAGCGCGTTGATCGATATATCAAAAGGACGCACGTAAAGTTTTTTACCACGTGGTTTAAAGCGGATCGTGATGATTCAATTCATGACATCGCAACTTTTTTGGTTATGATTGCTATCCAGGGCGGTATTTTGATTAAAAAACCATGGGCGCCCGGACCATTAACCGTTGTAACCAGAGATGCGTTTAATATAGTTGGCGGGTATAATGAACGAATTTCGTATGGTGAAGATCATGAGCTTGGAGTGGCTATATACAAAAAGAAAATTCCATTTCGAATACTTCGTGAAGTTCTTTATATTTATAATTTTCGGCGGTATCGGAAGGAAGGCACGTTAAAAACATTTAATAGAACATTTGTATCAACAGTCAATGTTATTATTAAAGACAAAGGTTTACAGTCTATAAAGGGGTTTAAATCCGGCGGACTTATGTATAATGAAAAAAAGAAGTCTAAAAAAAATAAGTTTTTTAAAGATTTAGAAATTAGCATTCGGAAGATTGTAACAGAATTTATCATGCAGTAAATTATGATATCCATCGTTATACCAACACTTAACGAAGAAAAATTTTTACCAAGTCTTTTAGAATCACTTGTTGTCCAGACAAGAAAAGATTTTGAGGTGATCATTGTGGATGGATCGTCAAAAGATAAAACGGTTGAACGTGCGCGTTCGTATATATCAAAATTGCCTAAATTATCAATTGAAATAAACACAAAAGCGTGTACCTCTCTTCAGAGGAATCTCGGCGCAAAAAGGTCAAGCGGTGAATGGTTGGCTTTTGTTGATGCTGACAGCGTGTTATTTCCGCAGTTTGTTGAACGGGTGAGCACATTCATAGAAACATCGCACCCTAAAATATTTACGACATGGGTGACTCCAGATTCCGAGCAACCAGGGGATGCAAATATCGCACTTTTGGCTAATCTGATTTTTGAAATGTCGATAATACTTCATCGTCCGTTTGCACCTGGACCTCTAACTGTCGTATCGCGCGATGTGTTTGAACGGGTTGGCGGTTATGACGAGTCTCGCCGATTTGATGAGGATTTAGATTTCAGCATGCGCGTTGCAAAACTAAAAATTACCCTCAGTATTATTCCGGAAACGCTGTACGTTTGGTCACTTCGGAGGCTACGAAAGCAAGGGACGCTAAAAGTATTGCAGCAGTATTTGCTTTCCGCCTTACCAGTACTTCTTTTTAAGCAGCCTATGCGTTATATGCCTGGATATACCACCGGTGGGCAGCTATATAACAAACTAAAAAATAAAGAAGAGCATTTTACACGAAAATGATACGAAGTAAAAATACGAAGTATTATGAAGGAATTATTTGGATAAATTTATGCAGATTATAGCAGACTTACAACTTCATTCTAAATATTCCCGTGCAGTGTCGCCGGCGATGGTGTTGCCGGAAATTTGTGCGTGGACAAGACGGAAGGGGATGGGGCTTGTGGCTACCGGCGATTGGACACATCCATTATGGATGAGGCATATAAAAGAAAATCTTGAGGAGCTCGGAAACGGATTATTAAAATTGAAAACCGCTGCTCCAACTGATCCATTATTTTTGCTTGCGACTGAAGTATCTTGTATCTACACGCAAGCGGGCCACGGTCGCCGCATTCATACATTGATTTGGGTGCCGACCCTTGACTCAGCCGACAAAATTAATAAGGAAATGACGAAGCAGGGTTGTAACCTGATGAGCGATGGTAGACCAATAATTGGACTAACGTCTATACAGGTAGCTGAACTAGTACTTACGATTGAGCCCACGGCGATGATTATCCCGGCTCATGCCTGGACGCCATGGTTTTCTGTTTATGGCTCCAAAAGCGGATTTGATAGTCTTGAGGAGGCCTACGGATCATACGCGAAACAGGTTTATGCTGTGGAAACCGGTCTTTCCAGTAACCCATCTATGAATTGGCGAATTAAAGAGTTGGATACTCGTTCAATTGTTTCATTTTCTGATGCTCACTCTGGTCCAAAACTTGGGCGCGAATCTACAGTTTTTGATATTCCTGATGGCTCGTTAAGCTACAGCACCATTACAGATGCAATTAAACAAAAAGGAAAGTCAAAAATTGCATACACAATCGAATTTTATCCAGAAGAGGGGAAATATCACTGGTCTGGTCATCGCGCATGCAAAATCCGTTGGGGTCCCAAAGAAACAGAAGCTAAAGGAACAACATGTCCGGTTTGTGGAAAGCCATTAATACAGGGGGTGGAACAACGGGTTGGAGAACTTGCCGGACGGAGTGAGGAGTCATTAAAGCTGTATAAAAAGGGGATGATGACGTTTAGTAAAACATTTCCCAATCGTCCGCCGTTTGTTATGGTGGTGCCGCTTCAAGAAATTATTTCTGAGTGCATAGGTTCTCCGGTTGCAAGTCCTAAGGTGCAAACGCCTTACCGGCAGCTGACTGATGCATTAGGCGGAGAATTCGGAGTCTTACTCCGTGCATCTCATGAAGAAATTGCAAAAGTTGGTGGTGAACGCATCGCAGTTGGTGTTGATAAGGTGAGGACAGGTGATCTGGTTATTGATCCTGGATACGACGGCGTATTTGGGGTTGTAAAATTATGGCGAGAAGGTGAGGAAAAACCTCTTGTTGATGCCACAAAAGAACAACTTACAATATTTAAGTAACTTTCCTCATTGACTCGAAATTTTATCTCATGATAAGGTGAGAATAGAAAGCGAGGTGAAATATATGGCAGAAGGAAAAAGCAATGAAAATCTGATGGGTGCGGCTGCGTACCTGTTGGGGTTTATTACAGGAATCATTCTTCTCTTGGTTGAGAAGGAGAGCAAATTTGTACGGTTTCACGCAATGCAGTCGACGATTCTTTTCGGCGGCGCATTCATCGTGAACATCGCGCTCGGATTCATCCCAATTTTAGGATGGGTCGTAGGACTCATTTTATCTTTTGTAGTATTTATCCTCTGGATTATTTGTATGTGGAAAGCATTCCAGGGAGAAATGTACAAAGTGCCGTACGTTGGCAATATTGCCGAGAAACAATTGGCTAAAATGAAGTAACGAGGGTACACGTGATAGAGACATAAAAGACGTTTGTTTTTGTGCCTGTCACGTGTATTGTCGTGGAAAAAACTGTTAATGTAATCACTATGAAAATAATTGTTGGATTGGGAAACCCGGGTGGCCAGTATCAGGATACTCGACATAATATTGGGTTCATGGTTGTTGACCACTTAAGTCATGAGTTGGGGTCTGCTACGGTGAAATGGGAAAACGATTCTGCTCATAAGGCGCAAATTGCTCATGTGGGTGAAATTATATTAGTTAAGCCGCTGACATATATGAATAACTCCGGTTTTGCGGTGAAGGCACTAGCAGATTATTATAAAGTGGCTCCTGTTGACGTGTGGGTGATTCATGATGATATAGATTTACCTCTTGGACACATTCGTATCCGAACAAAAGGAGGAACTGCGGGTCACAACGGTGTTACGTCGATACTCGCGGCCCTCAATACCGATACGTTTACGCGATTTCGCATGGGGATTGGACGTGGAAAAGAGTCGACTGGACTAAATGCTGACAAAAATTTATCTCATCGATCAGTAATTTCATTCGTGTTATCCCGATTTCGGCAAAGTGAAGCGGGAAGCCTGAAACATTTAGTGAAACATGGCGCGGAGGCCGTTCGTATTGCATTAACCGAGGGTATTGATAAAGCAATGAATAGGTTTAATTAATGCTTCGTATGGCAAAAATCACTCCGATTCAAAGTATCGGACAAATTCTAACCTCATTTAATCCGATTGAGGATAAATATATTTCTCGTGAATTTCAGTCCTACGGAATTTATCTTGCCGAGCAACTGGACGATTATAAACATAAGTCTCTCTATATTCGTTTAGCTAAAACAGTTCCACGGGCGATATTGGAAAGAGCATTGTCCTTTGTGAAAGATGCAAACGCAAAAAACAAAGGTCGATTGTTTATGTGGAAGATGGGTAAATTAAGGAAAGGGGAAGAGTAGAGGATTTTATGTACCGCGTTCATTTGATTATTTCCGGTGATGTACAAGGCGTAGGATACCGTTCGTGGGCCTGTAAAGAGGCCAAGAACAGGCATTTGGTCGGTTGGGTGAAGAATAGGGAAGATGAAGCGGTTGAGATGGTTGTGGAGGGCGTGAAATCCGATCTTGAAGATTTTATTAAAGCCTGTCAACAAGGTCCAGAGATTTCCTGGGTGGAACATGTAAATGTCACTTGGGAGACTGCCACAGACGAGTTTGCAGTGTTTGAGGTGTTATACTAAATTTATGGAGAAAATTAAGGCGATCGTGCAAAGAAAGCCACCTCTTTTCTTATTGATATCCATTGGGTATCTTCTTCTAGCCGGAATTTTGAAATGGAATATTCATCCTAACTTTAGTTCCCTTACTTTTATAATTGGAGGTTTACTTGGGATCTATTTTTTAGATATTGCTGAAGTATTTTTTTCACTACAGCCCTCACCGTTTCGAAGCGTAGTCTTTGTTGCCGGGCTCATTATTGTAAGTTTATTTGTTATTACTTCATCAGGAAGTATGCTCGCAAGCGGTCTGGTGTTATCTCTTTTTTTAACATTGCTCCTTTGGCAAATAGGGGAATGGGAGCTTCATAAGAATCTTTCTGATTGGTACAGGATGATATCCGGCACGGTGAGCAATAAAACACAACAATGGATACTTTGGGCGACGGCTCTGATCTTTATTGTCGAAACGCTTCTTTTTGTTTTATGAAGAGGCAAATAGCGCTTGCACAATAAAATTCCACACAGTATTCTAATAATAGAGTATGGTAAAAAAAGTAACCAAAGCAGTGAGTATATTTTCAGAGGCAATTTCTCCTATTTATCATGTTTGGGCGTGGATTCTTCTTGTTTGGACCATATACCGATATTTTTTTCGATTTCCTGAGTGGGTAGATGAATTTATTGTTAAGCCTTGTATATTTATTTTGCCAGTTGCATGGTATGTCATAAAGAAAGAGAAAAGAAGGTTAGATTCTGTTGGCATAACGGGGAAAAATTTTTTTACCAGTCTCTATATAGGAATTGGATTCGGTTTGGTGTTTGCCCTAGAGGGTATTTTGGCGCACTTTTTGAAGTATAGAAATCTTTCTGTAAATCCGATCGCGGCATTTAGTGATTACGGGTTTGGGTTGATAATTATTTCACTTGCAACCGCATGTTCCGAAGAGTTCCTTTGTCGGGGGTTTCTTTTTAACAGAATAATGGAAAAGACGAAAAAATTAGTGCCATCAACCGTCGTTGGTGCCGTTTTATTCGTTCTTTTGCATATCCCAATGATTCTGTTGATTAACAAACTTCAAGGAGTGACCCTCGTTATCTTTTTCCTGACCGATTTTATCCTCGCCGCGGCAAACAGTATGCTCTATGAAAACACAGGATCGCTCATCGCGCCAATTCTTGTTCACCTCTTCTGGAATATGACCGTAGCCTTGTATCTCTAGAGTTTATGATAATTCGTGAAGTTGCTTCATCTGATATTCCATCTTTAGCAAAATTAGCACAAAAAGTTTATACCAACACTTTTAGCCATACAATGAGTGAGGAAGAACTTCAAGATGCGTTAAAAGCACGATCAGAAGAATATTTCTATGTAGTTTTAGGAAAAGACACGATACTCGTTGCTCTTAACGAAGATACGATAGTTGGTTTTATTCAATTTGGAGAAGTCGTTTATGATTCGATACAATCTACCGCACTCGATATTGAGTTAAAAAAGCTCTTCGTCGATACGGTTCATCATGGAAAAGGCATAGGCACACAATTGATAGAAGCGATGCTTGCGCATAAACGATTAGTAAATATACAAAACATTTACTTAGACGTCTATACGAAAAACATGAAAGCTATTGCGTTGTACAGAAAATATGGATTCCAAGAAGTCGGAAAAATTCCATATAAGCCAAACGGCAGAATAATTGCGTACGATTTGTTGATGAAACGGGTAAGTAGAAAAGAAGATTGAATATCATGTATTTCTAGAAAGAAAAGGGACAAATAAATATTGTCTAGTTGATCGGACAGCAAATTAGACGAAAAACCCCGCCTATTACAGCGGGGTTATTTGATACTATATTTTTTCATTACTTAGCCATCGTCTGAACATTTGCCGTATTCATCATTACATTTGCAAACTGTGAAGCTGCTGCACCAAGGCCTAAATAGTAACCGACAATGCCGCCAAAGATAGCCATGACAAGTAGAACGGTGACACTCATCATATCTATTTTAATTTTCGTTGCTTTTGTTGCTGTGGATTTTCTTTTTGCCATTTCGTGTCACCCCCTCTCTGGACAGAAAATGTATGCTTAACTCATGATAACTGTATACTTGTGTTCTATGCAAGTGCGGGTTTATAAAAACTTAGTTACAAACCTGAGTTTTTGCGGTATAGTAGGTAAGCGTATGTGCACAAATTCTGTATTACAGGTAAAACAACTATCAGGAAATCTTGCCATTATGAGCGATGGAAGGAAAGTGCGTTTAGGACCGGTTCATCGCATTTCTGTCGGAGATTATTTGGAGGTGTATGCTGATATTGCTATCGAAAAAATTGACGAGCGAGACGTTACAATAATACATACAGCACGATTAAAAAGGAGATCATCATGAAAAAAGGAATCACATTGAGTTTGTTGGCAGCTGGAATGTCAGGAATTTCCATATTTGCGAATACTATTTTCGTTTCAAAAGCCGATCCTCTTGTATTTACGATTATTCGAAATGCGGTCGTCGCGTTAATATTGACGATGGTGATTATGGTTAACGGACAAATAAAACATCTCGCATCTTTTTCCATAAAAGAGTGGGGGAAACTATTGGCAATAGGTGCCATCGGAGGGGGAATTCCCTTTGCGCTCTTTTTTACGGGTCTTTCGCAAATTGGCGCGGTCAATGGTAACATTCTCCAAAAAACGTTATTTCTGTGGGTGGCGCTTTTGGCAATTCCAATCTTAAAAGAACGTATTGGCAAAATTCAATTAATCGGATACCTGACTCTTTTTATCGGCATGTTTGTTTTTGGGGGAACGTTTAAAATTGTTCCAAATACGGGAACTTGGTTGGTATTAGCAGCAACGGTTTTATGGGCAATTGAAAACGTGATTGCTAAAATTACGCTGAAAACGGTTCCTTCAGCCATTGTGACATGGGGCAGGATGGTTTTTGGTTTGCCATTTTTATTTGCAGCAGTTTTGATTTTTGGGAAAGTCGGACTTCTTACAAGCGCAACATCGTATTCGCTTGCCCCGATTATAACCAGTAGCGTCCTTCTTACGCTTTATGTATCAACCTGGTATAGCGCTCTTTCAAAAGCACCTGCAACGTTAGTTTCATCGGTATTGGTATTTGCACCCGTGGTAACTGCAGTACTTTCACTATTAATTTTTGGAAAACCAATTGCGGGTCAACAGATTGCGATGATTACTCTGCTGACGGCCGGGACACTGCTTTGTATTCAGTATGATTTTTGATAGGCAGGGACTTATCCTCTGTAGTCGGTATGCGTTTGGTCCGAATAGTCTTCATTATTGCGGACCGGAGCGGCAAGGTGACATTTTGGGATACGTCCAATCAGAAGAAGCAGATAGAGGTCTTGCAGAGCTTCTTAATCGTTTTGAAACGCTCTATCCTTACCTTGTCCTCATCGCATCTGAGAATCATCTGAAAGATCCTTTTGATCGCAGGGTGGTTGAGGCGTATTGGTTAGGAAATTCACTTCTTCATCGGGTGTCAGGAAAAGCGCTTGTCACTCATGTGGCTGACACCTTGGGGGTAAAAAAGAAAATTGAAAAAAAGAAATTTTCTCCGATGATGGACGACGTTGTTAACGGAGTACCCCAACATAATTTTCATGTCCTGAATATTTTTATCCGCACGGGTCATCATGCAGCGCCACACACGATAACAACCATGGACAATTGTCGGATCAGTTGGGGAAGGGTTATTGGTGTTGGAAAACACTATATTGTTGAAACGCAACCGTTAGTTTATTTGGGAGGACGCCTTGTACTTGGAATGCTGGAAAAAAAAGTCGTAACAAGCGTTGCTGTGAAGCCAAAAATAGGGGATTGGGTGAGTATTCATTGGAGATATATGTGTGCTATTTTATCGATGCGTCAACTGGCGTTTCTTACGAAATATACAGACTTAGCTCTTTCGACCGCGAATAGAACTGTATGAGAATTTACATCGTGGGAAATCCAATGGTGTCTGAAGATAGTATTCCGTTACAATTATTGCCAAAGCTTGTAATAAAATTTCCTCACATACATTTTGAAGAAGCGGACCCAAATGAAAATTTTATTCCGGGAGAGGGGAGCGTCATCATTGATACAGTCCAAGGTATTATGCGTGTAACCCTATTTAACTCTCTTGATGTGTTTGAACAAACGCAAAGTATTTCACCGCATGATTATGATCTTGGATTTCATTTGAGGTTATTGCAAAAACTTCATAAAATTCGATCGGTGAGAATTATTGGAGTTCCTCAAAAAGGAAATAGAGAAAAAATTTTCAAAGATGTTTGTCAGTTAATCTCGCAATGAGGATAGGAAACTAGCGTATAAGAGTAAATATGAGGGCGAGTAGCGATGCTATTGAGATGACCACAACGGCCACAACGCCGAATCGTCGCTGAAAGACAGAATTAGTATGAGCTCCCATAACTTCATGGCTGTTGGTTAATTTAAGTAAATAATAGAAGATAAACGGCAACATCATCGCGTTTAGCGCTTGAGAGGCAATGACGAGTTTAAATAACGAAACATTCGGGGACAGGACGAACACGCCTGCGATTAGAAGCTGCGAAAGAAAAATAATATAAAATATTTTGCTTTTGGTAAAGTTAGTATCCAAGCCTCCTGATAGACCAAAAAATTCGGCGAATGCATATGCAGTTGAGAGAGACACAATAACAATACCCATAAATCCTGCGTTTAAGATTCCAATTGCAAATAATGTTCCGGCTAAGTCTCCTGCGAATGGTTTAATTGCAAGCGCCGCCTGTTCCCCGGAGATGAGGGGTATTTTGTGTATATACAGCGTTGCCGCCGTGGCAACGATCATAAAAAATGAAAAAAAGTCAGTAAGAAATGCACCCCAATATGTTTCAAACTGAGAGTATTTTAATCGCCCTGCTTCAATTTTTTTATCAAAGGCGAAACTGCTTATAAAAAATTGTCCCCAGGGAGTAACTGTAGTACCTAATACTCCAAGTCCGATGATTATATAGTTGCGGATGTATTCAGGGGTGATAGCGACGCCGTGGGGGATTACGAGATTTGTGATAGCAAGAACCCAATGAGGATTTGCCCGAAAGGCTGAGATTATATAGGTAAGGTAAAAAAGACAGGAAACAAGCATAATATTTTGATTAATCTTGTAATTTCCTTTTGTCACGAAGAAGAAAGAGATAATAATAAGCGCGATCATGGCCGGGATTGCGGGAATATGGAGAATGACACTTGTTGTTTTGACAGCTGCAAGATCCACAATAATTGTACCCATGTTGGCCAGAAACAAACAAGCGAAAATAAACAGCGATACACGGACGCCAAATCGTTCCCGAATGAGATCGCCAAGGCCTTTCCTTGTAACAAGGGCCAGACGGATACCCATTTCCTGTGTAATTCCAAGAAGGACGGTGATGATGAGAAGAATAAACAGTACGGGATATCCGAGAGTTGCCCCAGCAATAGAGTATGTGGCAACTCCGGATGCATCATTGTCAGCCATTGCGGTAATGGTTGCAGGGCCGAAAACCGCAAGAAAAAGAAGAAGTCGCCGTCGGTATTTACGAATAAAGTTCATCATAATATTTTTTTTCTGAGAATGTCCGACACATTATCAATAGTAATGATACCGAGAATCTTTTTCTCCCGATTCACAACAGGGAGACACGTTATTTTATACTTTAACAGTTTATATACGACGACCTCAATTGGTGTGGTTAAAAGAACAACAATCGGTTCCGCGACCATAAATTTATACGCAGGGGTGTCACTATCCTGCATAAGAAGTTCATGCGGACTGAAGACGCCAACGAGTTGTCCATCTCGATTAAGAACATAAATAGCACCTAAGGATGTGAAATCTGAGGTGTTGCGACGGATAAATTTCATGATATTTCGAACGGTCATATGAGATTCAACTGCACAGAATTCATTCGTCATGATTTTGCCAACCGGGGTTCTTGAAAATGTCATAAGTTGATGAAACGCTGCCTGTTTTTCCGTTGGGAGAATTTTCATAATTTTATCCCGTTTGACGCGTTCCAATGCAAGAAGAATATCGACTGCCTCGTCTGCTTCAATACATTCAAGAAGTTCTGCAGCTTTTCGGGCGTCAAAGCTTTGGAAAAGTTCAACCTGGTAATTTACAGGGAGGTTTTTAATAACTTCTGCGGATTGTTGTGTTCCTAATGACTTCAAAAATATTTCTACGTTCTGTACATTGGTTGTTTCCAAATAATCCGCAAGATCTTCTTCGTGAATTTTCGCCAGACGTTCTTCGTGATGTTTTAATTTAATTTGTCCACCGCTAAGCTCTAAGGTGAGAATGTCTCCCCATGAAAGAAGTTGCAACGGGGGATCTATATGAAACTGTTGTAATATCATTCGAATAATTCGTTCAAGTCTGATTCTTCTTAAAATTCCTGAAAATCCGATATCAATGCCAGAAAGAGAAAGTGTAGGGATATCTTGTAAAACGATATCATTCACGCGGACTACTTTGTTGCCGACCAGATCGATAATCTGTTTATCTAACAAAACTTTTGCGATGGATAGCGCTTTGGTATTATTTTCTTCACCGCGTTTAATTTCAATATGATTATTAATAGCGCGAAGTGCAGTAATGGGTATTTCCCGATGATGTCCCTGTTCTGTAACGACAATGCTTGTGACTCTTGGTGTATCACCATTTAAAAAGAGAATATCCTGCAGGTAACCTAAGGGGGCGTGAGTCTCCGAATAGACAAGTTTTCCGATTAGGTCTGAATAGAACAGCATACGGATAAGATCTGAAATAAACAAAAAATGCCAACACCATCGTATTGGACACAATTATTGTAGCCCTACGGTTTAGTGATGAGCAAGGGGGGAAATTCAGTTGTATGATTATAAAATAATGGTATTATATTTTTGAACATAAATTATATGAATGATGTCATTGATTTAAAAAAGTGTCTAAGTCAAGACGAAGATGGTTATCATGTTAGATATACGGTTAATGGTGTGACTCTGGCAGTCAGTAGGTTGAACGGCTCATTTGGACCTGAACCGACTAGTTTTGAGGTGGGGTATAAAGTAGGAAAACAAAACAACGTCTTCATTATCGATAGTCAAATGGCAGATCTGCCGACTATTGATGCAGATGAACCGGAATTATTAATGGCAGAGATGGAAACATTAATTCTCCGAGTTGAAGATTTGCAACAACACCACAACCCAATTACGGAAGAAACGCTTTTTGCACAAGAATTAGAAAGACTTAGATCTAACCCACCTTACTTAGATCCCCGACCGTGAGGTCGTGGGATGAAGTCACCCCTGCATCGTTTCCGTTGGAGTACAATATGCCTGTATGGACTTGGTGCATTACGGACACTGCGTATAC
>Ga0182027_10003990_pt1 | contig 23097 bp, 27 predicted proteins | sample 712E1DmetaG_FD_121300 | JGI IMG/M metagenome (GOLD analysis project Ga0182027, IMG submission 121300) | Permafrost microbial communities from Stordalen Mire, Sweden - 712E1D metaG (Illumina Assembly) | ecosystem: Environmental > Terrestrial > Soil > Wetlands > Permafrost | place: Sweden... | reverse complement strand
TTGTGGCTGTATTCGATAACCTTGAAGAGCATATCGTCCAGCTCGAAGGTTACACCTTTACGAAGATCATTTACATCAATCATACATCTTTCCTTGTGATCGGTTATTTGTCCCTTCACCGCCGGGAGATCGGGAGACGGCAAATGTTGCGATACTCACCACACTTGTACCTGCACCAAGTGCAGGCAGAGAGCACAGAGAATCTTATTTATTTTTCCTGGTGAACACTGTGATCTTCGTGGTGAGATTGTAGATCATCCATCCTTTTGCCGCTTCAAAGTCCAGATGAAGCAGAAAATTTCAAGCGGCGGGATTATACCGCACTCGGTCACAAATTGCGCTATTTCAGAAGGTGGAAAGCGCAATTTGTGACCGTGGGTATTATATACTACAACTTTCTAATGCCCTTTTTCCGCAGCGGGGTCTTCGCGCAACAACATCACCGCATGCTCGAGGGCAGGCATGACAACCTGGAAATTCTCAACGGCTGCTTTGGGACTGCCCGGCAAATTGATAATCAACACACTTCCGCGGATGCCGGCCACGGCCCGTGAAAGCATGGCATGAGGGGATTTGGCGGCGCTGGCCGCCCGCATGGCTTCCGCCAGTCCCGGCGCATCGCGCTCGATCACCGCACGGGTCGCCTCCGGTGTAACGTCGCGCGGTGCAAAGCCGGTTCCACCGGTGGTCAGTATGACATCCATATCGCCGCGGTCGCACCAACTCGCCAGGAATTCGCGCAGCATCGTCAGGTCATCCGGCAATAGGCCTTGACGAACAACCTCCCAGCCCTGACTTTTAATCGTTTCGATCAAGGCCGGACCGGAGGCATCCGGGCGTTCACCGCGCCAGGAACGATCGGAGACCGTAAGAACCGCGCAACGAAGATTCATTTCAATTCTTTTCCAAAAAGCAGAACCTGTTCCATCAATCCCCAGCCAAGACCTTCGTAAAAATTCACAGCCTCTTTGTTATCGCGCAGGACGATCAAATAGCACTTCAGGCAGCCCTTCGTGCGCAGGCGGGCTTCCACTTCGTTCATTAAACGTGAGCCAAGCCCCTGCCCGCGCAAGGCAGATGCCACCGCCAGATGATAGATCATGCCGCGTCTTCCATCAAAGCCGCCGATCACCGTGCCAACGATCTTGTGATCCAACTCGGCAACCAAAAATAGATCGGGGTCGCGTTGAATCTTTTTTTGAATTTCAGCGGGCGCATCCGAAGCCCCCACATGAATCCCTTTTTCAACGCCCTCCCAGAATTGCCTGACCTCGTCATAGTCATCCGGAAAACGAAATTCCCGGAGAGCCGCGCTCGAAGAATTCACGCCGTTTACGCCTGCCCTTTCAACATCTGGATCAGGTCATCGGGCATGAAGGGTTTGAGCAGAAACCCGTCGGCGCCGTGTTTCATACATTCCTCCTGGAGGTTGGAGCCGGAGATCATGACGATGCGCGCCCCGCAGCCATGATCCGACCTGCGCATCGAATCCAAAATATCCAGGCCGCTTTGCTGCACGAGATGAACATCCATCAATAAAACATCGGGGCAATTAGCGCGCACGGCCTTGACCACATCGCTGTCCGCGTCGAGCGCGACGACCTCGAAGCCTTCCATTTTCAACAATGTTTTTAGAAGATTGACCATGGTGAGGTCATCTTCCACTACCATGATTTTTTTTCCTGACATTTACCTTTCCCTTTTTGGCGGGCTGCTTTTTCTTCCTTGCAGAAGAAACCTTCTTGTGAACCGGATCGGGAGCGGGTTCCAGGGCGGCGTTCAAGACCTCGTCCACCGTATCCACATAAATAAATTCCATGGATTTCTTGATCTCGTCCGGCACATCCTCAAGATCGTATTTGTTGCGCTTTGGCAGGATCACCGTCCGCAAGCCGTTGCGGTGAGCGGCCAGGATTTTTTCCTTCACGCCGCCGATCGGCAGCACCTGCCCTCGCAGTGTGATCTCACCGGTCATGCCCAAATGAGGCTTGACTTTGCGCCCGGTAACCAGGGAGACCAGGGCGGTTGCCATGGTCACACCTGCCGAAGGACCATCCTTCGGCGTGGCGCCGGCGGGGATGTGCATGTGAATATCGTTCTTTTCAAAGAACTCAGCCGGAAGATGCATCGCTTCCGCGCGCGAGCGGACATAAGACAACGCGGCGCGCGCAGATTCCTGCATGACGTTGCCGATCGAACCCGTGACTTGAAAGGTGCGCCCACCGGGCATGCGCGTGGCTTCGATGAATAATATATCGCCGCCAAACGGTGTATAAGCCAGGCCGGGCACGATCCCCGGCACCGAAGTGCGTTCGTTCAACTCCTCCGGGCCGAAATAAATGGGATGCTCGAGAAACTCCTCGATCTGTTCAGGCGTGATGTCGAACCTGGTGCCCTTGCCCTCCGCAATGCGCGTCCCGGCTTTGCGCGCCACCGCGCCGATCTTTCGTTCGAGATTGCGAACGCCGGCCTCACGCGTATAGTCGCGAATGATCTTTTGCAGGGCATCGTCGTTAAAGCTGAGTTCTTCCGGACGCAGACCGTTCTCACGGATCTGGCGCGGGATCAGGTAACCTCTCGCGATGGCGATCTTTTCATTATCGGTGTAGCCGGAAAGCCAGATGATCTCCATGCGGTCCAGCAGCGGATCGGGAATCGTTTCGGCGGTGTTGGCAGTGGTGATGAAGAAGACCTGCGAGAGGTCGAAGGAAACTTCAAGATAGTTATCGCGGAACTCGGAGTTCTGTTCGGGGTCAAGGACTTCCAGCAAGGCCGAAGCGGGATCGCCGTGAAAATCAAAGGTGAGCTTATCCACTTCGTCCAGCATGAAGACGGGATTCCGGGTTTCGGCGCGGCGTAAAGACTGCAAAATGCGGCCCGGCATTGCGCCAATATATGTACGGCGGTGCCCGCGGATCTCGGCTTCATCGCGCGTACCGCCCAGCGAGGCGCGGATGAATTTCCGGCCCATGGCGCGCGCAATGGATTGACCCAGGGAGGTCTTGCCGACACCGGGCGGGCCAATGAAGCATAAAATCACACCTTCGCGCTCGCGGCGGATCTGATCTTTGGACGGTTCGCGGAATTCATCCTTGCGTTCCAGCCGCAGTTTTCGAACCGCCAGAAATTCAAGGATGCGATCCTTCACATCTTCCAAACCGTAATGATCGGTGTTCAGTATTTCACGCGCGTGGCCGATATCAAGATTATCCCCGGTCAACTTCGACCAGGGCAGGGTCACCAGCCAGTCGAGATATGTGCGAATGACGCCGTATTCTGCAGCGGCGGTCGGCAGGCGCGCCAAGCGATCCAACTCAAGTTTCGCCTGCTTATTGGCCTCCTCCGGCATTTTGGCTTCTTCGATCTTCTTGCGGAAGCCCTCCACCTCGGCGGCCTGTTCATCCTTCTCGCCCAGTTCCTTTTGAATGGCCTTCATCTGCTCGCGCAGATAATATTCCCGCTGGACTTTTTCGATCTCACCGCGCGCCTCGTTCTGGATCTTCTGGCCGAGGGTCAGGACTTCGGCCTCACGCACCAGCAGACCGATCAGCTTGCGGAGTTTCTCGCTGACCGAATCAATTTCAAGGATTTCCTGCGCGTCCTTCAAATCCATGCGCTGGAAGTTGGCGATCGTGTAAACCACCTGCAGAGGGGCTTCGAGCGTCGTAATGGAATTGACCAGTTCCTCGGGGAACGAAGGGATCATCTGCGTGATCTGCTGGAATTGATCGCGGGCGTTACGCGCCAGCGCATCCATCTCCAGCCCCTCTTCGATCACTTCCGGCGCGAGCTGGATCTTGGCCTTCAAATAGGGTTCTTCCGCTACAAAATCACCCAAGCGGAAACGATCCATGCCCTGCACCAGCAAGCGGACGGTTCCATCCGGGGCACGCAGGAGGCGGTGCACGGTGGCGACCACACCGACTTTATACAGGTCATTTGGACCGGGCGCATCCAGCTCCGGATTGATGGCAGCCACGAGGCCGACCAATTTATCGGCGCCCACCACATCATCCACGAGGCGGATCGAGCGCGGCTGACCGACCGTCAACGGCACGGCAGTCTGCGGATAGACCACCAGGCCGCGCAGCGGGAGGATGGGCAATACATCCGGGTATTTCGGCGACTCGTTCTTTTGAGCGTCAGCGGCTTCGGGGGGGTCTTCCTTCTTCACGAATCGAGAAAAGACCGACGGCACGAGCATCTTAAGCTCATCGTCGGCCTGCCCCATCCATTCGAACATTTCAGCCATGCTGGTTTGCCAGCGGGAAGCAGGCATTATTCCTCAATCTTAACATCCTTGGGTTTTGCTTTCATTAGGACAACAGTCATGAAGCCGTCCTTGTACTGCGCTTCGGAATGATCCAGATCCACCGGGCCGGGAACCGCCAGGGTGGTCGAAAATTTGCCAAAGCGGATTTCCATTTGATGATAGGCGCGTCGTTCCGAGATGTCGGGGCGGACTCCGCTGATGAACAGAAATCCGTTTTCGAATGTGACCTCGAAATCCGATTCTCGCATTCCGGCGATTTCGACGCGCACCACATATTCCTTTTCCGTTTCATACACATCGGTCGGCGGACTCCAGATGTTTTGCATCACCTGCCAACCCACCGTGTGGAGAATTTCACGGCGCTTCTCATTCAACGTGATGGTTTCAGATCTGCGTATCATCGTAGGCATATCCTGCTCCTGGCTTATTCCGTTAACCTAATGCCTTCCTGGCAGCTTCGATGACTTCCGCATAATTCGGCTCATCGCCCAGGGCCGGCATATACGCGGCGTAGGCGACCTTATCATTTTTCCCGATCACAAAGACCGCCCTCCGGCAAATGCGGCGTTCCTTGATCAGGACGCCATACTTCTCACCGAACTCGGCGGTCATATGATCAGAAAGGACCATGACCTGATCCACGCCCGCCGCGCCGCACCAGCGCTTTTGGGTATAAGGCAGATCGGTGCTGATCACTTCGATGACGACATCCTGGCTGAGCGAGGCGGCCTCCTGGTTGAAGCGGCGGGTTTCGCGGTCGCACACATCGGTATCGAGCGAAGGGACTGCCGCGATAATGCGCACCTTGCCGGCCGTATCGGCCAAGCCGCGTTTCACCGACCAATCCAGGGCATGAACGCTGAAATCGGGCGCGGCCTGCCCCACTTTGATATCTTCGCCGATCACGGTGGCATCCTTGCCGCCAACCTTTATCAGACCAAATCGTTCCACAGCCATAAACTCTCTCCTTGAATTCGTAAATACCGATCAAAGGACTAGGCGCCCCTGGCGGGATTCGAACCCACAACCAACTGTTTCGGGGTCAGGTTCTGCACGCTAATTTTACTTCATTTTGCCAGCCTTCCAACTGGTAAATATTGACGTGTTGCCTCCAGTTCCAAATCCCCGATATAGTGATCGAGCACAGCATCACTTTTCCATCCACCGCCCGCCTTTACAACGTTTTTCGGCGCACCGGCCAGAGTGCATAAACTCGCATACGACCGCCTAAACATATGGGGTGAAATATGAAAACCCACCTTCTTACTCCAACGTACCGTAATGGTTTTCAATCCCTCCCGCGTAAGAGACTGTCCCTTGTGCGAGTGTTGAAAGCCCACAAATAACGTTTGCACACCTAGCGCTGGTTGTCTCACTTCCACCCAGGCTACGATTGCTTCCCGTGTCTCAGGTGAAAAAGTCTTCCATGCCCATTGCCCGCCTTTGACCAAAGCAAAAAGCTTGCACTGGTCAAGATGTACATTCCCCAATTCAAGATGACACAATTCAGACGCTCGCAGATTGCAGTCCAGAGCCACATACACCAGCGCCCGATTTCGCAAACCCTTGACGGTCGCAAGATTGAAGGACGAGACTAGCGTCACGACCTGATCCGCTGTCAAGCGCGGTTGCGGTGAAGCAGTAATCCGCTTTACACGCGCGATCAAGGCCGGATGCCCCACCCCATACTCCCACGCTAAAAACTTTCGAGAAACACACAACGCGACATATCGTTGTGAATTCCCCCACTTGGGACGCTCAACAAACTTCAATAAGTCCGCCGCACTCAATTCATTCAGCAAAGGAAGCTCGATCAATTGAACCAGAACGCGGCGATACGTCTCCTTCGTCGTTTCTGCAAACGGAAACGACGCAAGGAAGTTCATCACTTGCGCTTGCAAGTGAATGAGAAGATGTTCCATTTTTCACCTCACGGCATTGACAGGCTTGGATGACCCCATGCCTGTGTAATGTAGCTGACGTCCGGGAATACGTCAGAACGATGAACCAACCGCCCGCTCGTAGGAGCTTCGCAAGCCACGCACGAGCGAGCGGCCAGTCAAATCCAATTGTACTACCACCCACAATTCAAAAGGAGCTTCGCAAATGAATAAACTTTTCAAGTCTATCGGCTTGATTGCCTTTTACATCTTGGCAATCGGCCTTATCGTCTACGCGGGAAGCCGATCACTGGATTTCATCCAGTCCACACTTCCCGACAGTCAAAAGCTCATCGGTTTCCTCGGATTGTTCGCCACCGAAGGCGGAGCGATCATCTGGCTTGTGGTCTTTTTGAAACAAGCCAGCGGCATTCCACAAAAAGCCATCTCAGCACTTTCGGCAATTGTGGACATGTTCGGAAGCATCTCCCTGTTCACCTTCGATACATTGTTCCGCTCAGGGCAGAGCGGCCAAATCATGGCACTCACGCAGGACGACATCCGCAATGTGATCCTTGCACTCAGTCTATTGATCGGCCTAAACCTCATTGCCGTCTTTTTCTTCCACATCACCGAACCGGACAACCTGAGGCAGATGCGTGAAGATGCGGCACACGATGCAGTCCAAGACAGCCTGCTCAAACAGATCGAAGAAAACGCCGAAAAGCTGGCAAAGGAAATGTTGCCCGGTCTCTATGAACAGTGGCAGGAGAAATTCAAGAGCCACTTTGGCGACATCGACAACTTGCATGTTGGCCAGTTCGACAACAAGAAGGCCAACCCCAATCCCCCATTGTTCTTTGGACCTCATCAGGGCATTGTCAAGAATGCCGCAGACACGGAGTTGCCCACCCTGGGCGATAACTTTCCCACTGGAAAGTAAATACGTCAAGTGTGCCGGCTGCGGAGAACTCATGTACCGCGGCCACAATGCCACACGCAGATATCACAGTCCTGCCTGCAAGCAGAAAGCCTATCGCAATCGTCGACGTTACGCCGACATCCAAGCGTAACAACATTGTCACGCCGCCTGAACTGACCCGGGAGCCAGGCGGCGATACACCAAGGAGAATGATGTCCCGTAAACCGATCAACATCACTTCAAAACAAATTCAAACAGCGCGCGGTGACTGGTATACCTACCATTTTGCCAACCGCCAGCTTTTCAAAGCCTTGCCCGAAGCCGTTCAACATGCCTACCAGACCCTCAACGCAACACTCACGCCGCCCTCCATGACCATCTTTGGCGGAGTCGTCCACGACTGGCCGCCGCGTGCTACCTTCGAAGCCGCCGCCAAACACGGAATGAAGATCGAGCTTATGAACGTCTGGTATCTCTCGGATGAAGGCTGGAAAGCTTTTCAAGAACTATGGCAAGCCTTGCCGGAGCCAGTCGGAGAGTTGTACACAGCTCCCTGTGTACAGGAAAAGGAGTTGTACCCCTTGTCCACCGTCGAAGAAATGCAGCCAGCCCGCGCAAGTGAATAAATCAAGTTGTACCCATCTGTACCCCTCTATCCACAGATGCAGGTTGGGTACAACTTTCAGGAGACCAACCATGAAAACCTTTCTATATAAGAATCTTCCCTCCCGCCGATTGCACGGACGTTGTACACATGTACACAGCCCCCTATATACTACGACGAATACAATTAACACTATCATACTTACATGGATCGTCCTCGCGCTCGCCTCGCTCGCTTGCATGCAAAGCGCAGAGCTTCCAGATCCCGCACCAACGAATACAGCGATACTGGCCACCCCTGCAGTATCGTCAACCATGACTGTGCCGGCACTATCGCCAATTGCGACGATGCCCTCGAACCCATCGCCAACCCCAACAATGCGCTACGCACCTTACCTGATCCCTCTGCCTTGCATGAAGGTAATAGCCGCTCGATCACTCTATCTCAGGCAAACGCCAGGCGGTCCGGTGATTGGATGGTTTCCCTTTGGCACCATCCTTGAAGTCATCAGCCAGCCCATGGACGGTTGGGTGATGGTTCAGACCGATACAGTCACCGGCTGGGTTTCCCAGGCTTGGATATCAAAGACATCTTGTCCAAAATGAAACCTTTCTCACATATCATATTGGCTACACGACGGAAGCATTTACGATGAAGCCCTCCATCCATCCCGCCACACCGGGCAAACTCAAGTCCGCTTTCCGTAAGGCAAGCTACAAATACCATCGGCTTGCCCAGCAGATCGGCGTGAACGTGAAATACATTTACGAACTGATTCACGATGGAAACGAGCCTGTCAATCCCGAGATCCGCCTCAAACTCTTTCTCCCGCGTCATCCGCGCCGGCCACGGACGGAACGACCACCGAAGCCGCCGCTTCCCGAATATGAGCAAAGGTGGCGCAGACTTACCAAGGAACAGCGCGACCAATTCAAAAAATCCCTATTCAAGGAGTAATGCAATGTCCGTACTTTCCCAAATCCTGAACGACATGTTGTTCGACGCCACTGCCTTGCCCAATCGCCCGATCAGTCGCAAACTCAAGAACGGCCTGCACATCACCGTTTGCAACATCGGCGCCCAATTCAATTTATCCCTCTCTCGTGACAGCGAATTTCCATCCCGCAATGAGTGGGAAACCGTACTTAAGCATTGGCCATACTACGTAGAAAAGAAAACCGAGCCAGGGCGCGATATCCTCAACCACCGCATGACTCTTCACGCCAAAGTCGAAAAGCAAGCCGTCTCGCAAATGAAGTTCGCCTGAACACGAAGCCCCTCTTTCGAGGGGCTTTTCATTGCGGTCCAGCAACACCAGGCACAGCGATGCAGAGTGCGCATCAAAGGACTAAAAGGAATGGATGGCAATAGATTGATTTACAAAGAGGCAATCAAAAAGTCCAGTGATTAGGCTGGACTTTTATTTTCATCGTCATTCTCATTTTCCATAGGCAAATGTAATTGACGAGCAGCGCTCCTATGCAATAGGACTTCGAGAACAGTATATTCAGTGTGCATTCCTGTTCCAGTCAATATATCTTTAGTCTGTAATTTGACCTTCAATATATCATCTTTTGAAAATGTTTCTTCGTTTCGTTCTATTCTTGCCAAAAACGCCTCGTCTTTAACAGAAGCAAAAAACACTTGGTCACCACGCGCGAATCTCCATTTATTATCTTCCTTAAACGCTAAACTTATTACCTGTAGATACGCCTCGGTGACATTCTCTCCAAGAAGTTCATCCTCTAGTAAAGGAACCTCGTAATATTCTTTCTCCATTTTCTGAACAACCACAGACCGTTTTGATTTAGGATCGGATGAACGAAATTCATCCACTCCGTCTTTGCTGAGCGGGCGATAAATTACCTGTTCTACAGCATTTCGTATCCGTTGACTCTTATAAAGAGTGATCACACGCGAATCTACAATAATCGTTTCTTCTGGGATTATCGTTATTTGAACTCGGTTATTTTCAATTTCTTCTATCTTTCGAATCTTTCTATTTCTCAGAAGTTTCAATAAACTTATAAGACCTTGCGTTCCTCCAATTGTAAATCCTACTATCGTAAGGAGATTTACAGCACTCGTCACGGCAGGTGAATTAAAGAGCTGCATTATCTCTTGGAATATATCTTCGACAACCGTAAAGTCTATTCCAAAGGAACCACTTTTGAATGATCCGTGAACGTTGACGTTAATCTTTACTCCCCCGCCATTTATAATAGCATTTGCCTCTTCCAATAAATCCGCAACTGCAACCAACGCGGGCGCAAGCTCGCGAATATCCATCTCATTGTTGTCAAGAGCAGTTCCTCTATATGTTATTTGAAACGAAGCGGTGTCGGCCATAGAATGTATGAGCTATTATACTATGATTGCGAAACGCATCAGGATTTCGCCTTATAGATTAAGTCCCAGTGGGTCGGAGATATATCATCTTTAAACGTTGCCAAACAACTCTTTAACTGGGCAAAACAATCCGATGTAAGTGAAGGAAGAAATTCTATAATTCCCGCAAAACGATTGCTAAAAAGAGTAGAAGTGGAAAATGGGAAAATCTGAGGCAATTGAATATATGTATCAATCTTAAAACATGTTTGCCATATTGCCGGAGCAAAAAAACATCTACGATTCTTATTACACCCTTTAACGCAACCTTGATACCGCTGTGGTTGCGATGTTGTTTTCAAAACAAGGCATGGTTTTTCAAGATCAGAATAATTCAAAACAACGAATAACTTATCTTTTTGACTCCCGTCTTCAAATGGATAGTTCTTATAAAGAAAAATTTCCCCAGGTTGCGGCATCTTATTTCACAGGTTCAATATCAAAGGCTTTTATAAAGGCAAAGTGATCGCGTAAATTTTCTTCTGCCTCTTCGCGACTTATTGGAGATTTTTCGTCAATGGCTAATAGATAATCAATCTCAGCGTTTGTCCCTTTTTCTCTCTTTGTGATTTCCCACGGTTTCTCGGCTTCATGGGAAATATCAGACATGGTCTTAGCGTTCGCCTCTTTATAAAAGAATGCTAACTTCTCAAGTATTTCTTTCTCGCGTCGCGTAAATATTGTGAAGTCTACTTGTTTTCCGTTCTTGGCTACAAACTCAATTTCTTTTCTGCCATACTCCTCCTTAACATTAATTGCTATTTTATCTTTTAAGTCGTCTGGGACTACTCCATCCTTTACTTCTAGCCAGAATTTTTTGGGAACGGGTCCTTTAGGAAACGCATAATATTCTAAACCGATAGATGGATAGCCTGTTTGATTAAAGTGCTCAAAGTCGAAGAAGTTAAGCAACTTCATCAACTTAGTTTCGTTCAGATGTCCCGTTTCTTTTGCAAAAAACAAGACTACATTAATTAATTTCTGCCGATAAACATTCATTATTAGTAATATAAACCTCTCTCCCCGCTACTTGTTTTTCCTTTGAGCGTTCTTTTCTTCTTTTGGCATCGGTCTCGTTTTCAACAACACGGGAAGAACAGCTGTAAATGACGCGCCCCAAGGGCCGCCAGGTCTCTCCGCGCCGCTTTTATTGACTTCATTTTTAGGTGATTCAGGTGTTTTTTTCATTTGTACCATACGCTCGTCTTAAAAAATCTAATTCTTTAAGGCAATTACCCTTGTCACTCTTAGTACCATTTATCCTAAGTGGTATAATCAATTCAAAGGAGAAAAAGCCCATTGCTGGGCTATTCTCCTTTTTGTTTGGCGACGAGGGGAGGTGCCAGAGAGGTCACAACGGCGCTGACTTATAATCAGCAGAGGGTGCTGAGACACCCACGCGAGTTCAAATCTCGCCCTCCCCGTACGTCGCCAAAAAGATCGTGGGCGTGTAATTCAATGGACAGAATCACTCTTCCGTAAAGTGTTCATGCGGGTTCGAATCCCGCCACGCCCAATCAATTGTTAAGGTTTTATATGGGTTAGAGAAGGGCAAATGTAAAGGCGAATATTCCTAGACCTTCTCATTGACCCGTTATTATACACACACACAGACACACACACAAGAGATTTATGAGATTCTAATAAATCCCATTATATTTTTGTAAGGTTCTGAATTTTCCTTCACAGAATTTGACTCGCATAGAAAAGTAATAAAAAACGCCCTTCTTGGGCGCTTTTTATTTAAGTTCTACTTCAAACTTCAATGGTATCAGACATGTTGAGTCTGGCACATCAGGGAACACCGCCAAATTCGACAGTGGCTAATTTCCAAACTCCCGTTCCTTGATGACTGACAAAATCGCGAACCGCTCCAGCGCAGGCATGGACATCAACCTCTCAGTCCAGCGCGCCTTCTTGCGCTTGATTCGCTCACGTTCCCGAAAGTTCTCACCAAGAAAAGAATAATCGTGCAATTCAAATGGTTCAGGGTAATTCATCCAGAGCCATTCCGTAGCCGGAAACCCGCCGCGCGTCATGGTCTGATATGAAATTGAACGCCAGCCCTTCAATTCACGCGCATACAACTCCGACCAATAGCCGGAGATCATCACCATGCACGGCAGCGACTTCAAGACCGCCAGCAGGTCGAGATGATCATCATCACTCATCATCTCGTGGTGGTAAATCTTGCGCTTACTCATTCTCGTTGACCCGAGATAAGGAGGGTCAGCGTAAATCAATTCATCCCCTTTGTAGTCATAATCCTTCAAAACGGATATCGCATCGTCACAAATAACGGTGACGCCAGGTAGAGCACATTTCAATTTGTTTGTAGAGCTGGTATCGACATCTATGGCGATGTTGGCCAGGGCCGGACGCTTCAAACGCAGCACCGCGCCCGATCCCGCAAACGCCTCGATATACGTTCGATGAGGTGGCATTTGATTGATGATCTTTTGATACACACCAGAGCCATTCTTTCCACCAGGAAAAGTCATTAGAAGCCTCCGACCCTATTATCGTCAATAAATGCGATGTTGTCAATCCCTCCACAGCTCGATTTTCCAATCACACTATTTGGTGTTTCTTTGATAAAATCAAGGAGATGATTGGCAAAAAGCTCTTGTTTCGAACGCTGTTTGCACTTCTGCTTTTGGCAGGGTTATTAGGGGCCGTCATCGTTCCGTCGTTTGCATCTGTGGGACATATGCCACAATTGGCAAATAACCTCAAGGCAACTCGCACGACAAAGCCCACCAAGACGCCAACACTTACACCAACCGCAACCGGTACTGCCACCAATACGCCTACTGCAACATCCACTCCTTTACAATCATCCACGCCATGTTCCGGTGGATATTCAAGTTTGAGTTTGGTCATCAACGAAGTCGGTTGGATGGGAACTGAGGCCAGCTCCAACGATGAGTGGGTGGAACTCTACAATCCAACTGCTTGTTCAATTCCATTGAGCGGTTGGACGTTTACTATTCAAGATACCAGTATAGATATAAACCTTACCGGCACCATTAATGCCCATGGCTACTTCCTGCTTGTTCAAAATGATAGTTTATTCAAAAACATTGCCAGTTACAATTACAAGGTATACCCCAATTTAAGTCTTACGAATGACGGCGAATCTTTGGTATTGCAAGACCCAAATGGGGCACAGATTGATACAGCTAACTGGTGGGATGGATATTGGCCGGCGGGGATCGCGTCTGACTCGAATAGTACCCGTGCCTATTCAAGCATGGAACGCTATTATCCCCCCGGAGGGCCTATTTCCTCAGATAGTCCATCTGCCTGGGTCACCTTTGCCGGGACAACCACGAGTACGCCGCTGGATCGTAATAATAATCATGTTCATGGAACGCCCGGTTACCAGAATTGGGCTGCGAGTGTGACTGAAACACCTACCCCCAAACCAACCAGTACCCGCGCACCGACGCCAACCCTGGGACCGACTCCCGTACCGGCGGTTGTGATCAATGAAATATTGCCGCGTCCCGGATCGGATTGGAATGGCGATGGGCAGATCAATAACGGGGATGAGTTCATCGAAGTGGAGAACCTGGGGCCGGGTATTGCCACTTTAACGAATTGGACTTTGCAGGTTACTCCGAATAATGGTAACGGTAGCTACACTATCCCCACCCTGCAATTGCCACCTAATGGGCGGGCAGTCTTTTTTGGATCGAAGACGCAGCTGTTGCTTCAAGACAGCGGGGAGACCGTGACCCTGAAGAATACAAGCGGCGTGATCGAAGACGCTTTTACCTATCCGCCCGCGTTCCAACCGGATGATTCGTGGTGCCGGATGCGGGATGGGATCGGACCGTGGCAGGATGGGTGTTTCCCGACGCCCGGGACCGAGAACTCGTTGAGCGGGCGTTCGCCAATTGCTCCGCCGACTCAACCAGGACAATTGCCACCGTGCGACATGCCGGATACTGCGCCAATTGAGTTTCGACTTGGTGAATGTTATAGTCCTGGTGGGGGTATCTATAATCCGGATTATTGGAACGAGACTCCGGAACCGTATTGGATCCCTGATCCGAACAGCAAGTTGCCAACGTATATTCAATAATAAAAGAGCTGACGCAGGTCAGCTTTTTTTATTTTAAACAGGTGTTGCCCAAAGTCGAAAACCGGATCTAATAAGTAGATCAGAGACCTAAATTTTAAGTATGATTCCTTTTTGTCAAGCAGGAGAAAACGGCCAAGGTTGACATCCATGCCAACCAGCTTCAGGCCGCTTGGGACGAAGATTGCCTGTTCCGTATTCTCGCCGCAGTCAATTAAGATGCAATTGGTCTAATTGCCCTGATGTTTTGTGACTATGAGAGGTATACTATTCAAACTATTATTAGCACTCCGAAAAATGTCTCGCCTGATCCGAAACAGAAAGAAGGCTACTTGACATCAATAAGCTGATTGACGTCTTCTAGGAAACATCCTTTTCAGACAAGGTTTCTGTTAATCAAGATGGAGGTAAAATGTCAAAACGAATTCTGATCTGCACAACAATATTTGTATTGTTGTTTGCGAACATGATCACTGCTACTCCTGCCAAAGCCGATTCCAACAACATTCCAAGCAGTGCAATAAACTTTTATATCCAAGGCGACACAATTCAATCCTTGGCTGTAGGTGGATCAAATCAATACAATCAATATGTAACGTGGCAATGGAATGATGCTGTGGTCAACAACTGGAGCACCGGTGCAATTTCATTAACACCCCAAGATCAAAACGGTAATGTTTGGTGGTGGCAAGGAACTGTGGTACTGGATTTTTACGGCACAAATATTGGTCATCATACGTGCATTATTGACGATCTAGCCGTGATACCGGGTGGTGCCGTCCCAGTGACCTACACGCCCGAGTCGAACACATGTACAGGCGAGGCAGGCAGTGGAGGAACGCCAACTTCGGTAAAAATGGCTCTTCAATATTTTTTAGGAGACGCTGATTCTAATACATTGCTTGACGCTGCTAGCCAAGAAGATGATGCACTAGGATGTACTCGTGCCATAATCAATGGGCTTGCACAAGCAACTTCAACTATAAGTGTGGTTTGGGAGTGTCGTGGAGCTGCTTCGGATGTAATTTTCCAAACACTTGAAAACCATGGTTATACCGTTAAGTAATCTTAGAAGATATTGCAGATAAGGCGTCAGATCATACTGCAAATAAAACCATGCAAAAGCCCTGACTAGATTTGGTCAGGGCTTTTCTTAACTTATTGGCGGCTTTTAAGTATCTTCTCAATGTGATTCGGGGTGACTGCCGTAGGCGGGATTTTTTATTTAGGCATCCGAGACAAGAGTCTTGAAAGTACAATCACTGTTCACTGTTTACTGTCCCCCATTTCCCCGTCCTCCATCCCCATTCTCCCCCTCCCCTCCATCGTCATATTTGACGATGCTTCCCTCTTGTCAACACAAAAAACATAAATGAAAATGCGCATTGCCCACGTCTCCCGCCATCGGGACGTGGGCAGCGTTTAACATGGCGGGAGACAAGGGCGGAAAGGACATCATGGAAATCTGGTCACTCAAAACGCAAGCAGAACTAGGAATGCCGAAGGTCAAAGTCGGCACCTTTACAGCCATTGGCGGACATGGCCAAACGAATTGGCTACAACTCAATAATACCGAAATGGCTTTCATCAAGTCCATCGGCGATAATCTCAAACTTTGGACACGCGTCTATCAAAAAGCGGGGACCATTTATCTATCAATTCCCAAAGATCCTAATCACATGAATTGGCCGGTCATCCTTTGCGCTTCTGCTGACCCTGCCAAATATATCCGCAATCAGATCGGCGTGATGGAATACAGCAAGAACAAGAGCCAATTCAGAGCCGCAGGTATTCCAGAATTACCCAGCTATCACGACTTCTCTCCTGAATTACAGCCTTGGCTTTTCCACGGAGCCTACACCATCTATCCCAATGGCGGAACCGGTCTCACGTTCAATGGGATGCTTTTCCAAATGCCCATCTTTGATCCCGCCAGTGGTTTCAAAACATCCAAGGGCTGTAAAGGCTTATGGTATCCCGTCAAATTCCTTCATGAGCGTATCTCATGACCATCGAAGAGACCACCGAGAAATTACGCGGCCTTGAAGCAAAGGTAATCGACTTACAACTCGCCGCCCTCCAAAAGTCCGCAGACGATCACGAACGCCGCTTACGGCTCGTGGAAGAGACAAGTACACGCTTCAATCTCCTGCTTATGCTCACGGTCGGCGGGGGATTGTTATCACTGATCAATCTCCTAAATACACTCTTTACCTTCGGTAAATGACGCCCAAAAAAGGAAACAAGAATGCCAGCAAACACACGATCTATTCCACCTTCATTGCAGTGGTAGATAGTGATGAACTGGCAGCCATGCCGATTGACAACTTTCTTGAGGAATTGAAACTCGCACGCGCTCAAGTAGTTGCCCGTCTCGAAAAAAGAAACGGCGAAAAGGATCCCGATCTCGAAATCAAGTATGACATGGGCGCACGCGCTTACCTGCAAATGATTATCACCGCCATCATTGAAAATCATGTTCAACATGAAACCGAAACAATGCGCTTTACATCCCTAATCGAAGCCATGTTAGCCGAAAACGCAAGGCAAAAATGGAAAAAGTAGAGCGTTCAAAAAACGAACTCCGCCAGCAAACAGCAGCCGCCCGAACCTTGCAAGGCTTCGCAAAGAATGTTTTGGGCATCACCCTCCGCCCATATCAAGTACAGGCAGGCAACGCCATTATCAAATCCGTTGCCAACCGGGACGGCAAAACTTTCGTGATCATTTTCTCAAGACAATCCGGCAAGGACGAACTTCTTGCCGATCTTCTTTTATTCCTATGCATGCGCTTTTACTCTTGGAATGCTGACATGGTCTGTGCTCAGCCCACCTTCAAACCGCAAACAATCAACGCCATGGAACGCTTGCGAAAACGCGGCACCATCTTGGGTACTCATCTCACACGCACAGCCGGTTACATCATGCGGCTCGGACAAGCCCGCGTCTCTTATTTCTCTGCAGAGCCATCCGCCAACCAGGTCGGAGCGACCGCCGACCGCCTGCTCATCATGAACGAAGCCCAGGACATTGCCCCAAGTGTGTACGATAAACGCTTTTCCCCCATGGCAGCCAGCGGAAACGCCACCAAGGTTTTCAGCGGAACATCTTGGACGACCGATACTCTTCTTTCGCAAATGACCAAGGTTGCACACGAAGAAGAGCAGAAATACGGCGGTAAACAAGTCTTTCTCGTAACGTGTGAAGAAGTCGGCAAGGTCAACAAATGGTACAGAACCCACGTTCAAAACGAGATCAAACGCATGGGCAGGCAGCATCCCTTCGTAAGGACACAATACTTTTGCGAAGAGATCGATGCGCAGGCCGGCATGTTCAACCCAGGCCGCCGCGCGTTGATGATCGGTGATCAACCCTCACAGCAAGCACCCACACCAGGGCATTTGTATGCCTTTCTCATTGACGTGGCTGGACAGGATGAAGCCCTGCTCGACCTTGAAGGCCTTGGCAACCCAGGGCGTGACAGTGAAACGCTCGACATCATAGACATTGACCTTTCCACGCTCCAAGCCTTGGGCAAACCCACCTACCGCGCGGTCAAACGCTTTGAATGGACCGGCGAAAAGCACACCACCATCTTTGGCAAGCTAAAAGCGCTTGCTGATATTTGGAAGCCTCAACATATCGTCATTGATGCGACCGGTGTAGGAGAAGGACAATGGTCTTTGCTCGATATGGCCTTTCCCACCAAAGTGATACCGGTCAAATTTACCGCACAAAGCAAAAGCGAGATCGGCTGGAAATATCTTGCCATCATCGAGACCGGCAGATTCCGTGACTGTGATCCGAACGATACGGTCAGCATCCAGTACGACAAATGCCAGTCCGAAATACTCCCCGGCCCATCTCACACCATGCGCTGGGGCGTGAAGGACGGCACACGCGGATCAGACGGCGAGCTTGTGCACGATGATTATGTACTTGCGGATTCGCTCACCGCCATTCTTGACGATCTCGAATGGCAATTCACCAGCCCCACACTTTTCACCAAACCACCTAACTTCCTTAAGCAAGATGAAAGGAATTTTTAATGCTCAAGCGCTTCGTTACCGAGCCAATCAAAAGATATTTCGTGCATCTCGTGAAACTTGCAGTCGCCGAGACCGACAATACCTTTTATTCAGACCAACCCTCCACCAGCTTCAACCGTGACCGCACCAACTATGATCGCGTGACAGTGATCAGCGATGCTTTGAAAGCCTGGCGTATCAATCCACTTGCGCGCCGTATTGTGGAATTGACTAATGAGTTTGTCCTGGGAGCCGATGGGATCAAATGGTCATGCAAACACAAACGCACCGCCAATTTCATAAAAGAGTTTTGGAACAATCGCCTGAATATCATCGACATTCAGCTTGACGAATGGGTTGATGAACTCACACGCAGCGGCGATCTCCTCTTCCTGTGCACCGTTGATGATAGTTGCATGATGTATGTTCGAGCCATCCCACCCGAATCGATTGATGAAATCACCACACGCCCCAACGATTACCGACAGGAACTAACCTACGTTCCCGTCGATAAAAGCCTTACCCCTTATGAAGCTTACGACCCCAACAGCACCGAACAAAAACTTTTCGTGCTCCATTACTCCGTCAACCGTGTTGTAGGTTCATCCTGGGGTGAGAGCGATCTAGGCCCCACACTCAAATGGATTGGTTACTATTCCGCATGGCTTGAAAATCGCGCCATGCTCAATCGCTTTCGTACAGCTTTTCTATATCTTGTAAAAGGCAAATTCTCAAACGATCAAGACAAAAAGAAACGCCAGGCAGAGCTAAACGCCAATCCTCCACAAAGCGGCAGCGTACTCGTAGCCGATGAAAGCGAAGAATGGAGCACCCTCACGCCCAATCTGGATGCCTCCGATGCCAGCAATGATGGTGTAGCCCTCAAAAAGAACATTGCCGCAGGCAATGCCATCCCCATGCACTTTCTTGCCGAGCCGGAAGATAGTAACCGCACCACCGCCGAAGCCGCAGGCACTCCCACATTCCGCCATTTCGAGAAAAGACAGCAATTCATTTTGTGGATGCTGAAAGACTTAATCCAAGTCGCAGTCACAGTCCGCCAGCGCGCCGATCCACGCGTACAACCCAACTCCGAAATTGACCTACTCGGCAATGACATCAGCGAACGGGATAACGCCTCGCTTGCCCTCGCAGTTACCTATATCGTCAATTCATTTGGCGAATTATATGATCGCCATCTCATCGACGAATCCGAATATCTCCGCCTTGTTTATCGCTTCTCAGGTGAAGTGCTCGACACGGACAAAGCCGCCCCCGAAGGCCTGCGCAAGGATATCAACAAGCCAAACGGGACCACACCAATAACAAAACAACCAGGCACACCAAATACCAATCCCAAGGTGAACAGGAATACGGGAGATGTGAATGTCCCGACGGATAACTAAAAAGTATGAAAGCGCACTTGACCGCAGACTTGCACACCACGATCGGTTTTGTCATTTCTACAATTTCGCAAGTGACCGTACTTGCACTTGCGGAAGAGATGAAGCCATCCTAGAACTCGCACACTTGCGAGAACAATTGAAAGAAAAGGAGAACCAATGCTCAGAAAAAATTTCACATTCACCTGCCTATCTTCAAGAACCACTGATACCGGCTTTGACATCCTCGCCATCAATGAAGGCGAAGCCAAAGGCCACGGCATAAGCTTCAGTGCGGCAGTGTTGAAAGATTCACTGCCTCTATGGGATGAACTGCCATGCTTCCTTGACCATCCAAGTTTTTTTGCAGGCCAATCGGTCAGAGACCTTGCAGGCGCATTCCATAATCCATCATGGGATGAAAGCGAGAAAGGCATTCGTTTGCAACTCATCCCGAACGGTCCAGCATCGTCAGATTTGACCGCCCTCCGTGAAGCGGCCAAGGCCGATCAAGCCATCATGAAAGCAATCGGCTTTTCGGCAGTCCTTCGCTTGCAATACAAGAACTCAGGGGAAGTAACGAAGATCATCAGCGTCGCGAGTTGCGACACTGTTATAGATCCCGCGCGCGGTGGCAAATTCCTCAGCGCGCAATATCCCATCGGACGAGCGAGCGTCAAGCAAGCATCGTCCATTTCGGCGACACGAGTCGCCAAAGAAGGAGGCACTATGAGCCAGACCAATCCCCAAACCGCCGCGCCAGCCATCGAAGACGAAGAGCAGGAAGAAGTCGTCGAGAACCAGACCGCGGCCGGTGACGATCCCAACGTCACCGCACTCCGTAACCTGAGCGGAACGCAAGACACCATCGCTCAGCTGAACCAGGACGCGCAAGCTTCACGCGCTGTTCTTACTCAAATGTATGCCAACCTGCTGACCACAGGGCTGGCCACATCCAAACTGCCCGCACCCATGCAGACCCGCATCCGTGACGACTTCACAGCCAAACTAACCGCCGGTCAATTGTTTGAACCGAAAGACCTTCAAGACCGCATCGATGCCGACCGTAAACTGATGTCCGAAATCAGCGCCAATGCCATCGTACAGGGTCCGGCACGCTCTACGGTCACGGGCATGTACAGCACCGACGACCAGATCACCGCCGCCGTTCACGATATGTTCCAGGTCGCACGCCCCGAAGGTCTCGAAAAGATCAAGGCCGCGCGTCTCACTGGCATTCGTGAGTTGTACTTCATGCTCACCGGTGATCGTCAATTGCGCGGCGGTTACCATCCAAGTGAAATCTACCTGGCTACCACAGCCGATTTTTCCGGTCTGGTTGCCAACGTCATGAACAAAGTGGTCAGTAACCAGTGGGACGAACTCGGACGCGCTGGGTACGACTGGTGGCAACAGATTGTCAAGATTGAACATTTCGAGAGCCTGAACGACATCACTGGCGTTCTGGTTGGAACGGTTGGCACTCTCCCCACCGTGGGCGAACAGGAAGAATATCCCGAGCTCGCCATCGGTGATAGCCCCGAGACTGCCTCGTTCGTCAAGAAAGGCGGCTATATCGCCTTGACGCTGGAAATGATCGACCGTGATCAAACCCGCAAGCTGATGCACTATCCGAAAGAGTTGGCGAACGCCTCATTGCGCACCCTCTCCGCCCGCATTGCCGCAATATTCACAGCCAACAGCGCAACCGGCCCACAAATGGCAGACACTGGCTATCTGTTCAATAGCACTGCCCTCACCACCAAAGGCGGACACGCCAACCTGCTCACCACCGCGTTATCTGCCGCTCAGTGGGATGTGGTCGCCGCCGCTGTCTACAATCAACCGATGCTCATCAAGAACGATGCGGCTTACTTGGGCACCGGTCCAAAAATGGCGCTCGAGCCTACGTTCTGCCTCGTTCCTCGTGCGCTTCGCAAGACCGCCTACGATACCTTCCTCAACGAATGGGACGTGTCCGCCAACGTCCACAGCGCGAACCTGCTCAAAGGCCTGGTCAAGCCGGTGGTCGTCCCGGAATGGACGGATACGAACGATTGGGCCGCCGTCTGCGATCCCGATATTGCCCCCTCCATCATCGTGGGCGAACGCTTCGGCCTCAAGCCCGAAATCTTTGTAGCCGGTCGCGAGAATGATCCGTCTGTGTTCATGAACGATGAACACAGGATCAAAGTCCGCGACTTCAAGGCCGTCTTGGTTCAGGACTTCCGCCCCTTGCATAAGGAGAATGTGTAAGCCATGGCCACCGACAACGATCCAAAATTGAAGGTCAGGGCTTACGCCCTCGCCGCTCAGTTCGACAGCCAGCCAATCAAATGGCGCGTTGACCCTGACGGTGCATTCGTGCTCATCCTCGTGGACGGTCGCAAGATGAAATTTGACTCTGACCAGTCCGAGACCGAGACCACCACCGCCACCATTCCGCTTGAAACCCCAACCGCGGAAAAACCTATCAAGACCAAATCCAAGAAGGAGAAAACCAATGCGTAACAATGTCCATATGGCGCTGCCCATCCCGCCTACCAAATTCCATTACGTCACCGGCACATGGACGCAAGCCGCCGGTCAGGTTGCAGGCACAATCGCCATGCACAAAGCCGCCGCTGCCGAAACAACCGTTGTCACCATTCCGGTTGAAGTGCCGACCAATGCCATTCAGCTTCAAGGCTCGAAGATTGCCAGCATCGAAGTTGACTTTGAAGTTCTGGTTGCAGATTGCACCAGCCTCAGCGTGACCGTCAACAAGGTCACGCGCGGCGCAGATACCGCCGTTGCCACCGTGACCGCCCTCACCCAGGGCACGCTTTCGCCAGCTCTCACCAGTGCCAAGACGGTTGAACAGCACAAGCTGATCATTCCGTTAGCCACGCAAATCTTCCTGCTCAACACAGAGATCCTGTTAGTCGCTCTGACCTTCGTCTGCCCCGCCACCACCACCCTCGATATCCTCGGCGCGGTCGTGAACTTCGCCGCCCGGGACTAGGCCCTACCGGCCGACACCATCATAAATGATGGTGTGATCACAACCCAACCCCGCAGGCCGAACCCCGACACTTCCGGCCTGCGGGGATTTGCCAAGCGAGCTTTCGCGAAGCACAATCTTTTCGCACGCACGCATTGGCTACTTCCGAACCACGAGGTTCGGAAGATCCTATCGCCATAAACGGCGATACGAGATCCAAAGAAAAGGAGAAAACCGCAATATGAATTACAATCCATTCAAAGACAAGAAATTCATCACCACACTCATTGACGTGATCTTTTTCTTGTGCCTGTACTTTGCAGGCAAATACGCGCCCGTCTCGATCTTTGATGACATCAAGACCGTATTCGAAGCCGTTCAACCCCTTGTTTTGCTGGCCATTGCCAATATGTTCGTTGGCGATTCTCAGGCACTACGCGCGGGCGTCAAACTGACGTTCCTAAAGGAACGATAATTCTATAGGTCGAAAGAAAACCCTAATTTTTTCCCCGCAAACGCTATACGGGCTTGTTATCCAAAATAACAAGCC
>Ga0182027_10003989_pt1 | contig 23099 bp, 25 predicted proteins | sample 712E1DmetaG_FD_121300 | JGI IMG/M metagenome (GOLD analysis project Ga0182027, IMG submission 121300) | Permafrost microbial communities from Stordalen Mire, Sweden - 712E1D metaG (Illumina Assembly) | ecosystem: Environmental > Terrestrial > Soil > Wetlands > Permafrost | place: Sweden... | reverse complement strand
CAACACATGCTCACAGCATCAGGTAAACTACAGATTCACCCTTTCCACTACCTACCCCGGCGTCCCAGGGTAACAATCCATATACCGATTCTCTGATCCTTTGCCAATCCAATATACAAGGTATAACAAGTAAATAGCATTAAACATTTATCAAGCGGAATAGTACAAAAAAGCCAGGTTTGTTGCCCAGCCTTTTTTATTCAACTGTGAAGTCATTATGAAGTATGCAAAACGATATTAGCCGATATAAGAAAACAATTGAGTAGTGTCATTTATGCCGAAAGTCGCATAAAGACACATAGGAAGGTATAACAGCTAAGGTGGCCTAATCCGTTGGGAAGTAACTTTTAATCCGTTGGTCGTGAGTTCAATCCTCGCACGTCCCACCAACAATATCAATGGGTTAGCTAACATAGCTTGCCCATTTTCTTTGTCTGTGCTATCGTCATGCTACCATAATTCGATATTTCCCTAAATTGCGTCCGCCCATGCCCATGAATACCGGTTGACAGTACCGGAACATTTCAATATAAAGTAATCAGAGATAATCCAATTAGTTATCTTCAAGAGGGAGGGAGTATGAAGATTAAATTATGTGGTCTTTTTAGTATGTTGGCATTTTTGCTGGCTCTGACGGCATTGGCAGCATCGGCTCCGATACCGGGTTCTTCCTGTGAAACAAGCAGTGGGAAGGCCGGCAGTTGGTTCGGTACCCCCGGCAACATGAAGTGTGCTGGCCTGGGGGAAGCGTGTCCCGCAAAGAATGGTCCGGGTGTAGTTGTCGACAAGGGGGGGCAACTGTCCTGCGTCGGCGCGCAATAACTTCTTAGCCATTCGATAGTGCCTGTTCCGTAGCGGCCATGGCGGAACAAACGCTATGGCCGTTTTCGTTTCCGGCACGGTGGAACGAACCGCCTTTATGCAAACGCGAGCTCTGCCCTCTAAGTTATGCTCCTGATTAGATCGATATCCCCCATTGCGATGATAAGGTCTATACTGCCAAAACGGGACTAATTACCATATATTTTACCTTAAACGATAAAGCCCCGTAAATACGAATCACGCCCCGCACGTCGCAGTCTGGAACGCCCCCTTCCGGAATGGCGCCCCGATTGCTGCTTTTCCCGGCATGATCCAAAAAGGTGCCATCCTGGACGGGGATACCCTGCAGCTTCACTGCCTTATCCACCATATTTTCATATGGGCTATTTTCTCATAAGATATGTTCAAGATATCCGCATCATTTTCGGCATTGTCAAGTATTTTATGAAAAATATTCATAGGCCAATTCATTGAAGAAAGGCAGATTTTTACGCATCGTTCCTACGGAGATTGACCTCCCTTTCTTGTTTCGACGAATTGCATTTTTCCCTTAGATTTCCTGGGTTTATCTGGATATCCGTGGATTCCTATGTCTACGGCCCGGCGGGGGTGACTACGGAAACTCCCAGAGTGTAATCTGAGGCATTAAATGGTAGCTTCATGACAACAAGCCTGTATGCATAGGATGTCCCCGGCTTGAGCCCCTTGTCTGTATATGTGTTGATATTCACTGGTTCCTTCTGGTACACTTTTCCATAGTTGCCGTTTCCCGTTCTTCTTTCGATCATTATAAGATCTGCAACCTTTGAACGGTTCGTCCAGGTCAGCTTTACTTCCGATGAAGATAGGGCTGTAGCTTGGAGATTCTCGGGTGGATAAGGATTAGTCGTAGCACTGGTTTCCTCCGGTGACGGAGAAACGTTACTGCCCCGTACAGATGCGATGATGTAATAGTAAGTTGTTTCCGGCTCCAGGCCTGTATCGAGGTATTTGGTTACATTGGTTCCAATCTTTATGGTGGGAGTATTTGGATAATTACCTTGATAGAATGGTCTCCGAGCAATCCAGAACCCATCCTCATTATTGGCATTGTCTGTCCAAGTCAAATTCAGGGTCGTGCTCGAAGTAGCCATCGGGGCATAAGCATGAAAATTTGTTGGTGCTGCGGACGGGCCTGGTATAGTCGCCTCGCATTGGCCCGAGGCCTCACCATCGGAGTTGTAGGCCGTTAAGGTGTAAATGTATTTCACATCGAATTTCAGGTCCTTTTTATCTATATATTGGGTGGTGTTTGCAGGCAGTTGAGCGATCTCCTGTTTGCCTTTGCCTGGCTCATAGCGGTATAAAATGTATTTTGTCTCAAGCTGGGCGTCTTGCCAGCGTAATTTGATGCCATTTATAAGGCTGGCATATTCTACTTGCATCATGGTGGGTGGACTGGGCCAGTGACTCCAGATATTTGCCGGGTATTCATTGGAATAGCCGGAGTAGGAGCTGCCATTATAGGCACGCATCCGGTAAAAATATCTTGCCCCGGGTTTCAACAGGGGATCTTCATCAGTATAGACATTAAAGCCTCCGAGGCCTAATACGGCAATCTGAGCATAGTCCCCTCCCGTCTCCGGCCGGCGCTCCACCATAAAGCTCTTTAAGTTCTTCGCATCGGCAGTGCTGTACGACCAAGTCAGTTTAACATGGCCAGCGTTATCAGCAGTGGCTACGAGGTTGGTCGGAACCGGCGGAAACATGGACATGTTGCCAATGTTTCCCGGAGCACTAGATTGGGGGATTTTCCCCTTATCTACGGCATGTGAAAAAGAGGTTACCAGTATGGTTGCCATTACTATCATCAATACCTTGATTCTCATTTTGTAACTCCTTTCTAATGTTTATAACTATCTGTATTTCTGAGGTACGCTTAGTTATTGAGCTATTCTATTTTTTTCATTTATTCAATTCAGACCCATTCGCCGGCCTTGCGAAGCAGTAGTTCCCAGTCTTCGTTCACCATTTCCCGAATCTGATCCAGGTATTTGTCCGTAAGATGCCCGAACTGTCCCTGCAGTTTGGAATAATCCCTCACTTTCAAACGCTACCCGAAAAGGTTCCATATGTTTGTCGGATTTTTTCATTTTCCTGCCGTTGTACGTCTTCTAATCATTTAGAAGATATGAATTGAACCTTGGATGTAAGACATAGATCATTCACCCATCGTAAAGATAAATCGCGTACTTTCGGATGTAACATTATTGAAAGTGTCAAATCCCTTAACCTTCCATGCGTAGGTCTTTCCGGGTGAAAAAAACGTTGTGACTATCGTCTCAGGGATTCTGTAGCTTGGGTTTTTTGTATAAGCCGAAAAGAGAGGTCTTTCATCATCTTTGAGAGAAAACTCGAGGAGATAAGTGGCCACTCCTGCCTCTCGTGTAGTCCAAAGGAATGTAATCGGTGCGTAACTAATAACACCGTTATTATAAGGAAACAAGAGGCTTAAGGGCGTCAGTTTTTTCAATTCCGCCGATGTTGGTTCTTCAGCGGTAACGTAGTATTGTATTTCAGGAAAGGCAATATTCAGAGAAGGTTTTGCGACGACAAATCGTATCCTGTGAGACCCTGAAGAAAAAGTGGGGAGAATGGGTGGTGCCGGGGATTCAATGGTGACGGTCGTCCCGGATGCAATGGTTTGTATCACATTGGAGAGGAAGCTGCCGTCTACCTCCCAGTAGCCCTGGAGCAGACCTGAACCTACGTAGTTGATTTCCGCATAGGTCTTGAGCGTTGTGTCATTCCTCTTTATGGTTATGACAGGCTGCCTGTTTTGAAAGTAAAGCTGCATCCTGTTAATCCGAAAGTCTGCCGCGGTTCCAGTGGTTATCCTGATCTCTACCTGCGTGTTAACCGTCGTGATGCCATTGGTAAAGGAACGGTTATACGTCATGATTGAGTTGCCCATTGATAAGGCTTTTTGCATTATGGAAGGGAGAATGGTTAAGTTCTCCGATACCGTGCCTCTCCCGGTGTTGACATTTGTGCTGATTTGAACATTGTTTGCACTGATTTGAGTTGATCCAACCCGAAAAATCCCCTGTGAGGATACCATTGTTGTGCTAACCGGTGGTATTGTCGAGAAAACATAAGTGAGATTTTGCACGCTTGTATAATCAATAGGAACATTGAAGAAGGATGGAAGGATGCTGACATTAAAATTTGCAGGGGACACTACGAGAGTAAACCCTTTTGCTGTGGTCTGGGGGGCCGCTGGACCACAGTTGTCCGTCGCCCGAACGGTGAAATTGTAAATGCCGGCTGTTGTCGGTGTTCCCGAGATGAGTCCCGTTGATCCCATGCTGAGACCCGGAGGGAGGATCCCCCCGGCAAGGGTGAATGTGATAGGTGTTTTGCCTGATGCAGTGATCTGGCTGATGTATGCCGAACCGGCATTTCCCGATGGCAGGGTCGATGTCGAGGTAATGGATATGGGGGGACAGAGGGGACTGGGGGGACTGGTTACCGTAATTGAAAACGGTTTTGCTGTGGTCTGGGGGGCTCTCGGACAGCTGTCTGTCGCCCGAACGGTGAAATTGTAAATGCCGGCTGTTGTCGGTGTTCCCGAGATGAGTCCCGTCGTTCCCATGCTGAGGCCTGGGGGGAGGCTTCCCCCGTTAAGAGTGAATGTGATAGTGCCTTGACCTGTTGCAGTGATCTGACTGCTGTATGACGAACCAGTATTTCCCGACGGTAGGGTCGATGTCGAGGTAATGGATATGGGGGAACATGGTTGAGCCCAACCGGATGCAGAAAAAGCCAAGGAGAATAACAGCGCCAGGACCTGAATCACTAAATAACGATATTTCCTAAATGGGGACATATTAATTTACCACCCTATCAAGTTACATTCCTGTATTCAGGGGACACTTTTTTTACTACTGACCTATTCATCCATGGTAACAAAATATGTAGCATATGGAAAAGGGATTATCTGCGAAAGATTCGTAACGACAAACCTTATTTTGTGCGTTCCGGAAACGAAGGTCGGAACATGCGGATTTTCAGGAGATTCTATAATCAACCTGTCTCCGGAGGAGATCGTTTTTATCACATTGGCTAGAAACTCCTCATCCACTTCCCAGTGGCCTTCCAGTAATCCCACGCCAGTATAGCCGATTTCTGCATAAACCTTGAGAGGGTAATTTCTTTTCACGGTTATATCCGGTCTGTCATTGCTGAAATATATATTTATTCTATTTATCTTCAGATCGGCAGCATCCCCTGAAGTGGAAAAAAGAATGGCAAGGAGTATAAAAATCAAAGCGTGATTCTTAACTGTCAGCATATCTCATAAATCTCCTTAAAAGGAAATGGGTACATTTGTCGAGAAGAAAAGAAACACAAAATTCTTTTCGCTTCTAATATCGCCTATCAGGTCATTCGACGAGCTGTAATTACCTCTTATTCCAATCGTCGGGTTGACCAGTCCCATGATTTGCTTTGCCAGAAGGTATCCAATCCTGAAGTTGATATTGGTTGTTTCGTTGCTGGTCGTATAGTCGGATTTCATGGCTTTGTTAAAGTTGTAAGCGATGTCATAGTCTACTTTCTTATCCAGTATTTTCCCTCTTATATTAAGATTTACCGTGTAGGTGTCTATCACGACTTTAGACTGGTCATAACTTAAGTGATTAAGGCTAAAACTTGGCGCTACGGAGAATTTTTCAGAGGAATAGGCTGGCATGAAGGTAAGCGTCACATTTGTATTATCGTTGGTAGCGACATACTGATCTTTCTGGGCTGCATAATTTATGTTAAATCCTAAATTTAGGGCATCCTTTTGATAATTGATTCTTCCTGTAAGATTATCCGTTCTTATATTTCTTCGCTGGTCCTCTGCCGGCTCATTTTTACTCTCCAGGAGGGTTGTCTGATAGCTAAGCCCCATGGGGAGACCCTTGAACTTACTGAAATTGTAATCCACACCTCCCTGATAGGTGTACAGCGTCGGGAGAAGGGGGTCCATTTTCAAATTGTCATTATACCTTGAGAGAGAAAGGTTGACAGAGTGTACACCAAGAGCGCTCCCCCCTTTTAACGTGAATCCTTCTCTATCTTTCGGAACTCCGGTATTTCCGATGGAGGAAAACTGCGGGCCGAAGAATTCATACAATCCCTCATAATTGTAACCACCAGCTTGGCCTCCTATTTTCACACTGTATGCTTTGTCCCAGGCTTTGGGAAGCGTATCCGACGTGTCCTGATCAAAATTACCAAAATCGTATTCTATTTCTGTTTTCAGCTTTTGCGAAAAGAAATCGGTTTTAAGTAATAAACCTGTCGTGTCACCTTTTTTCCCGCCCCCTGCAGACCATGATCCAAATGATGTGCCTTGATCCTGGCCCCTGACGTGTATGACCTTAAAAATGGCCTTCTTATCTATGAAATCGACTTCACCTGACGCCCCTTCAATTTTGTCCGCCGGATCAAATGCAAAACCTGTGTCTTCAGTGAAATTCCTCAGGCCGGAGACCTGCTGGGCCTTCACGCTGAACGCGTTTAACCGGAAGTTTTCATATTCTGCATTAAACCGAAGTCCTCTTCGGGATAATGCAACCGTATTTAGTGTTTCATTGATCTGCACATCTCCCGTTTCTGCAAGAAATTTTGATTTTTCCGTCTGATATCTTACACTCAGCAAATAATTGGGAATCGTAAAGCCTTTAAACATCGGGGGGGTAAGGGATTCACTCTGTTCAATATATCTGATGTTTCCAGTTAAAGTACCTTCGAACCCTTTTTCCCTTATTTTCGAATTGCTGCTGATATTGCCTTCAATCTTCGAATAAGGCGTATTGTCCGTTTGACCCTCGGGTATTTTTCTCTGGGTCATCCCTTCATAGAGGATGCTGGCCTCATTGGTCGAAGACATCTCTTCAAACAACTTGGAGTGCCGAACAATAAAAGAAAAATTCCGTTTATATTCTTTCTTGTCGGGAGTCTTGAGTGTAACGCTGAAATTGTGCTGGCCGGACGAGAGAATTTGAAGCGGTTTGAATTCAAAGCCGCCTTTCACGATATTGATAATCGCCGTTACATCTGTTTGATCTAAAGTAACGAGAAGAATGTCTTTATCAAATGGAATGGTAATGAGACATTTGAAAAGGGGTTTCTTCTCAATGACCGTAGCAGTCTCTGAAGGTGAAGATAATTTTATCCATTCTGCGTCTTTCTCTATCGGTTGTATTTGTGCGTATGTTTTGGTGCTTAAAAAAAGAAAAAAGACGATTAAAAGAAAAATAATTAAACGGGCGGGGACGGAGTTTGCATGCTCCTGGTGCATAGAATAAACCCAGAATACTAGAGTTATTATTGTGGAATTATTTAAATGTATGCAACGACTTCATATTTCTAAAACAACAAATCCGGTCTATCGGGTAAAATAACGTTTTCTATGGGATTAGCTTGCTTGCCCCTCACAAAAAAAACCGAAGACAATTCAATTATGCTTAAATGTAAACAACGCTACTTTATCTCACAATTTAGTCCATCTACAAAGGTTTTAGATGGGTATTCTATATGATCTGACAATTTTAGATAGAATGGGAGATTAACGGCCCGCATAAGCAGCGAGTAAAACGCCAGCTTTAACCCGATGCCTTCATGTGGATGCTAGTATAAATCCAATTTCACTTTATACTGATTACATTTTACAACACCCCGCATCGTACCAACTTCCATCACGATAAACTTTGGGTGATCCTGACGAGGGGCCTTAATGATTGGGCACCTTCAAATATTTCGTGCATTCAACTTTAAAATAGATTTTCACCCACTGCGCACCGTCAGCCGCAAATGACATATATTGCTTGTTGACAGGAAGATTATAGGGAACTGTATACTCAAAAGAAACCTTTTTTGAACCGGCTGCATCAAACATAACGTCGCCATTAATTAAGACGTTTTCGTAGCCTTTCGTATCGATCCCAATCCAGCTATAGCAGGATTTCCCCTTTTTATCTGCGGTGATAAAACCAGTGAATTGTAAGGTCTTGGGGCATACGCCCGTATACTGAGGCGCATCCACCGTAACCGAAAGATATTTTGCCACACCACACTGAAGCGTTTTCCCGCATCCGTCAGCGATATTCCCGCAAGAGGCCCCAGCCCCGGCTTTCTCGCATGTTGTAGGTACGCACGGAGGAGGTGCGTTGGATTTACCAGGGATGGTTTTGTTGATACTAGCACTGGGAGGAAGTTGTTGGGGATCAATAGACCAAGCCGGGATCACGCCGATAGCAAATGAAATCATCGCAAGAACAGCTATAAAAATCATCAACTTTTTCATGTTTTTCTCTCCTTTCATATGGCTCTGCTTCTCTCTGAAAGAAAAATAACTCCCCATGGTGTCAATCTGCTGAAAGCCTTCAAAACATTCCATTAGGGTTCGATATCGCAAACATGCTGTAACCTTCCCCATGAATTTGTCAACTCTGAAGTCATGGAAGCTTCCGTATGAAAAGTAGGGCGAAACCGTTTACGGTATGAACAAAGAGTCACAAATGTTGGGCTCAAAGAGATAAAATGTACACGGGACTTTTAGCAATAGGACTCATAATCACATCACGGTTTCACGATGTGCCGACAGTTCCCATTATGTTCGGCGCCTGCCTTCGGTAATGTCTCCACTTACTTAACGCAGGTATAAGAATGTTCGTAGGAGGTCCCGCCCTTTTTGCCATTCTTGCACGGGACTTTGTAAACGAGGTTAGGGATATCCCCGTTCTGGCTTTTGTAGAAGCATCGAACCATGTCTCCCGATAGATTTGAATTGGTGATGGTGAGCAACACATTATTAACGTTTTCCGGGAGACCCGTATTTTCCACATTACCTTTCAAAAAATTGGCATCAAATTGAATCGGAATCGTGACCTGGTTGATACAACTTATTACCTTGGTCTGCGTGCCGGCCTTCATTGCATCGGCTGCGCTCTTATTAATGGTCTGCTGAGCCCAAGACACACCAACCAATAACCCGATACAACATACCATGACTATCATACTAATACTGTACTTTTTCATCTTTCCTCCCTCCTCTTTTTAGTATCTCTGTTAAATTGGCCTACTGTCAACCTCTCTCATCAACTGCCTACCGGTGCTCCAATGGAGCATCAGTCGGATTTCCAAGTTTTCTGCAAAAAAAAAGATGAATACCCTATTTAAAGAGAATTAATTTTTTGTTACAAAGAATACATTACCAAAAATTGTATTTCAACCAATTCTTCAGAAAAGAAAGATATTCTCTGAAAGGCTCTAAGATTTTTTTCGATAGGGACGGCCCGGTGGTTTCCGGGAAGCATTCTTTTTCGGAGGTCGGAGGAGTGAGTTACACATGAACTTCCCATAGAGAAGATGTGAAGAACAGGGTTGTCAATCCTGTAAGAATGAAGAAGACGTCAAGGTGTTTGGGAAAGGATTCTCTTAGACGCATGGCACCACCTCGGTTGTTGTGCTGATTGTATGTTTTGAGGGTAAGAAAAACAGGAGAGGATGTCAACGCAATAAGTGATCAAAAAATTTTATATTTATTGAAGTCGAGAGCCGTGACCGGCGTCATCAAAGAAATCAATGAGATAGAAAAAACGGTTATTTTATATTAGGTCTGATCCATTTTAAAGACTAATATTGACCTTATATTATTTATGATGAAAAGTTTAAAAAATTGGCATGATTTGTTCATGAGGTTCATAACTTGCCTACAGGGGCTCATTAAGTGATAGAAATCAAATGACTATGTATTATCTATATGTAATCATTGAATTATTCTATTGCTCGCACCTAACGCAATGTGCTATAAAATCGTAGCAATTGAACACTTACAATGGTTATCAACAAATATATCAACATCCCTTTCAACATGTTTGTGGATTCCGGTCATAAGTCCCCGTATAGAGGGAAATTTCCCGGTCAGTAGCTGAAAGACTTTGAAGAGCGGCTTCTTGAGTAACAGAAGCCGCCGAGGAGCTGGTTTTAATTTCTCCATTCGTGTGGATCTATCTTCTTTAAGGGGCAGTCCTTATACAAATGTGCAAGCGTAGAATCTATCTCTATGCGGTATATTTCTTTTCCTTTCTGAGTTGAAGAATACTAAGGGAGTTTCTTTCTTACAGGCTGTGCTTTATCCAAGCCCACGGTGCAGTTTACCTGATACGAAGCCGAGGGCGGCCAGGCCTTTTGATCATTGATAATAAGGGATATTTGGCCAGAATGCGGCGGATCTTTGTATTGACCGACAGTCTTATCACCCACCGGAAAACCCATCGGGTTGGTGTCCTGGACGCCCGGGGTACTAAATGTCAACACGCCCCCCGGGCTGGTCTGACCGTCAGACAGGAGCCACGAATAGCCCACCTTTGTGCCCCCCCCCATATAGGACTGTATCCTGCCATAGGCCCAAATGGTCTTCGGGCAGACCCCGGTGTAACTCGCAGGGTCCGTTCTTACCGAACCAAATAAACCGCTACTTCCCTTATCAAGGACGGTAAACTCAACAGGGGCGCTCCAGTCGCTCGCAATGGTCGGCAAGCACCTTGCCCGGGCATACCCTCTCCATTGCCCACTCGTGGTTTCGACTACCTGACCTTGCGTTATCGTGCCCGCCCCTCCCTCGGAAATATTGGTTACCTTCGTGTTATTGTCCGGGTTGTAAGGAAAATCGGGATCGAACAATTTGTTGGTCTTGATGGCCCTGGACTCAAATTTGAATTCAATCGTAACCCCTTTTTCATGATTAACCGTAAGTGTGATCTGGCTCCCCGTACGATAAGGATTTTGTTTGCTAACTATAGTGAGCTGCGGGATAGGGCAAACGGCAAATGCTGGTCCTGCGTTGACGCCGATAAAGATGAAAACAAAAATCAGGACTTTGCGGATCATGGTATCCTCCTCCACTTTTACTGCCTTTTGTAAGGCGTTTTTTCACATATAAATATAATCCCACCTTAAATCAAGGGAAATGTCATGATAGGATTAGTTTTTTAAAGAAATATTCTTTTTTATTGATAACAGCCGGTCGACTCCAAGTGATGATCTTCCGCCGATACTTCTACCACATCTTAAGTTAGAATTCCGAAGTTTTTTGATTATTTCCGTATGAAATGATTAACGCCGAAGCTGAGACGCGGGAAACGCGCCAGCGTTTTCCCATCGATGCTCAAGCAACATGTTTGGCTTATCCGATTCCCAATTGGTCAGAGAGAAAATCCTTCAGATTTGTTCTCTTAGCCGCATAGTTATTGAGTTCATCTTCATCGTAAACGAATGTATCGCAGTCGCTACATCCATAAAATAGGTATCGATCGTTAGGGGACATTGATCCGCCGCCGGCGTTCGGCGACTTGTCCAGCCTCATTGCCACCATCGACTTTCCGCAGCCGTCACATTTCTTATGATCTGAACTTGCAGGATCTCTAGGGATTGTCGGAGAAAGTCGGTATCTGTCAATGCAGGCATCGACGCCGTTTATGCAAAGTCCTAACCGGACATTAATGATTATTTTTCAACTTTTTTTCTTTGAATTTCAGGCTAAAAGACCTGATGATATGGAATGACATAGTATCCCGGTGATACATGATATTGTTTCAGTGTTGCCTGGAATAGGTGAAATTGATCAAAAGAGGAATCCATCATCACTTCCATGGTTCCATCGAAAACGTGTTCCCGGATGATCCCCTTCACCCTGATATAAACACCTCTCCCCTCCATGGTAAGGGAATTCAGCGTTACCGTATCCGTTAAAGCAAGAACCCCCTTCACACGCTTGAAAACTTGCAGCGGCGCAGCATTAATCCCGACCGGAACTCTCTTCAGATCAGCATGATCGATGGCAAATGTTATTTCCCCTTTGTCATTCTCCCATTTAAAATTGAACGCAATTGTCCCGTTCCCATAAATACCTATTGTTTCAAGGATCGGCAATCCGTTGACTTGAATGTGCCCCCCATTGATACGGATCGCTGCTCTCTGAAACATCCCTGTGAAAGTTCCTTGAATCGCACCACCGTTTATCTCTCCACTGAAGTTGAGCCGGGGATTCAGTGTAAGGAAGGACAACGGATCCGGCGTAATGTCTACATTCTGAACGGTGAGAATAAGCGTTTGACGGTTTGGGATTGAATGGAGGGTGTTCGGTAAGTTTTTATTTACCAGGACACGCTCAATACGGATCGTGTAAAAAAAACCTTTCTTAATCCCGGCGAACTCGACGGGAATGTTGTTATTTTTTAATAATTCTTTCGTGTAACCGGCAATCACGGATTCAGGGATGGCCAGCCATACTGCCCAGAAACAGACAAGGAGTGCAACAAATCCAACAATAATCTTCCGGATGCGAAAACCTTTTAATGTTCTTCCCTGCTTTCCGGAAGGAAGAGAATGTATATCGGAACCGTGGCTTTTGCCTTTTTTCATCTGAACAGAGATAACGCCGTGGTGACGTCTAATAGCTCCGGGTTTTCAAAGGATTTTTTAACCACCACCCGCGTTACGGATAAGATCATGGGGGCATTTTCAATCTTGTATAGCAGATGAACAAGCTGGCTCGCATTCAGTTTTTCCATCTGAATCTCGGCGGACTCTTCAGTCATCTGATCGTCGATTTTCCTGGTTCCGGTAACTTTTATAGATTTCACCTTTTCCTTGATGCCGAGCGAGAGAGTCATATCCCCTATCACCTGGGCGAGGCCGTCCGTCTTTGTAAGTGATCTTTTCTGCTCAATGGCATTGACGTGTTTCCTCAGTGATTTATACTCACCTGCCACCGCGGCAAACTCGAAATGCTTTGCCCTGATCGTAGACAGATTCTTTTCAGCCGATTGCTTCCAGAGAAAACTCGGGACAATCAAAACGTAAAGCCCCACCAGTGCCAGAACGATCAACGCTTTCTTACGAAATATCCGGTCCTCCCGGTACATGCGGATTATGGTGATAATTGCGCTGTTTTTCATGAAAGTTGGTTCCTTGCGACAACGGTAAAGAAAACCTTGCCCTGATCTGCCGGCCTGATATCCGATATTGATACATCCGAGAGAAACTCAGATAGCTTCACTTTGATCTTAGCCATATCATCCATGGAACGGGCCTCTGCTTTCATCTTGACAATACCCTTCTCCAGATGAATGTCGGTATAGACGACGTTTGGTTCCATCCTCTGCGATAGATTGAGGAGAAACCGGAGTGGATCTGAGCCCGTCAAGGCATCGCTTCGTTCTTTGATCCCCCGGAGATGAGATTTCAACTGGTAGAGTTCGTCGATCACTTTCCTGTCACCCGGGAAGAGGTCGCTATACGCGATGTGCATCTCTCGTGTTATGGAAGCCGCTTCTTGCTTCATCATGATCGTCTGGGAGAAAAAACCTGCATGGATAATGACCGCAAGCAGAATGCCTGAAAAAACCGTCATCCGGAGCGCACGCTTCGTTTTTTCAGCATCCTTTCTGTAGGCAAATTGCCCCGACCGGAGGTTGATGACAGGCATTGAAATCTCCAGTCGGGCTGCGCCGACACGACTGGATACGTCCCATTCCAGAGAATTGCTCAACAGCCCGGCAACCGATTCCGAAAAACCGCTCCCGGAGGAGGTTTCCTTCACGGCATGAATAACCGCATGGAGATCGAGCGATGTAACAACACGCGGGTCTATCTTCCACCGCGCAAACGCCGCAAGGATGTGATGCAGGGCATCCTTTCTCATGTAAGCCACCAAGACATCAACGGTTGCTTCTACAGCCCCTAGTGCGACCGTATCAAAAATGATTTCATCAGAGTTTGCCATGATAAGGGTATCAAGTTCGAGAGGGGTTGCTCTATGTATCTTTTCCCTGTCAGAAAAGGGGAAATTCAGGATTCGAAAATCCAGCATGACTGCCGGAATGCTCACGTAAAACTCATCAATGCCCGCCTGTGCATTCTGATCATTATAAGGCAGTGTTTTTTCATACGTGTATTCATCCCCGGCTTTCCTGTAAAGATAGATTGCGGATGGATCGTCATCGCGCGCGTCTATATTCGAAGACGCCCGGTATTGTTCGCACAAAGGATTATTGGGGTGGATATCTACAAATCCGATCGTTTTCATCACATCTCCTGCCAGTACCGCACGGTAAAGCCCCCACCACTCTTTTCAACGACGCACCGGATAATCCTCTTTATCCGGTTTTCTTCGGCAGTGGACGTGATGCGAAAAATTGCCGCTTTTACTGCAATCCGGCCCATGAGGGAACGCCCCAGAGGTCCTTCGAAACCAGCCACCTTGACGATGTCACTAACATTATGAAACGGCTCGACGGAACGAAAGCTTTCGATCCGTTCGGCCAGTTCCTGTGTCAGATCAGCATCGAGCGCCATCAATACTGACTTGGAGGCGCTATTGATGTTGATCGTGCCCGCATAGATCTGACCCATACCGTAAACCGTCACGAGGGGCAACAATTTCTTGCAGGATTCCGGGTCTATGATCAAGCACAGTTCATCCAGGCTGTCCATATAGGCGTTCTTGGCGCCGTCTTCCGAGCCGCTCAGCCGCGGCTCATGGTCACGGTCTGTCCAGTCGGCAATCCTGTCGGCGATTTGTTCATCGAGGTCCAGATTTTTGAGCAGTCTCTTGAATGACGCGTAGGCCGTCGCGTCCAGGGTACCATTGGGCAAAACCAGCGAGTTGAGGTTGAATCTCGCGTTTTCGTCTTCAATCCTGACCACGACCTGCCCTTCGAAATCCTTCAGGATGTTGACCACGGGACTTTCCACGACACCCGGATAGGTGTATGAGTACACCCTGTAATTATCGGAGAGCACCTTTGCCAGGAGGGTCACGCCCGACCGTGCGGCCAGGGAGAGGCGCTGGCCGTACCTCCAGTTGGACAGGGCGACGCTGGCCGTATAGGTCGCGCTGGCAAATTCCACCACCATCGCCGTCATGAGCGCCACGATCATCAGCACAAGCACGACCGCCATGCCCTTTTCCGAACGGTTCATAGGGGTCTCCCGACCATTACCTTGGCCGTTTCAAACACAGAAAACGGTACGGCGGACGACGCTTCTTCCTTGTTGCTTTTCATCCGCATGGTCAACGTTATTTTCACCTCGGCGGGCGCATTCTTCGACAACGAGGAGTCCCATGTCTTCACCCAAAGATCCTGGTATTTCGCCTGCAGGGTGAAGGATTCTATGTCTTCCACGATATCCACCCTGCTCTCTTCAGCTTCCTGGGAAAATGCAGATACCATACTCTTCGTAATGACCAGGCTCCCGTCCCGTTCCTCAATCGCATAGTTGATTTTCGCCAGTCCCTTCATGAGCGGCGTTGTGGTCGTCATGGTCAGTGACGATGCCTGCCGTCCATAGAAGTCCCGGTCGTTCATTTTAAAAACACAAAAGGAGTTATCCGGAGAATACCGGACGGATTCGAGCTCTCTCTTCAGCGTGTCGACAAACGCGCAGGACTCCTGAAGCTTGAGCGACGATTCACCCGCCTGAACCAATGCCCGGTCGGCCAGAAGAAACGAGCCGTACAGAGCCGCCAGCATCACGGACATGATCGCTATGGCGATCATCAGCTCGATGAGCGTAAAACCCCGTCCACTTCCCTCCACGATACGGCTCACTTGGTTCCCTCCGCGCGGGGAAAGAGGGAAGGAGCTGTTTTCCGGATCAGTTCGGACAGCATGACACGAGTCTTTCCATCCCCGACGGTCACGGCAATCTCCGTAATTTCCGGGAAAGCGGAATCACGGACCTTCGTTTCATAGTTCAGGACCTCATACGGCGCGGGGAAATACCCCTGGGTCTCCTGGGGTTCCGTCTCCATTTCCTCAAGTTTTTCCTTTGCAAGATTCGTCATGGTTGTAACGGCAAACAGTTTCTCGGTAATCCCCAGGTTATAGTTCAGGGTATAGATCAGGGTCATCAGAAGCCCCCCGACAATCGCAAGACTGACCATCACCTCAAGAAGCGTAAACCCCTGCTGACCTCGCCATCCCTTCATGTGCCGATACCTTCACCCTGCCGCTCAGGGCATTAAAAACGATCTCCAGGGACGATTTAACGCTCGTTAGATGAATCGTGAAACTCTCTCCCATCCCCGCGGGACTGAAAAAAACCGTCACCTCCCCGTCGGAGACCTTTCCCCGGGATTGCAACGTAATGCCGGAGAGATTATCTATCCGCTCCGTTTTTTCACCGTCGGGACCTTTGTACCGTACAACCCTATCCTTGAAATTGATATTCAAGTCATAGGTCTCTTTTGTGAATATGGCGCTGTCATTGAGATATCTCAGGATAGATGCAATATGACCCGCGTCGGACTTCAGTTTCCCGTCTTGCCGGATGGTGAAAGACGGGAAAGAAACCGCCAGCACCAGAGAGATGATAAAAATAACAACCATCAGTTCCACAAGAGTAAACCCGTTATGACAGATCCCAGTTGTTGATGTCCGCATCCTTGCCTTCTCCGCCCTCTTTTCCATCAGCCCCGTAGCTGAGGATATCAAAATCCCCGTGGAGTCCGGGACACACATAGACATAGGGATTTCCCCAGGGATCCGGGGGGATCTTCTTCTTCTCCAGATACCCGCCTGCCGGGTACTTCGGAGGGATGCGCCCTGTGGTCGGCTTTTCCACGAGAGCATCGAGACTCTGCTGCGTATCGGGATAAAAACCATTGTCCAGCCTGTACAATTTCAAAGCCGTCTCGAAATTTTTTATCTGGAGCCGGGCGTCCGCGATGCGGGCGTCATCCGTTCGTCCGATTATCCTCGGCGCCACCAGCGCCACCAGGATGCTCAAGATGAAAACGACCACGATAATTTCCAGCAGGGTGAAGCCCCGCTGGCGGGTATATGCCCTGCTGCCGATGACTTCCTCTCGTTTTTTGCTTTCCACCCCTTGATCTCCTCTCTATTTCACGAGCTGATTCATTTGGAAAATGGGCAGCAATACCGCCAGGACAATAAAGCTGACGACAAGGCTCATCGCGATGATCATCGCCGGTTCAAAGATCGAGACGGCGCCGTCTACCTTACGGCTGAATTCTTCTTCATAGGATAATGCCGCTCTCTTCATGGTGTCCGCCAGCCTGCCCGTCTTTTCTCCCGTCGCCACGAGCTGCACAAAAACGGGCGGGAACCCCTTCAGGGATGAAGCCAACGCCTGCCCCTCGGCGACTTTTTCTGCGGCACGGAGAACGTCGGCCTCCAGCGCCCGGTTCCCGATGGATTGCGCGGCGAGCTTCAGCACCGTCAGCACCGGCAGTCCCGCGCCGAGGAGCACCTCCATGGCCCGCGCGAATCGCGCATAGTAGAGATTCTGGAGGATGTTTCCCGGCAGCTTGATGAGAAACCGGTCCACCGTTTCCCGATGCCGGCGCAGGTACTGTCTCGCGTTCCAAAACACAACTACCAGAATGCCGAGGATGGCCCACCAGTACTTCATGAAGACATTGCTAATCACGATGAGCATAACGGTTATGAAGGGGAGCGTCCCCTTCGCATCTGCAAATATCCTGACGATCTTCGGTATGACGAACGTAAAGAGAAACGAGAGCACGACAATGCTCACGCCCATCATCAGGATGGGGTAAATCATGGCGGAGCGTATCTTCCCTCTCACCCTGCCTTGATGTTCCAAAAAATCGGCAAGCTTGATGAGGACCGTGTCCAAGGTCCCGCTGGCCTCACCGGCCTGCACCATATGCACATAGTAATCGGAAAACACCTGCCCGTAATCCTGCAATACCCGGTAGAAACTTGCGCCGCCGGAGAGGCGCTCTTTGATCGCCATCAGCACCTCGCGGTAATATCCCTGATACTCATCGGCAACGCTGTGCAGGGCTTCCATAAGCGGCACACCGGAGGAAATAAGAATGGAAAGTTGCCGCGTCATGTTGGGCAGAAACGTTTCGTCTCGTTCCGAAAATAGCCTCTTCTTTTTTCGCCCAGTTGCTTCCATAAAATTCGTAGGCAGGATTTTTTGCGCTTTGACCTGCGCAATGGCATCATGCAATCCGGCCGCTTCCACGGAGCCATGGACCTCCGTGCCATCCAGAGCGTATCCTCTATACTGAAATATCGGCATAATCTTTCTGTGTGACGCGGAGCACTTCCTGCAGCGTGGTGCTGCCCTGCATGACCTTATTAAGCCCGTCCACGAAAAGGGTCTTCATCCCTTTTTCCACGGCATAACCTTTGATATCCTGGACGCTCACCCGTTCCGAAATCATCTGCCGGATATTCCCGTCGACCGTCAGGATTTCGAAGATCCCTATTCTTCCCAGGTAACCGCTTTCCCTGCAGAACTTACATCCCGCGCCCCGGTATAAGAGGGAGACGTTGCCGGGCAGATAGGCCCGCTCCGCGGCCGTGGGCGGATAGGTCTCTCGGCAATGGGGACAGAGCGTCCTGACCAGCCGCTGGGCAAGGACGGCTGACAGCGATGAAGCGATGAGAAAGGGCTCCACGCCCATATCCGCCAAGCGGATCACCGCGGAAGACGCGTCCGTCGTGTGCAGCGTACTCAGGACTAGGTGACCCGTCAGAGAGGCCTGAATGGCGATCTCCGCCGTCTCGTAATCCCGGATCTCGCCTATCATGATGATATCTGGGTCCTGCCGTAGAATGGATCGCAGCCCGGACGCGAAGGTAAGCTCAATCTTCGGATTGACATGAATCTGCCCGATGCCCTTCAATTGATACTCCACAGGGTCTTCAATGGTGATGATGTTTCGTTCCTCCGAATAAATCCGGCTCAGGGCTGCGTAGATGGTCGTCGTCTTTCCGCTTCCCGTGGGGCCCGTGACGAGAATGATGCCGCTTGTCCTTGCCAAATGTTCCTCCAGGGACGCGCGGTCATTTTCCTCCAGTCCCATTTCCGCCAAGCTGATCAGACCCTGCCGCCTGTTTAGCAATCTCAGTACCGCCCGTTCGCCGAAAATCGTGGGGATAATCGATACCCGGAGGTCGAAATCCTGTCTCCCGATGAGAATCCGTATGCGGCCATCCTGCGGAAGCCTCTTCTCGGAAATGTCGAGTTTGGCCATGATCTTCACCCTGCTGATCAGCGCCTCCTGGATGATCTTCGGTGGGTTGAGCACCTTATGGAGTATACCGTCAACCCGCATGCGCACCTCGAGCTCCTTTTCATACGGCTCGATGTGGATATCGCTGGCCCGCTCCTTGACGGCCTGTTGGAACAGGGCGTTCAGAAGGCGGATGATGGGAGCGTCTTCGATGAGTTCCAAAAGATCGCGGGGTTTTTCAAATTCCGTGGCTACGGACGAGAGGTCATCGCCGGAAATATTCTCCATAACCTCTGCGGCGGTGCCCACCTGACCATAGGCGCGGCTGATGGCATCGATCAGGAGTCCCTTTTCCGCTTTCAAGGTACGCTGCTTCAGGCCGTATCTCTTGGCGAGTTCGGCAACGGCATAAATCCCCCGTTCCTCCGCGACGGCCGCGAGGAGGTAATCATCCACTCTCTTCAACGGGAGAACGAGATTATTCATCGAGAAGGAAAACGGGGTCTCTCGAATCAGAGAAAGATCGATATCTTCATCTTTGATGGTTTCTATCCGTTCCATCTTCCTCTCCTAATCCTCCGCTATTTCAACTCCCGTCGTCTTGCACACGACGAGGCCATCTCTTACCATCAGGGATCGTAATACGATTTATCGATTCGTCCTGCTGCGCCTTCAGCAGGGCCGTATCCACCTGGGCATCGTTAATTTCGCTCTGAAAAGTGACGCCAATAGGTGCCGCAATTGATTCCAGGTTTGTGGTATCTGTCATATTTGCCTTCCACGAAAAGCACAACCGGATGGACCAAGTGAAGTTCCCCGCCCACAGAGCGGGGCTTTCGTGACGCACCCCGGTCAAAATCGTATATGTATGAAGAAAAGGGGCGCGTCATGGGGCCGGTGGCAACTCCTGGTCCAGATTGAATGGCTTATCGCTTTTTGACTCTTGGTCAAAATTGCTTTTCTGTCGGTCGGATACCTCCTTCATGTCTTGGGCGGACTTGATAATGCGTGGCGTCAGCGTGATCAGTAGATTGATCTTTTGTCGCTTTATCGACTCGTACTTGAACAGCCAGCCGAGTAATGGGATATCGCCCAGCAGGGGTATCTTGTTGCTGACGGTTGCATCCCGATCCTGGATCAATCCTCCGATCACCACGGTATCATTGTCCTTAACGACGACCGAGGTCTTCGCGGAACGCTTGGTAGTGGTGATATCTGCGGCGGCTCCCTTGTTAAGGGCGTCCTTAACCGCAGAGATCTCCTGATAGATATCAAGCTTCAGGTAGTCACCTTCTGTTATTTGCGGGGTGATGCGCAGGATGATGCCGGTATCTTTCCTCTCTACTGACTGTATTGATGTTATTGAAGTCACGCTGGTCGACGACACGAAGGGAACGTTCTCACCGACGAAAATCTCGGCCTCCTTGTTGTCCGAGGTCATGATGGTTGGGGTGGAGAGGACATTAATCGCGCTGTTCGAAAAAAGAGCGTGGACGTTTGCACCGATCTTGGTGGTGCCGGTAAGAGCCGTAAGCGCTGTTACGATGGCTAACTGTTGCGGAGAAGTTTGTGCGAGAATGTTGAACGGGTCAAATACCCCTGCTGCCGAGAGATTGCCGGTGGTGCCACCGGCGCCAATAGTAAATTCCGTGCCGAGTTCCTTCATTTTGTCGAGGTTTACCTCGGCAATAACTGCCTGGACAAACACCTGCCTACGGCGCTTATCGAGCATCTTGATCTTCTCCAGGAGATTCAGGTAATCGGCGGGCGAGGCGACGATGATCAGGGCGTTGGAGGCCTTGTCGGCGGTAACCGTAATCGCGCTGACCGCGTCGAAGGCCAATGCGGAGGCCTGGCGCTGGGGCAGCGCCTGCGCCGTCTTAATGACGGAGTCCAACACCTTTGCCAGGTCGGTGGCATCGGCGTTTTCCAGAAAGTAGATGTTGATCATCCCCCGCGTTTCCGAAGGTTTGTCGATAATATCGATAATCGACTGGATGTTCGCGATATTGCCGGACGAGTCCACAACGAGCAGGAGATTCCCCGGGCCGAAGACGGATGCGTACCCGTCTTTCGAAACGATGGGCTGAACCAGCTTCAGGACGTCCGGCGCGGAAATATATTTCAGCGGGATCACCTGGGCGGAGAAGCCCGTATTGACCGCCTGCCCGACCTTCTCGAATTTCAAGCCCTTCTGTCGAGCCTCCGAAACGGGAATGATGGAATAGGCATTCACTCCGGAAGGGATGACCGTAAACCCCTTCATCTCGAGGACAGCGGTAAAAAGGTTAAAAGTATCGCTCACGCTCAGCTTTGCGGGAGCAATGATTGTTATCTTGCCTTTTATCCGTTCGTCCAAAATGAAATTCTTGTGGGTTATTTCGCTGACAAATTTTGTGATGACGGGGAGATCAACGTCCACGAAATTGAACGTTACCTCCCTGTCATTCTTTGCTTCTGCCAGGATAACGGAAGGCATCAATAATAAACACACAATAAAAAAACATACAGCAAGTCTTATGAAAATCGAAGTATTTTTCAATGGTCTATTCATGACTTATTGGGTTTCCTTATCTGATGAGATAACTCATGGTCATCCTGTTACCGTCTCTGATCATGTCGAGCTGCACTTTATCCAATCCTTTCAATGCCATAAAAGCCTGAAATGCATTTTCTGGATTCGAAATGTTGGAGCCATTTATTCGTAAAAGGACGTCTCCATCCCGCATACCCAGTCTGTTGTACAGACCATTTTCCCTGACTTCACGCAGGACAAACCCATCCTGTTTATTATTTGTCATATTGGGGACCAACCTTGCGTCTTTCATGATCTGGGCAGGATTGTCCAGGGCAAACTGAATTTGCTTCTGATCCAACACATATTCCCCCTTTCCTGAAGACCGCACGAGATCTGATGGATTGAGAGTACGCTTGGAAGTTTCCCTGGAGCTCAGATCAATCAAATCGACTATGTCAATTTTGACGAGCTTACCTTCTTTCCGAATGAAAGCTCTGTTTTTTTCGACTGACGCGAGTTCCCCCACACCGAATACTGATTCCCTTGTCCTGAGCATTGATTGCTTGCCATCCCTGTTGATGAATACCGCATAGCCGTGCTTCAGATCGCCGGAAATTGTTCCTACGAGTTTGATGTCGGCAATGCCCGATTGTTCCTTCCCGAGGGAATGGTATTGCAGCGACCCGGCAGGTACTCCAAATGGGTTATTCTGAATGATTGCTTCATATGCCTGAACACTTTTTTTTTCCTGTTTAAGGGGTTCGGTGCTGAGGGTTGAAATTTGCTTACGTTCTTTTTTTTGAACAACCTCGAATATTGTTCTTGCGAAAAAGACGATGGAAACAAGAATAGCTACTCCCAAAGCAACAGTTACGGCTGTTATCAGCTTAACATGATGTGACTTCAAGTCGGTCAACTTCATCCATATTACCCTATTACCCTTGAAAATTTGGAATGACAGACCTTTCCATAGTGTCCCCCCCGTGTTCCTGAACACTGGGAAACAAGACTTCATGTGAGTGGTGTTACAGAATAGTAGCACAAAAAAAGAAAAATGTAATCAGGAACATTTTCAACTCATGATTTTTTATAACATATAGTAAGATGGAGAAAAGTTCAAGCTCCGAGGCCCCAAAAGCTATCTTGAAATGGCCAAGTATCTTGGCGCCAGCAGGACACTGGCGAAACCCTTCAAGCACTCGGACCTTATCGATGTTGTGCAGGAACTTTTAAACGAATAGCGTTTGGGGAAAGGCAAGCCTTGCCTATGATGATTGAGTTATGCCGCTCTGGTATGGGGGATGACATTGATATCATGACTTCCCTGCGGGGGATTGGCGAGAAGACGGCGACAAGCTTTCTGGTCGAGATGGGAGGTGATATCCGGAAGTCCAACAATCATAAAAAACTGATCGCCATGGCAAGCATTGATCCTGCCATATATCAGTCCGGCAAGCATGATGGGCAAGGCAGGATTACCAAACGCGGGAATCGCCATCTCAGGAGGGTGATCTGGCTCATGACCATCCGGGTCATTCAATTCAATGACTGTTTCCGACAACACTATCAAAAGAGAAGACAAGATGGCCTTCCTTTCAAAAAGGCAGTCCTGGCTACGGCCCATACGCTTCTGAGGACCATTTTTGCCATGCTCATCCAAAGGACAGCTTTTAACTATGTGGCGAACTCATGATAGTTGACTGT